>Ga0172368_10005417_pt1 | contig 14239 bp, 10 predicted proteins | sample Lak11m_FD_114540 | JGI IMG/M metagenome (GOLD analysis project Ga0172368, IMG submission 114540) | Freshwater microbial communities from Kabuno Bay, South-Kivu, Congo - kab_022012_11m | ecosystem: Environmental > Aquatic > Freshwater > Lake | place: Democratic Republic of the Congo: South-Kivu...
CCGTGCGGCGGCAACGAGGTCAGGGAGGGCGGCCTCCGCCTCCGGCGACAGGCCCTCGTGGAGCCGTTCGGGGCGCCTGACGGCCATGCAGACTGCGACTACGTCATCGGGGTAGGGGACGTTGTGGAGACGGGCGAGCCTCGCGACATCCGGCAGGCCGGCATAGTGCGGCGACGGGTGTTCGATGGGCCGCAGGTCGTCTTGCCGATACGTGAGGACCGATCCGACGGGCAAGTCCGGAGTGATCACCGCGTCGAGGATGAGCACGTGCCGGTAGCCGGTCATCCAGTCGAGAAGGGCGAGGCCGGCCTCGCCCGTCTCTTCAATGTCAACCGCCGGAGGAGCGGCCCTGCGCAGGTGTCTCGCAGCTGCCAGGCCAACGGCATCGTCGCCGGCGACGTCATTGCCGAGGGCCAGTACCAGAGTGGGTCTGCGCGAGGTCACTCCTTGATCTCGTGCACCACCGTTCCGTCGGCGCCATAGACCCGGGCGACAAGCGGCATCTGGCCCGGCAGCGAATGCGTCGCGCACCCGTGGCACGGATCGTATGCCCGGAAGGCCATCTCAACCATGTTCAGGAGGCCGTCGTTGACTACTCCGTCGTGTATGAGGCCGCGGGCCGCCTTGTCCACGCTCATCGCGATTCGAGCAGCGTTGTTCTGTGTAGCGACGATCAGGTTGGCCTCGCGCACAAGGCCGACCTCATCGGTCTCGTAGTGATGGATGAGAGTGCCGCGCGGCGCCTCGACGACGCCGTAGCCGACCGATGGCGTCGTCGTGGGTATGTTCCGCAGGTCATCGCCGGCGGTGACGGGGTCGTTTGCGAGGCCGACGATGGTCTCCGCCGCCTGCAGCATCTCGATCACTCGTGCCCAGTGGTTGGCGAGCGTGTGGTGCACAGGTTTCCCGCCCAGCGTGGCGTACATCTCCTCGTGAGCCGCCTGGGCCTCCTCGGTGGCCATGCCGGCGGAGGCGTTGAGCCGCGCGAGCGGGGCGACAGCGTACACTCCGCTGTCGGGGCCGTCTTCGAAGCCCTTCCATCCCACGTTCTTCAGGTAGCAGAACTTGATGTAGCTCCAGGGCTCTACGTGCTCGGCTATGTGGCTGGCGTATGCCTGGACCGGGAACTTCTCCAGCTCCTCCCCGTCCGGCGTAACGACGCGCATCTGCCCATCGTAGAAGTTCACGCGGTTGGCGTCGTCCACCAGACCAAGGTAGTAGGTCCTGTGCGTGTAGTCGTCGGAGGTGATCAGCTTGACGTAGTCGTCGTTCTTGAGGACGATGTCCTTGAACACCTGGAGGGTGAAGCGAGCGAAATCGAGCCCCTGTTGCGCGGTCTCCTTGACAACGGGCAGGAACTCCGGTGCGATGCCCTTCGAGACGCCTCCAGGCAGCCCAAGCACCGGGTGGATCACCTTGCCGCCAAGATGGGAGATGATCTCGCGCACCTTCCGACGCGTCTCGATCACCTGCTTGCCGACCTCGAGACCGACGGTGTTCAGCACACCGACTATGTTACGGGAGGCCTTGGGCGCCTGAGGGCCGACGATGAAATCGGGCCCACCGAGCACATAGACGTGCAGCGCATGGTCCTCGAGCATGAACGCGTTGTAGACGAGTTCGCGGATATTGCGCGCCGTGGGCGTTGGCTCCACGCGGTAGAGATCGTCCAGCGCCTTGGTTGCTGCCATGTGGTGGGCGGTGGGGCATACGCCGCAGATGCGGCTGGTGATCTGGGGCATCTCCTCGGCCGGTCTGCCCTGAACAAACACCTCGAATCCCCGCAACTCGGGAATCTGAAGGTACGCCCGCTCCACATTGCCCTTCTCGTCCAGGAAGACGTCTATCTTGCCGTGACCCTCAAGGCGGGTGATCGGGTCCACCACAACGTGGCGTTTGCCTCCGCTGGTCTGCGATGGTACGGCGGTCGCGGTCATGATGGGTTCGCCTCCTTTGTCTTGGCTGGGGGCACGCCGCGCAGCAGCGATTTCGGGAGAGAGTACCGGTACAGGGTGCCGACCGGGTCGGGAATGCCGGACAGGATCTTGCGCGTCTCCTCAGGTGTCTGAGCGGCAACAGAAGCAGCGAGGTGGGACATCATCTTTGCTCCCTGGTCGCGCACCCGGGAGGTGGGGCCGAAACAACCGCTGCAAGGCATGTTGCCGACAATGCACTGCGCCTCGCAGCCCCCACGCGTGGCCGGACCCATGCACACGATCCCCTGTGCGAGGAAGCACTTCGTGGGGTCCATCTTCGTCAGGTGCGGCCTTCGGAACTCCGTGTACTTCAGGTCGCTCGGCTTGGTCTCGCTCCTGGGACACTGCTCGCACAGAGCCACGTCAGGAGCAAGGACAGTGCCCTTCTCCGGGAGCTTCCCTTCGAGCAGGGCCACCACGGCCTGCTTCAGTAGCTGGGGCGTCGGCGGGCAGCCGGGCAGGTAGTAGTCCACGTCCACGACCTGATCCAGGGAACGGACCCGCTCTCTTAGCGCCGGGAGCGTCAGGGCGTGCCCGTTGACACAGACCTGGGTCTCCGGCCGGGTGCCCGCTTCGTTGTGGGTGGACGGAGAGGCGCCGTAGACAAATGCCAGGATCTGCTCGCGCGAGAACTGATTCGCCAGTCCTGGAATCCCGCCGCTCGATGCGCAGGAGCCGTAGGCAATCAGGGCTCCGGACTTCCTGCGGAGAAGGCCAGCCATCTCCTCCTGTTCCGAGGTGCGGATACAGCCATTGATGAAGCATGCGGCCAGGGCCCCGTCCGGCATCGCCTCTACGTCCTCCCGCTTGAAATCCATGCCCACCGGGAAGAAAACGATGTCGACGGCATCCACCACCATCACCAGATCCATGGCCAGGTCAACTACGGACTCCTCGCACCCGCCGCAGGACCCGCACCAATAGAAGCCGATCTTGGGCTTTTCAGGCATGGGCTGCTACCTCCACGTTCATATGGGGCTCGACGCCGACATGCACCTCCAGGTCCGCCTTGGTATGGCGTGCTCGGAGGTCAAGGGGCCCGAGAGCCCGAACGGTCTCAGTGAGCCCGTTCACAGCGACTCGGACACGATCACCCTCGGACGCCGATATCCACTCCAGCCTCAGGCGCTCCGGCTCGATGCCGAGGTCATCCAGCACCCTGCGGAGGAACTCGACCCGGCGCAGCGCCTTGTAGTTGCCCTCGATGTAGTGGCAGTCTCCCGGATGGCATCCGCCGATCAGCACCCCGTCGGCGCCCTTCGCGAAGGCGTCCAAGACGAACTGCGGATCCACGCGCCCGGTGCACATGACGCGGATCACTCGGACGTTGGGGGCGTACCTCATGCGGCTGACGCCGGCCAGGTCGGCAGCCGTGTAGGTGCACCAGTTGCAGAAAAACGCGACGATCCGGGGCTCCCAGGACGGCGTTGCGCCCGTCTCTGTGTTGGCTTGGTCTTGCATGGTCTCTCCTTCGTCTATCTTGCGGCCCTAGACCCTTGCCAGGATGCCCTCGATCTCGCCGAAGATCTCCTCGTCCTCAAAGAGGTCCTGGCGGATCGAGCCCGACGGGCACGAAGCCACGCAGACGCCGCACCCCTTGCACAGCACCGGGTTGATCTCGGCCTTCCGCTTCACTTCGTTGAAGGTGATGGCGTGGTAGGCGCAGAGGTCCACGCACGACCTGCACCCGGAGCAATCCTCCTCGATCACGGATGCCGTGTTCGGCTCAATCTCGAAGTACCCGATATCCGCGAGAGCCATCGCCTCGGCGGCGGCGTAGCCCGACTGCATCACGGTGTCCGGGATGTCCTTGGGACCCTGGCAACAGCCGGCGATGAAGACGCCATCGGTGTACGTTGGCGCCGGAGCCAGCTTCGGGTGCTTCTCAAGGAAGAACCCCTCGGTCGAGCAGCTCATGTTCATGATGCGGCGTACTTCCTGAGCATCCGCGCGAGGCTCAAATCCGATGGCGAGGACTACCATGTCCACCGGGACGCGACGCACGAAGCCAGTCAGCGTATCCTCGACCCGTATGACCAGCTTGCCTTCCTCAGACGGGTCGAGCGCCCAATCGCATACCTCGGCCACCTTGCCCCGGATGAAGTGGACCCGCTCGTTGAGGATTCGTTGATAGAACTCCTCGTATCCCTTGCCGGCTGCGCGCATGTCTATGTAGAAGTTGTAGACCTCGGCGTTCGTGTGTTCCTTGAGGAGGTGCGAGAGCTTGAGGGCCGTCATGCAGCAGACGCGCGAGCACCAGCGGTTGTGGCGCTCATCACGTGAGCCTACGCAGTAGATGACCCCTATGGACTTCGGCGTCGTTCCGTCGCGCATCACCACGTGTCCGCCGGTCGGGCCGGAGGCGTTGACCAGACGCTCGATCTCCATCGTGGTGTACACGTTGGGGTAGACGCCGTAGCCGTACTCAGGCGCCTGGGTGGCATCGAACGGCGCGAAGCCTGTTGCGACGATGATCGAGCCGACCTCGATCTCCTTGATCTCTTCGGTCATGTCGAAGGAGACGCCGCCGCGCTCGCACGCCGCCGCACACGCCTGCTTGCACTTGCCGGTCTTGAGCTGGATGCAGGCTTCGGGATCTATGACGACGACCTTGGGCGTGGCTTGCGCGAATGGCAGGTAGATGGGCTTCCTCTTGTCCATCCCCATGTTGAAGTCGTCGGGGAACCTGGGATCTTTGAACACGCATGCATCTACGCAGTGGAGGCAGCCGACACACAGGTCTTCCTTGATGTACCGGGGCTTGCGCCGCACCTTGACCTTGTAGTTGCCAACGTAGCCCTCCACCTCGGCCACCTCGGAGTAGGTCCACATGGTGATGTTGGGGTGGGAGCGGACGGCATTCATCTTGGGAGTGAGGATGCAGGCAGCACAGTCGAGGGTCGGGAAAGTCTTGTCGTACTTCGCCATGTTGCCGCCGATGGTCGGCTCCCGCTCCACCAGGTAGACGCGCTTGCCGGAGTTGGCGACCGTGATGGCGGCATGGATACCCGCGATCCCTGCGCCGACCACGAGCACGTTGCTGTTGATCGGCACTCGCTTGGGATCAAGTTCCTTGTGGAAGTGGACACGGGCGACGGCCGCGCGGACGAGGTCGTTCGCCTTCTCGGTCGCGGCCGCGCTGTCCTCGTGTACCCAGGCGCCATGTTCACGCACATTGACCATCTGCACACGGAAGCGGTTGATGCCCGCACGGGCCGCAGCGGAGCGGAACGTCTCTTCGTGCAGCAAGGGCGAGCATGCAGCCACGACGATGCGGTTCAGCCTGTGCTCACGGATGTCGTTCTCGATGAGGGTCTGTCCCGGCTCGGAGCACATGTACTTGTAGTCGCGCGCAACGACGACGCCGGGAAGGGCGAGTGAGGCCTGCGCGACTGCCTCGACATCAATGACCGATGCTATGTTGAAGCCGCAATGGCAGACGTAGACCCCGATGCGGACGGAACCATTCCGCTCAGACATGGCTGAGAGCTCCCTTCTCTGCGCTGAACCATCCGCGAACCGCGTCGGCACCGGCCACGCAACGCTGGACGCCAAGGTCCTTCGCGGCCGCGCCGAGCATCCAGGCGAGTACCTGCGTAACGTAGAGCACCGGAACAGGCTGCAGGCCGGGATCCGTCTTGCGCATCTCGGTCTGGAAGAGGTCCAGGTTAAACTGGCAGAGGGGGCAGATCGTCACGATCGCTTTCGCCCCTTGCCGGGCGGCCTCGCGCACCAGTATGTAGCTGAGACGGACCCCGACCTCGCGAATGGTGCCGGTATGCGACGCCCCACAGCACTTGGTCTTAAGGGCGTAGGGGACGGTCTTCACTCCGACAGCGTTGAGCATCTCGTCCATGCGCATGGGGTTGCTGTCGCGGTCTACGTCGGAGTAGGGCCGAACAGCCTGGCATCCGTAGTAGCACGCGACAGGCCCGCCTGCCCAGGTGCGGACCACTCCGGCCTTGAGCCGCTCCAGCCCTACGTCCGTATACAACACCTCCAGTGGGTGCCGCACGGTCACGGGTTCGTCGAGCGTCGGCAGGTGCACGCTGTCCAGGTACTGGTGTACCTCGCGGCCCACCTCGGGGTACTTGGCTGCGTAGTCCATGGTCTTCCGGAGCGTGAGGTAGCAGGCGTTGCAGGGGGCCACTATGGACGCGCCGCCCGCCTGCCGGGCAAGGGAGAGGTTCCTGGATGCAAGGAGGAAGGCCTGGCGCTGGTCGGAACCCATATACGTTGTGGCACCGCAGCAGTTCCAGTCGGTGAGCTCCTTGAGAGGTAGCTCAAGCAGGCGGAACAGCGTGAGCAGGCTCTCCTCGTAGGCGATGCCGGTGGCTTTGAGTGAGCAGCCAGGAAAGTAGAGGTAGCCGTCGCTTTGCTGGCTCTTGTCGGGCGCCATCTATCGAGCCTCCCCGGTGCGAGTCCCGCTGGGCAGCTCCCACCGCCTGTGTATCGCCTCACGGCGAATGGGCAGACGCCCCGCACGCATGAGGTCCCTGGCCACACCGGCCATCTGGAAAAGCGCCAGCGGATTCGTGCGCAAGACGAGCCTCAGCACAAGCCAGAACTCGGAACTGCGACCGTTGCGGCCCACCATCTTGCAGAACTCCTGGGCGAGCACCGGGACGGGCATGCGCTTGGGGAAGATGCCCCGGCTCAGCGCCTCGCGCTTCAAGGCGTACATGACATCCGCTACGTTTATCTTCTGGGGACAGGACGCTGAGCAACCGTAGCACGACGCGCACAGCCAGACGGTTTGGGACGCCAGCGCCTCCTCGCGGAAGCCCTCGCGAACGAGCGCCATCACGCGGCGAGGCGACAGGTCCATGTAAATCGAAACGGGGCAGGCCCCCGAGCACGTGCCGCACTGTATGCACGAGAAGATTCGTTCACAGCCCGGCAGGCTGCCGATGCTCTCGGCCCACTCGGGGTGCGCATCAGCCTGGTACTTGATATGCCGCCTCACGGTCGGCGCCAAACGCGTGTATGCAAACGCGTCGTCCCCCTTCCTATACGCTGATCGAGCGCGACCCAACACGCCGGTCGCCGGAGGCCACCACGTCGGGTCTTGCTTGCCACTCGCCTGGTCTTGCTATGTAGACGCCGTCTGCGTGCGCGAGACGACGCAGGTTGTCTTGCAGGGTCTTGCCAGGGTGTAGCTCGCCGAAGGAGAACAGCTGTACGCATTCATGCTATCACGTACAGCACGGCAAACGCAAGGGTTGCGGCAAAATCGTGAAAAAAAGCGCAAAGACGGGCCGGCCGACTCCCGCGTGGACTCGGTGTCGGGCGACATCCGGGGGCCTTGAGTTGCGCGCGTCAGCGAGAGCCCGTGATGGAACGCACAAGCGCCGCCGGCGGACAACCTGCCAGGTCCTGGCTACCGCGGAGCCGGCGCGGGCGTCTCCGAGACGAGCGGTCGAAGGTCGCAGGGCTTCAGGGTCACCTCGGCGGCGCTTTCGTCAAGCGCCACGGTGACCTCTGACTTGAGGACCGAGATGCCCACGACTCTGCCCGAACCATGCGTCGTCTCAACGCGCGAACCCACGGATGGGAGTCTCGTGCGCGCCTCGGTGTACGTGTCGTGCTCATAGCGGAGACAGCACATCAGCTTTCCGCAGACGCCTGAGAACTTCGCGGGGTTCAGAAAGAGGCTCTGGTCCTTTGCCATTCTCATCGAGACCGGCGCGAACTCAGTTAGGAACGCGCGGCAACAGAGCTCTCGACCGCAGGTGCCGTAACCGCCCAGCATGCGGGTGTGGTCGCGTGCTCCGACCTGGTACAACTGGACGCGAGTCCTGAGGCGGCCGGCCAGGTCCTTCACCAGTTCACGGAAGTCCACCCGGTTCTCGGCCGTGAAGCAGATGATCACCTGTGAGCAATCGAACGTATACTCGGCCGACAGGACCTTCATCGGGAGTCCGAAATGCCGGACACGCTTGCACGCAGTCTCGAAGGCCGCACGCGCCCGCTCGTTGTTACGGACCAGCTGCGCCTCGTCGCCCGGAGTGGCTCGCCGCAACACCTTCTTGAGTGGCGAGCTCAGTCGCTCATCGGAGACGTCCTCCGCCGCCTTGCGAACGGTCCCGATCTCCGGGCCGCGCACCGTCTCCACGACGACGCGGTCGCCGGGTGAGAGATCGAGGCCCGCGGGGTCGAACCAGTAGTGGCGCGACCGATCGCGGAAGGCGATGCCTACGACGGCCGCCATGGCTAGGGCAGCTCCGCCGCCGGCCTGCGAGTCCTCAGTCGAGAGGCGACTATGATGCACCGCAGTGCATCAACGGCGCGCACCAGGTGGTCGTTGCGGATGATGTAGTCGTAGCGAGCGGCCATCCGCATCTCCTCCCTGGCAGTCCGAAGTCGCTCCTCACGACTGATGCCGTCTTCGGTGTCGCGGCGAGCCAACCTCCGAAGCAGCTCGTCCTCCGACGGAGGGGCTAGAAACACTAAGACGGCCTCCGGTATCTGCTCCCGCACCGCAGCGGCCCCACGGACTTCGATCTTGAGGATGACGTCGTGGCCGCGGTCCCTGGCCTCCGCAAGTCCGGCGAGGGGTGTCCCATACTGCGCCCCGGCATAGCGAACGCACTCAAGGAAGCCGCCAGTCGCCCGGCGCCGCTCGAACTCAGCATCGGCCAGGAAATGATAGTCCACGCCGTCGGCCTCGCCGGTTCGGGGGAGTCGCGTGGTGGCGGTCACCAACCTGAGCAGACCCGGCGGAGCGTTCGGCAGAGCCAGGAGTTCGCGCAGAACCGTGTCCTTACCGACGCCGCTCGGACCGGAGACCACAAACGTGATGCCCGCGGAGAGCGAAGCGTCGCCGCACGGCAGGGCGCCGGTCATCAGAGAATCTGGACCCATACGCCAGGAGGGTACCCGAACGACGACTTGATTGAGATGTTCGCAGCCGGCGGAGAACTATGGCGAGTACATACGGGAATCATATGTGCCATATTGCAGAAGTGAAAGCGAGCGACGAAACCTGAACCGGCGCTCGTCGTATTAGCGTCGTTGAACGGAGTGGACACATATGGCTCGACCATTGGCGGAGTGCCCGATATGCGGCAGCGGTCTTCGGGTCACGGAGCTTTCCTGCAGCGAGTGCAGCACGGTCATCCGAAACGCGTTTGAGCCGTGCCGCTTCTGCGCGCTGTCCCGCGACCACACCGCGCTACTGGAGAGCTTCCTCCGCAGTCGCGGCAATGTGAGCAGTATGGCATCGGAGATGGGGGTGTCCTTCCCGACTGCGGCGCGCCGACTGGACGGTCTCTTGGAAGCGCTGGGGCTCAGAGGCGCCGATCTCGTGCGCTCGACGCCCCGGAGTCGGCCCGAGCAGGACCGGTGTCGAAGGGAAATACTTGAGCAACTGGACCGCGGCGATATCACCGCGGAGGAAGCCACGCGGCGTATCCGTGACATCTAGGCAAGGCAAAGGGGAACGATGATGGCCGACGAGCACATTTCGCGAATCCTGAAGATGCTGGAGGAAGGGAAGATCTCCGCGAAGGAGGCGGAGACGCTGATCGCGGCGCTCAAGCCGAAGGTGCAGGCGGACAGGGGCGGAGAGACCGCGGCGGACCAGAGCTCGCAGGGACGGAGGGCGGACAAAGCCGAGGCGCAACCGGCGGGGGGTACGAAGTCCTTCGAGTTCAGTTGGGGCCACCGGAAGGCGTTCCCTCTTGACCTGAGTGCGCTAGGCCGACAGATCTCCGCGGTGGTTAACAGAATGGACCCGGACCGCATGTTGCGGGATGCCCGTGTGGGCGGTCGCCGCTGGCAGGAGAGGATGCGCGAATGGGCTCGCGCGTGGCAGGCCGGCGAGGACACACCACCTGTCAATCCGTTGGGGCTACCGACATCCAGGACTGTCGAGACGAGGACGATCGAACTTGATGCGCCGGCGCTGGTGGAGGTTATCAACCCTGGCGGCTACGTCAGGGTGGTCGGTGGTGGGCAGGGCGTTTCCATCGAGGTCCAGAAGGAGGCGTGGGCCGACACCGAGATCGAAGCAGCCTCACGGCTGGAGACGGCGACCGTCGAGACAGAGGTCATCGCCAGTACGACGGGTCCTGGACATGGGATGGCGGACGGCGAGGTCAGGGGTGAGCGGGACGCGCCGCACCTGCTGGTTCGAGCGATCCTGCCCGACGATTGGCGGGACGGGCTGGTCAACCTGTCGCTGCGGGTGCCGGACCAGACGAGTATTCGGGTGGCGACGCTGTTCGGCGAGGTGCACGTGGAGAGCGTGCTCGGGACCGTCGAGGCGCAGTCAACCAGCGGCTCGGTGGTTCTGAGCGGCATCGGCGATGCGGCTCGAGTGGAGGTTGTGAGCGGGTCCATTCGGGCATCGGAGATTGGAGGATCGCTCCGCGCCACAGCAAAGAGCGGGGACATCTCCTGCGAGGGGCTCAAGCACGGCGCGACCGTCGCCTCCGTTGGAGGGGACATTACGCTCCGCCGCGTCGAGGGGGGACGTCTGGAGGCGAAGTCCGTGTCAGGTGATGTAGTGGGAGAGGACGTGGGGGCTCAGGCTCCGCTGGACATCGCCATCGAGACCGTGTCGGGCGACTCGAGGCTGATCCGGGCATACGGGAACATCGCGATCAAGACGGTGTCGGGCGACGCCAGGGCCGAGCAGGTGGACGTGGCCTCTCTGTCCGCGCAGGCGGTGTCCGGTGACCTGGACATTCGGATCGCGTCGGAGTTCGTCGGCGCCATACAGGCGGACACGGTAACGGGCGACGTTCGTCTGGCGCTTCCGTCGGCAGGCAACTTCCGCTACACGCTCGTGACACGATCCGGTGACCTGAGCTGCGACCACCCGGCGACGGATGCCCTGCGGTCGGACACGGTCCTCAGCGGCACCGTCGGCACGGGCGCGGGGTCAATCAACGCCAAGACGCTCTCGGGCGACATAACGCTGACACACGCAGAGAGCGTGCATAGCTGAGCCCTGCACGCAACGAAGGGTCTGGAGCAGCGCGGTTCCGGGAGCCGGTGGCCCTGCCTTCTGGAGGGACCGTCCGACCCTGGTGACACGCAGCGGGGGGCGGTCGCTCCGGAAGGCGGGCACACTGCCGGAGCCGGCGCTGTCAACGCGGCAATGCGACAAAGGGGCTGCCGATCATGGCGTCCACGTCCGGTTCGACGTCGGGGTTCGGACCGTCACCACCGTGCGACCGTCCACGAGGCGCCGGTACTGGCTGATGTCCGGTCCTTCGACCGCGAAGCCGTTCTGGGGCAGCAGGTGCTCCTTGCCGCCGAGGCGGACCCGTCGGACCGTGGCGCCGAAGTTGACGATGCAGACGGTACCGTTGGCGAACGTCGTGCGCTGGAGGTCGCCGTCATCCGTAAGGAAGCGGTGATCCGTCATCTCGGAATCGGCTACGGCGGCGCCGACCCCACAGGTCGCGTGAACGGCGCGCACGAACGTATTCCGATCGCTCTGCCACGAACCCTCAGGCCCTGCCCAGAGCATGGGCATGGTGCCGTAGAGGACGTTGAACGCCTCCTTCTTCGCCGTGTATTCGGGTGCGGCTCGGATGAGGAAGTCGTTGGAGTCCCCCCAGTACCACGTTGAGACCACACAGTCGTGGAAGACCAGTTCCCAGAGAGGCGCGCGGTACCTGTGGCCCAAGCCCCACTTGTCGTACTGCTCCCACGTTGTGGTTCCGTAGGGGCCGGCGAACCTCTCATCCTTCGACTTCGGGCGCATGAGGTGACCTGCAGGCCACGCGAACTGGTAGCTGCTCATCATCCCCTCGATGTAGTCGAGGTACGGCACGGCCCACCAGATACCGTGTTCGCCGCCGACCACGAGACCCTTGCCTCGCACGGTGGCAAGGAGTTGCTCTCCGCAGCGCCGCTTGGAGCGTTTGTCGAGCGGATGGGCCGGGTCATAGCACTCGTATAGCCCCTCCGCAGTGGTGACGTCTATGAACCTGCCCAGGAACGGGAACCGCTCCAGCACGTCCGAGATCACCTTGGACGCGCGAGCGACCCACAGGCTTGGGCATCGCTTCATGTACTGCGTCTTCTTGTCGTAGGTGAGCCATGCCTCCATGCGCTTGCCCTCGGCAGTCAGGACGGCCGATCCCGGAAGGTAGTCGTGGCTGTTGTCGGGCGCGCCCCCGGGCGGGACCTCGAGGATGTCGGTGTAGTTGTCGTAGTCGCTGGTCAGATAGCCCAGGGCATTGGAACTGCGCATCTGCTCCGCGTCGGTCTTGCCGTGGATCAGCATGCGCTCGACGCCGGCGGCCTTGGCCGCGCGGGCGAACGCTTCGGAGGCATCGCCCCATACATCCACCGCGCCGTAGAGCCTCCGCACGTTGGGGTTTCGGCGGGCCTTCTGGCGGAGCGTGACCAACAAGCCGGTGTTGCGCGCATATGACCTGTACGCCTTCGCCAACGCGACGTAGCCCCCGGTATCCACGAACCGCACGCGGTACCGCCTTGCGTAAGCGAACGTGCCCTTCGAGGGAAGCCAGCCGAGACGCGGCAGCCAACCGGTGTTCGTGTTGGCAGCGGAACGCTGGAGCTCAACACATCCGTCGTCGCTTGTCTCGACGATGATCAGGTATCCCGGACCCCTGAGCCCATCCGTGACGCCGACCCAGGGCATATCAAGACGCTCCGTCGCGAACCACTTCTGCGGGAGCGCGTCCGCCGAGGTTGGGTAGATGTGGCCGTTGCAGTAGTCCGCGATCGCCACATACGCATCGGAGCTGTGGGGCAGGAAGCTGTCCAGGGCAAACGCGCCGGCAAACCGGGCGTCCGGGGACGCAGCGTCCGTTCGGATGCACAGATCGCTTCCTGAAGGCGGGACCGTCAGGACGATCCTGAGCTCAGTCCCTCCGGAGGACGTCGTGAAGGCGATCCGGTTCGGGGCGGCAGACACGTCACGGAAAGGGGTTCGGTCTTGGCGCCCGGATGCCGGGGGTTGGCTCCAGGTAAGCCCGGAACGCATATCGAGTACCTGAATGGACCCGGTGTCCGGGGTGACCGTTACCTTGATGCGCGCGTTCTGCAGTGCAGCGAGCTGCCGGGCCGAAGCGCCGGTCGAGACACCGCACGACAACGACAGCACGGCCGCGACGACCACGGGACATTGGGGGAGATGCACAGTGAAGCCTCCTTCCGTCAGACGGCACGCCGGATGCGCAGCGACATGACGACGCCGGCAAGCGCCATTGCGGCGGCCGTTCCGAACACGACGCGGTATGAGGTGAGGCCGGCAAGCAGACCCCCAAGGGGTCCGTAGAGCGCGCTGGGGGTCTGGCACACGCTCGCCACGCCCACGGCCAGCGGGCGGTCGGCACTGTCCACGGTTGCCAAAATCGCGGTGGACATGACCATCCAGACCCCGTCCATGACGGCACCCATCAGCACAAAGACGATGACCAGCACCCACGGAGTCGCACCGGTCGCCGCGAGGGCCGCGAGCGGGGTGGCAAGAACGCAGATCGAGATGGCGGTCACCGCAGCCGAGGATCCGGCTCGGTCGCTTACCCACCCCCAAACCGGGCCCGTCGCGACCCGGCCTGCGTTCTGAGCGATCGTGTAGATGCCGGCCATATGCAGGGAGACTCCCAGGTCGCGTTGCGCGAAGAGCACATAGAACGGCGCCGCAAGGCCTGCGCCGTCAAGCAAAACACGCGTCAGGATGAGGGCTCGAAGCCTTGGCGATCTGTTCAGGAGAGGTATCGTCTGGCCGAGATACGCCCGAAGTCCCCACCTCTCGTCCGAGGGAAGGCCCTGACCATGGGGTTCCTCAATGAGCCAGAGCCCGAGCTGCGATCCCATGGCCCCCACAAACCAGAGCATCGAGAGGAGCGCGAAGTTGGCGGGGTAGGGCAGTTGTGGCGATCGGAGGATCTGGTGAACCAGCAGGCCGGCGCAGATGGCCAGAGCGCCCGCGGTCGCCTGCATGGCGCCGAAGAAACGGCCGCGAATGCGCGCTGGGATCGTTTTCGCCACGATGTCGAACCAGCTCACGGCGCACGCGCCGTCCATCACCCAGAAGACAGTGGTCATCCCGAAGACCCAGGCAAGAGCAGTGGTGGGCGACTCGCGGGCCAGGAGCAGCAGGGCGATGGGGATCGTGAAGAGACCGACGCGAGCCACTGCGCACGTCTTGAGCAGAAAGCCCTTGTGAGTTGCGCGCCCATGGATGCGGTGTGCGGCGAACAGCGCAGGTAGCGTGAAGCCCAGAACCTGAACGAACCGGCTCGCACCGATCAGCGCATCGGAGGCGCCGAGAC
>Ga0172368_10005419_pt1 | contig 14237 bp, 9 predicted proteins | sample Lak11m_FD_114540 | JGI IMG/M metagenome (GOLD analysis project Ga0172368, IMG submission 114540) | Freshwater microbial communities from Kabuno Bay, South-Kivu, Congo - kab_022012_11m | ecosystem: Environmental > Aquatic > Freshwater > Lake | place: Democratic Republic of the Congo: South-Kivu...
GCCCGCCCCAGTTCGCCGACCTCCTCCACGAACCAGATGAAGGTCTCCTGCCAGCCGCGCCCCCGGTCTTTCTCCAGGTAGAGCCGCTCGATCTGCTGTTGAAACTCACTTACCGTCATTTTCGTTCCTTTGCGATGGAAAAATGGAAGGCTGGAAGATTGGAAGAATGGAAGATTGGATGAGTGGAAGAATGGATGAGTGGGATGTTGGTGAGGTGTCTGTTCCGGTGGTTGAGTAGGCAGGAAAGCTTTGCGGTTCTTTCCACAGCTCTCGCGCCGTATCGAAACCGTGGAAACCGGACGCTGTACCCGTGCGGCGGAGTACCGCCGCAGAGATGGTTTCGATATGGCGCGAGAGATATGGAAAGGACCGCAAGACCCTCCTGCCTACTCAACCACCGAACCGGGCGCTGCTCATCACTATTCATCCCATCCTCTCATCCAGCCAATCATCCACACTTCCACTCATCCATCCTTCCAATCTTCCCCCTTCCAATCTTCCAACCTTCCATTCATCTATTCTTCCATCGTCTTACACCGCCGGCGCGGCCTGTGCGATCGTCACTTCGCGTCCGGTTTCGGCCGAACCGTAGATGGCGTCAATGATTTGCATCATCTTCACCGCTTCTTCCGGCAAGGCCAGCGGATCAGTATCCTGTTGAATACAGTCGATGAAGTGGCGGGTTTCGTTCTCCCCCCAGCCGGTGGTGTTCTTCACGTGCGAGGTAATATCCGCCAGTTCGCCGGACACTTCGCCGAAGATCTTCAGCTCGCCGTTGTACATGCTCATGCCGGCTTTCGTGCCCAGCAGTTCGAAGTAGTTCACTTCCTTCTCAATGTTGGACGCCCAACTGAATTCGAAAGCGACGGAGGCGCCGTTGTCGAACTTGGCGAAGCCGGCGGCAAAGTCTTCGACGTCCATGGCGCCCTTCGGGTCGGCCACTGCGAAGGTGCCCTTGCCGCGCGTTTTCTTGCTCTCCGGGGTGGGGCCGAATTTGCAATAGGTCGAAGCGGAGACGGCCACCGGCGCCGGATACCCCATGAAGTAGAGCGTCAGGTCGAAGAAGTGCACGCCCAGATCGATGACCGGACCGCCGCCGGAAAGCGCCCTGGTGGTGAACCAACCGCCCAGGCCGGGGATGCCGCGCCGGCGCCGCCAGCCGCAGCGCGCATGGTAAATCTCGCCCAGGTGTCCCGCGTCGATGTAGCGCCGGGCGAACCGTGAGACTTCGGTGAAGCGGTTGTTCAGCGCGACCATCACCTTCTTCCCGGCGGCGTTCTTCGCGTCCACGATCGCCTGCGCCTCGGTGGCGTTCAGCGCGATAGGCTTCTCCACGTGCACGTGCTTGCCGGCCCGCAGCGCCGCGATGGCGAGCGGCGCATGCAGCGCGTTGGGCGTGACGACGGAGACCACATCGAGGCTGTCTTCTGCCAGCATCGCTTCGACACTGGTAAAGACATGCGGCACCTTGAACTGCTTCGCTGCCGCCTTTGCCTTCTTCATGTCGAAATCGTATACTCCGAACAACTCCACATCGTCGGTATACCGGGCATACGAGGTCAGGTGCTTATACACGCCGCAGCCGCCGCAGCCGATCAGGCCGTAGCGCAACTTCTTTGCCATACTGTGACTCCTCTGAAGAATGATTCACCGGGTGATGTGATTTCACAACCGGTTGCCTTGTCCGGGCGTCACCTCTCCCCCAGCCCCTGCCCTACGAAGGGAGGGGTGTCGGCTTTCCTGGCGTTGAAAGCTATATGGATATCAGAAAACCGATGATGTCCCTGGGGACGGCGCCCGAGCTGATTCTCGATGAGATACCTTTCGCATATCCACCATGATGCTCCCCTCCCTTCGTAGGGGAGGGGCTGGGGGAGAGGTGGCTCCCGGACATAGCAACGGGTTGTGATTCACCTCGAAAAAAGAGCGGTACCCGTATCAGCTTCGACGAGGCGACAGACGAATCCTCTGTGTGCCGCCCTGCGGTTCCCGGTATTTTCCAGGAACATCGGTTTGATTTTCTATTGACGAACGCAGAGAAAACAGCTACGATATGCGCTGAATTGCCAACGAAATCGAGGGCAGCGGAATGATGACATGGCGGCAGGCCCGGGGGCTATGCACGGGCATCGCGCTGGGATTGTTTGTGTTGAGCGCGGGCTGCGTGCATCCCGCCGCGGGCACGCCTTCCCCAGCAACGCCGGCCCCAACAATGCCGGCTTTTAACGAAGCGCGCGCCTGGCAGGATTTGCTGGCGCAGGTGGATTTCGGCTTCCGCGTGCCCGGCACGGAGGCGCATCGCAAGACGCGCGACTGGCTGGTCGCGCAGCTCACCCCGCAGGCAAAATCGGTGACGCTGCAGCCGTTCACCTGGAAGCTGGGCGGTCACGACGTTCAAATGTGGAATGTCATCGCCGAGCTTCCCGGCACCGGGCCGGCGCCGCGCGAGCGAGTGCTGCTGGCTGCGCACTGGGACACGCGCCCCATTGCCGACCACGACCCCGACGCCACGAAATGGAACCAGCCTATCCCCGGCGCGAATGACGGCGCCTCCGGCGTTGCGGTGCTGCTGGAGATCGCCCGCCAGCTCAAGGCGCACCCCATCGCGCGCGACGTGACGATCGTGTTCTTCGACGGGGAGGATTACGGCCCCAAAGTCAACGACATGCTGCTCGGCTCGAAATATTATGCCGCCCATCTGCCGGCGGATAAACCGAACTGGGGCATTCTACTCGACATGGTGGGCGACACGGACCTGGACATCTACCGGGAGCTGAGCTCCGAGCGGGCAGCCGGGGCAGTCAATAACCGCGTCTTTACTGCCGCGAAGCAACTGGGCTACCTGCGCACGAAGGATCAGCCCGGTTTCGTCGATTCCTTTTATCCCTACGAGATCGAAGATGACCACACCGCGCTCAACCAGGTCGGAGTGCCGACGGCCGACCTGATCGATTTCAACTATCCCTTCTGGCACACCACGCATGATACGCCGAAGCAGTGCAGCGCGACAAGTTTGAAGATCGTGGGACAGACGGTGTTGGCGGCGGTGAGTGGTGAGTAGTGAGTAGTGAGTAGTGAGTGGTGATGCTGAATAAATCCGAGCAATTTTGTGGCTCAGGTGGGCAACTCTTACGAGAACCGGAAGCCGATTATCAAATCGATGAAGCCAATGATGATGTTGACGATGTGGAGTAACCAATTCATAACTAACTACTAACTACTCACCAATGGAGGCACGATGGACGAACGCATAATCACCGGTAAAGAGACCCCCGAGGACCTGGCAACGAGCTCGGCGCTGAGGCCGCAGCGGCTGGAGGATTACATCGGGCAGCCGCAGGTGAAGGAGAATCTGTCGACAGCCATTACCGCGGCACGCGCGCGGGGGGAGGCGCTCGACCACGTGCTGCTGTATGGACCGCCGGGACTGGGGAAGACCACGCTGGCGCACATTATCGCCAACGAGATGGAGGTGGAAATCGTCACCTCCTCCGGGCCGGCCCTCGAACGCGCCGGCGATCTGGTCGGATTGCTGACCAATCTGAAGTCCGGCTCGGTGTTCTTCATCGACGAGATTCATCGGCTGCCGCGCATCGTGGAGGAATACCTGTATTCGGCGATGGAGGATTACTCCGTCGATTTCATGATCGACAAGGGCGCCTTCGCGAAGAGCATCAAGCTGCCGGTGGCGCCGTTCACGCTGGTGGGCGCCACCACGCGAGCGGGCAAGCTGACCGCGCCGCTGCGCGAGCGCTTCGGCATCTTTTACCATCTGGATTTTTATCCCGTCGAAGAGTTGGTGAAGATCGTCAACCGCTCGGCGCATATCCTGGGCGTGCCGATGGAAGCGAACGGCGCAGAGGAGATCGCCCGCCGTTCGCGCGGCACGCCGCGCATCGCCAACCGCCTGCTGCGCCGCGTGCGTGATTTTGCGGAGGTGAAGGCGGACGGCATCATCAGCCGCCAGATCGCCGACCAGGCATTATGCGCGCAGGGTGTGGATCACCGCGGGCTGGACGAGTTGGACCGCAAGCTGCTGCGCACCATCATCGACTTCTACCAGGGCGGTCCGGTGGGCGTGGAGGCGATGGCCGCCACGCTGAACGAGGAGGCAGACACGCTGGTGGATATGGTGGAGCCTTTCCTGCTGAAGATCGGCTTCTTGAGTCGCACACCCAGCGGGCGCAAAGCCACGCCGATGGCTTATCAACATTTCAATTTGATTCCCGGACAGGGGACGACGGCGGGGCAGTCGAATTTGTTCGAGTGAGCGGGGGATGAGGAAAAAGCGGTAAGCCCTTTTTTTGACACATCCCCGACTTTCTGCTACTGTTTTAAGGTTTGCAGGAGTTTCGCTCTTCCTGCCCGAAATGCTTCTGCTGAAAATCTCCCTGGAGGAAAGATGCTACCATGACCAAGGTATATTATGACAGTGACGCCGACCTGAATCTGCTGGAAGGTACGAAGGTAGCCATTATCGGCTACGGCGCGCAGGGACGCTGCCAGTCGCTGAACCTGCGCGACAGCGGTGTGGAAGTGATTGTGTCCGAGTTGCCGGGCACGGTGAACTATGAGAAAGCCGTGGAAGACGGCTTCAAGCCGGTCAGCGCGGTGGAAGCGGCCCGCGAAGGCATGCTCATCCAGATGCTGGTGCAGGATCACGTACAGCCCAAGGTGTATGAGCTCATCAAGGAGCATCTCACCGAAGGTAAGGCGCTGATCTTCTCGCACGGCTTCAATATCCACTACAGCCAGATTATCCCGCCGGCAAACCTCGACGTGTTCATGATCGCCCCGAAAAGCCCGGGCACGCTGGTCCGCAGCGAATACGAAGCAGGCCGCGGCGTGCCGTGCCTGATCGCGGTATATCAGGACTACACGAAGAAGGCCAAAGACCTGGCGCTGGCCTATGCCAAGGGCATCGGCGGCACCCGCGCGGGCGTGATCGAGACCACCTTCGCCGAGGAGACGGAGACCGACCTGTTCGGCGAGCAGGTCGTGCTCTGCGGCGGCGTCACCGCCCTGGTGCTGGCCGGGTTCGAGACGCTGGTCAAAGCCGGCTACCAGCCGGAGATGGCCTACTTCGAGTGCCTGCATGAGCTGAAACTGATCGTGGACATCATCTATGCCAAGGGTATTGCCATGATGGATTACGTGGTCAGCGATACCGCCGAATACGGCGACTATATCACCGGCCCGAAGCTCATCACCGACGAGACCCGTGCGGAGATGAAGAAGATCCTGAGCGATATTCAGGACGGCTCCTTTGCGCGCCAGTGGATCCTGGAGAACCAGGCTGGCCGCCCGTATTTCCTGGCTATGCGCCGCCAGCGCTCGGAGCATATAATCGAGGAAGTCGGCGCCAAGCTGCGCGCCATGATGCCCTGGATGCGCGAATAAAGCGAACCCAACAGTGAATACCTGCTACGCCGCCCGATCTGATTGACCGGGCGGCGCTGCTTTCGGGAATGGGAAGAATGAGAGTGCATGGGAATGCCGACCCGGATACCTTCACCTCATCTTTCCTGTTCTCTCCCATTCCGCCCATCCATCCACCCCTCGCGTTTTCCGGCAACTTTCGCACACGACAGGAAGAACGTTGTGCTCCTGGACATTCACGGCCATGTTTTCCGGCTATCTTGGTGTCAGAGCTTTGCGAGTTCCACATTGTTCTCGAGGAGGAGGATGTAATGAGCAGAATTTGGGGCATGGCGATTGCCGTCGTCTTCATGGCGCTGGCAACCCGGGCGATGGGCGCGGTGAACCTGAAGCCGTATTTACAGGCGGAGGTGAACGAAGTAGCCCTGCTCACGGCACAAGCGAACTACCTGCAGCAGCAGGGCGATCCGTTGGGGGCATCAGTGATCGCCAGCTACATCCCGGACCACCGGATGATGGCGAGCCAGTTGTCCGCCGTCTACCAGCAGCGAGGCGGCAACCCGGCGGCGGTGATGGCTCAGGGCACGCCGTATCTGGGCATGCGGCAACAGATCATCGATTATGATTTGAAGGCGCATGTCAAGGGCATGGACAACTACAGTGCGCTGTACCGGAACACCACGGACCCGGTAATCAAGCAGTTGGCGGCACAGGGGCAAAGCGGCGCCTGGCGCCATTACGATTCGCTCGAAATCTCCCGCGCCGCCACGCTGGGCACGCCGGAGGCGATTTATACCGGGTTGCTCGCATCGAACGCGCTTGAAATGGCCGCGATCACCGACCTGCAGACCCAGGCCACGCAACTGACGGCCATGGGCGACCAGGCCACCGCCAACGTGCTGCTCGGCATGGTGCCGGCGCATCAACAGCAGGCAGCCAACCTGCAGGCGGCGATCACGAACTTCGGCACCGGGGTGGATATCGACGTGGCGAATCGCAACCGGATCGCCACGCTGCCGCCGGTCCCGGCGATGGCAACGCGGGCGCAGATACTCGCGCATTTCCAGGTGACCAACACGCAGTTCATCAACACCTATGCCCTGGCGATCAACGCGCTGCCGCCCAGCCCGCTGCGACAGGTGCTGGCGAATGGGCAATCCGTAGCGCTGATATCGCTGACCACGCTGCAGCAACTGCCGGTCGTGTAACGACATCGGAAAACTGGAAGGCTGGAAGATTGGAAGGATGGAAGATTGGAGATGAACCAGTCTTCCACTCATCCAACCTTCCTCCCTTCCAACCTTCCATTCTTCTCTCACTTCTCTCACTTCTCTCGCGCTCGCTCGGTGATGAAGCGGCGTTGCGGCAGCACCAGGGCAGTAAGCTTGCCGCCGTAGATGGCGCCGGTATCGAGGTTGATGCGGTTGGGATGTATATCCGGTCTGGCGTTGCCGATGGGCGTATGGCCGTGGATTACCAGGCGGCCCCAGTCGTAGTCCGAACTCAGGAACGGCTCGCGCATCCACACCATCTCCGGTTCCTGCATCTCCTCCGGCTGTTTTCCCGGTTCCAGGCCGCCGTGGACGAAGATATATTGCTCCGTGAGGAAATAGGGTCTGGTGCGGCGGAGGAAATCCAGGTGATCGTCGGGGATGTCGTAGTCATAACTGTCGAGGGTCGGCAGCCCGCCGTTGCGCTGCCAGGCGATCTGCGCCTCCAGGTCGCCGTCGATGGCATCCAGCGCCATCGCCTCGTGATTGCCGCGCAGGAAGACGCACTCCCGCTCTTTCTCTAGCGCCAGCAGTCGCTCCACCACCGCCTTCGACGACGGCCCGCGGTCGATGTAATCGCCCAGGAAGACCAGCACGCCCTCCTTCGGCAGCCGCGCCAGCAGCCGCTCCAGCGTCTGCGCCAGACCGTGGATGTCGCCGATGGCGATATACATAATCACTGTCAGCTTACCCTATTCAAATAACTGCTCAACTGCTTCCATATCTCGATACCGCCGCATAAAATCACGCAGCCACGCACGCTGTTCCTCGGTATCGGGAACCGGACAACCACGGGCTTGTTTGATGCGCTCGAAGGCCTGATCCGGACTAGAGTCTTCGAGCACAAGGATACCAGCGACGACCAACGCCGACCGCCCGATCCCCATCCGGCAGTGCACCACGATTTTGTGACCTTCATGAAGGCGGTCGGAGAGGAAGCGGATCAATTTGAGAAAGTCATCCGTCCTGCGCGGCACCTGGCGGTCTTCTATCGGGAAGGAAAGAAACTGAATCCCGTGATCTTCGCATAACATGCGTTCTGAGGAAAGCTCTGTCTCCCGCAGCTCCCGCTCCGTCAGCAAAGAGACCAAGAGATTGATCCCGGCTTCCTGCAGCGCGTGAATCTCTTCGAGCAGGTGCTCGCTGCCGCGCGGGCGGGGTATTATGGCAAGCGCCCCATTCCCTTTTCTCTCGATCCAATAGATACGTGTCAGCATGCCAATTCTTCTACATCCGAAATGCTAATTTACTCAAAGATCAGATAACAGCTCTTCGTCGGAGAGCTTCACCGGCGCCACATTCGGGGCAACTGACGATTTTACTCCAGTCAGCCATACACCACCTCTTTCCCGTAAAGCTTGCCAATGTCATCTTGTTTGTAGCTTAATATATTGCACGCTATACTCCGGTGCCAGCTCCCACGCCCGCTGCTCTTCCTCCGCCGTGAACGCGCCTTCCACCAAAGTTACGCCCAGTGCGGAGCGGAAACCGTCGCACAGCGCCGCCACCACTTCATCCTCCGGCACGTCGCGACCCGCGGCGGTCCACAGGTCGACCATGCCGTCGCGCATCACCGCTTCCCAGTCTGAACGGTGAAAGACCTGCTCCCACACCGGGTTATCCACGGAGAGCGGCAGCGAGTTCTGCTGCAGGATGACACCGTTCTTGCGTGATTGCGCGCTGCCGATGATTTTACGGCCTTCCACCATCAGGTCGCAGCGAGCCTTCGCAGCGAAGCAGGCAGGGTTACCCGTGGCCGTCACCGACGGGACGTCGCCGCTGCGCACGGTGGATTTGCGGTCCACCAGCTCCGCCGGCACCCCCAGCCGCCGCAGGCCATCCACCAGCGCGGCGCCCAGCACGCGATAGCTGTCCATGATATTCGTGCCCGCCCCCGGCAGGTCGCCTTCGGCGAGAATCATGCTGAAAGTTACCTCGCGGTGATGCAGGATGGCGCGCCCGCCGGTGGGCCGCCGCACCACGTCGAAACCCAGCCGCGCGCAATCCTCCAGCCGCACGTTGCCCTCCGCCGGCTGAAATTTCCCCAGCGTCACGCACGGCGGCGTCCAGCGGTAAAAGCGCAGCACCGGTCCCGACTGCCCCGCGCGGATCGCTTCCAGCACCGCCGCGTCTGCCGCCATATGATACGCCCCCGGCCCGTCCACCGGCGGGATTAATCGCCACTCCTTCACGCTGTGTCCTCCGCAGTACCCATTTCGACCCCACCGCGGTAAAATCCTGTCCGATCCGGGTTGACAAAGCACTTCTCTTTTGCTATCTTATATTTGTTCGGAGCGATCCGGATGCCGTTATGGCCCCTTCGTCTAGTGGCCCAGGACGCCTGGTTCTCAGCCAGGAGATCAGGGGTTCGAATCCCCTAGGGGCTGCCAATCTACCCCGCGAGCCATGCTCGCGGGGTCTTTTCATTGGTACGGCCGCCGATTACTCCACCTCGATCCCGTGCAATATCGCGTCATGTTCGCCTCTCGCCCGCACACAAATTGTGATATATCCTTCGCTGTCCGGTGTGATATTTTTCGCTCGGAGATCGATGGCCACGCCGGCCTCGCCGGCAGCGATGCAGGGGTCCCAATTCGCCCACAGTGTACGGTCATTGATCAGGATATCCATGGGCCGCTTCCCCGGCTCTTCCTGCCACAACTCGGCGAACTTCAAGTGGACAGTATACAAGCCAGGCGGCAAAGTCAGCGTATAGGCGATTTCTCGCGCACAGCGGGCCGTCTGGTAGAGCGCCTGGTCATACAGTGTTGGTGATGCTTGCGTCACCGCACGAGCCGATGTGATGGTTTCTCCCTCGCGAGTTTCTGCATCGCCGGCCCAGATCACGCTGTTCCAATCCACGAAATCAGCGGCAGACCCGCAGTTGATGCGCACGACCGGTCTGCTTTCGGGGAGAATCTCAATGGCCTGGATGATGGCTTCGTCAGTCGCCTGGCCGGGCTCGAGGCCACTGGTAAAATGCAGCACGATGCGGCTGTCCGCATCCGGTACGATATACCTGAAGACGCGGTCGTGCGCCTTGCGAAATCCGCGCGCGTCCTGGCAGATATCGAAGTTGCGCAGGACTTCGCGCCCATTGATTTCGATGTTGAACGGGCGGGCGAAGAGCTGCGGGTATTTCGGTTCAGCGAAGCGGAACCGCACGGTATACAGACCCGGCTCGACTGGAATACGGTAGGTGAAATTCTTGCCTTGCCGGCCACGCCGATACAAGACAGGATCATCCGCACCGAGGGTCTCGGTGTTGCCGGCAAATGCGTGACCGCCGTGGAAGCCGTAATCCGCCGACCAGCGGTTGCCAAACCGGTCGGTATACGGCCGGGATATGCCGCAGTTAATGCGCACGACGCTTCCCGCCCGAGCTGCCGGCTGCCCCTCCACGTAGGTCATCCGGGGCATCCAGGCCACAACGTCTCCGCCCGTTGACGCGGATACACCCGCATCGAGCAGGCAGCGATTATCATTGCTGATGCAGCGAATAGTCAGGACGTGATCGCCGGCCTCCATCCGGACACTGATGGCATGATTTTCTCTGTCCGCGAAGGGGGCGTCATTACCGCCGATCAGCGTACTGCTCACGCTTTTCCCGTCCAGCCACGCCGCGTGCCAGCCCGTCAGGTCAATGCCTAGCTGGTATATATCGGCCTGGGACACGTGAACCGGGATGAAAACGTAGGCGGCCCGCTTCCCACTGGCGCCTCCCAACAGTGGCGCCAGGTCGATCGAGCCGTCGGCCACAATCACGTCATGCCGCCCCAGGGCTTTCTCACCCACGCTTAACGTCTCCGGAATCCGCTTCATCTCGGTAGTTGGTAAAACAGGATCTTGCACTTCACACGGGCCGAAGACGGTCCAGTTATCGTCGAAACGGATCTGTTCGCTGCGGTCGAAGGTCTGGCGGTCCAGCATGAAGCGAATGGAGTCGCCTGCGCCTACATCTAGCGTCAGGTCGTGCACGGCGCCTACCAGATCGTTCAACGGAATTTCGTCCCAACCCTCGACGGGCCAGACTTGCCGATCGCCGTGCAGGATACGGGCGCGCACCGGCACGCCGGCGGCTTGCCGGTACCACTCCTTCATCACCCGGCTGACGATGCGTACCTGCCCGGCCACGGGAGCGATCCAGGTACGCACGCAGCAGGCGGTGAGCGAAGCCTGCATCCAGGCCCGACCGATGCGCGCGCCGCCCTCGCCTTCCCAGCAACCCTCTACGCCGCCGCGCTGGTTCGGTGTGCCGCCCTCGTCGGCGGAGGCGGTTTTCGGCGGGCTCACCCACGACATCGGCAGATAGGTCATGCCATCCGTCGTCGTCTCGGCCCCCCACCCCCGGCGTCCCTGCTCGGGGAACAGACCGCCAAGGGCACAGGCGGTCAGTGGCTCATCGGCAAGGCGGACGGCCTCGGTCCACGCGCTCGCATTACCATCACCATCGAGGCTGCGCACGGCATACGGAGCATCCGCGTCCCAGCCTTCCGTGTGATCGAAATACATGGTGCCGATGCAGACCTTTCCGAGTACGGCCTCACCGCGGCGCACTTCGTAGGCGCTGACCCAGTGATCATCCGTGCCCGGCGACCAGTACAGCGCTATGCCGGCCTGCCCAAGGTTCGTCTCCTGCCGTGCCAGGACAGCGCCGGGCGCGGTGGGCGCAACGTGATCCCACCCACTGCGCGGCCGGTTGGGCAGGTTCAGGTAGATGAGTTCGCCCGGCTGGTGATTCGCCAGGACGATCCCGTTCGCCATCAACTCGGCGCCCGTCCGCGTGAAGGACTCCGCGCTCAAGTCGAACTCGATGGCATATTGGGAATCGGCCAGCAGTCCGCGCGGAAAGATCGTCACCGGGCCGGGTGTCTGGTGCTTGAAGATGATGCAGGCTTTCGTGCGGTCGCGGTTGGTGCGCTGGGCGTAATAAAACTCCTCGTCACCCTGCACGACCGGATGAAAAGTATAGGACCAGCGGCCGGCCACCCCCTCGCGGAGCAGATAATGGTAGGTATCCAGGTCGCGCCGGAGCCATTCCTGGTCCTCCGGACCGGCGCGCAGCCCCCAGAAGGGCACCATGGTCAGCGTTTGGCGCGCAGTGGCGGGACGATATGTGCCTTTCGACACCCACGGCTCGATGATATCCACCCACTTGTCTGGCGGCTCAATGTAGGAGAAGTAATAATTGGTTTGTGACCCCCGTCCACCGTCGGAAAAGTAATTGGTATTGGCATATCGCTGGATGTCGAAGGTGTGCGAATAGGTGCTGCCGCCGCTGCAGGTATGAAACGAGCAGCCGGGGAAGCGCTCCAGGAAGCGCAGGATGCGCGTGCGCCAGTCGCGGTCGGCCGTCCAGTCGGGGAAGCTGACGGCGTCCGAACGCCACTCGAAATCGCCCCAGGCTCCGACTTTGCCGGCCATCACGCCAGGCGACGGGCGCTGGGTGAACCAGGCCAGCCAGTGCATGCCCATTTTGTCCAGGTAGCGCAGGGTTTGCCGGAAATCGGGTCCTTCGTAGCCGGAGGTGAACACGCTGGTATAACTGTCCTCCGGCAGGCCGTCGTAGGCCGACCAGCCAGCATCGTCCCACAGCATCTCGAAACCTACGCTGCGCATCAGGTCGGCATCCAGGTCCAGGCAGGCCAGCCGCTCGGCGAACTGCTCCTGCAGGTTCTGCGCGCAGTAGAACCACGGCACCGCCCACTTGGGACGGGCGTAGTAGTCCATGTTCGTGTAATCCCACAGGTAGCGATACTGCCAGTCGTAGGAGACAACCGCCATGTCGTCCAGCGTGCCGGCGAAGGTACCGAAGGTAATCGCGGGGAGCTCGAGCGTCTCACCGGGGCTGATCGACATGCCGGCCAGGTCAGGAATCTCAACCGCTACCGCCACCTCGCCCGAGTTGCTCACCACCGACAGGCGCCAATTGCCCAGGTATTCCAGCGCCATGAACCAGCCATCATGCGGCTCACCGCTCCGCTGCAGACTCATCCACGGCATGAACGCCGCCGTCGCCTGCCCATCGATGACCCGGCGATACCTTCCAGTTACGGTGGCGGACTGCAGCATGCCGTGATCGGGGCCGCTGTTACCGCCGATCATCCAATAATGGGTGAACGGCGTGACCGGATCATCAAGCAGGGGGATTGTCAGCGGGATTGCCTCCGCGCTGATCGGCGAATCGCCGGTGTTTTCCAGCTCAATCCATTGCCGCAACACCGCCGTGTCCGGAAAGGCAATAACATGGTAGCGAATGCCGACGCCCAGAGCGGCAAAGCGCAGTGTAAGCTGTACCACCGGCTGCCTGCCTGCCGTCGTCTTTTCCGCACCGGCGCCTTCGAACTCCCAGCCCTGCTGCCCTGCTGCGTTCACAGCGCATGGTGAAGAAGCCGCACTCTTCGCGATATACTTCAGGTTGCTCTCTTCGAGCTTATTATTAAACGCCATCATGCGAAAGTGGCCATCGCCGGCTTCGAAGGCCAGCTCGACCGCTTTTGTGCCGATTGTCCAGCGCGACCCGTCCGCACTGCCGCGAATAAAAGCATCACCGATTCGTATATGTGCCACCAGGCGCCTCCTTTTGTCTCACTCACTCGATAGCATTACGGAAGTGCCGCTGCATCACGGCCCGCAGCGGTTCGGCGCCCGGCCGGAACCCCACCGTGCCGTCGGGGGCGGCGCGCAATGCCGAAGCGCACTCGTAGAAAAGAAAGCTGTCGTACCCATATTCGCGCCCCCAGTCGATCAGGCGGTCCACGGGCATTTCACAGCCCTGCGGGGAAGCGCCAATGTGGTTCGTCGTGCGGCGGTCTTCGAAGAAGTTGTTGCAATACGGCGCGTAACTGACCGGCACGCCCTTCGTGTGCGCCAGCGCCATCACCGCGCGCGAATAACTGGCGCCCGGCCACAGCGCCTTACCCGTTATTCGGTCCACCAGGCCTTCCTCCAGCCAGCACCGCCAGTCGGTGACGATATTCATCGCTCCACCGGCGCCGGGGGCGTTGTCAAAGTGGCCGTCGATATGCACGGTCAGCTGCTTCCCGCGCCCGCGCACGATGGCAGAGGCTTCGCGGATAAACTGCGTCCACCCCTCGCCGCGGATGCGCCGCCAGAGATCATAATCGAAATCGTCGGTCTCCCAGATATCCACCCCCGTGCGCTTGAGCATCTCCTCGCGCACCGGCTCCTCGAAGCCGTATTCGATCCAGGCGAAGTCGGCATGATGATGCCCGGGCCGGATATCGATGCCGTCCGCCCCGGCGTCCAACATGGCCCGCACCCAGGTCATCCACAGCGCGCGCGTCTCCGGGAAGCAGGGCGACATGGCGGCCAGCGGCCCGCGGTCCTTGCCGCGCGCGAGCGCAATGTATGAGACGCCACCGCGATCGAGGGCCAGCGGCGTATTGACCGCATCACCGCCGGAGGCCATGTATGAGCTTGGACTGCCGGGATAGCGGTTGTATTCGAAGCCGCCCCGCGGTCCCACCGCCGGACACGGCCTCCCCTCGTTGGGCGAGTTCAGGAAGCGGGTGGCATGGTCTTCACGGCGGGCGTTCAGGCCGTAGGTGAAATGCGTCTCCTCCC
>Ga0172368_10005422_pt1 | contig 14231 bp, 13 predicted proteins | sample Lak11m_FD_114540 | JGI IMG/M metagenome (GOLD analysis project Ga0172368, IMG submission 114540) | Freshwater microbial communities from Kabuno Bay, South-Kivu, Congo - kab_022012_11m | ecosystem: Environmental > Aquatic > Freshwater > Lake | place: Democratic Republic of the Congo: South-Kivu...
CCGATCTTGAGCGATGGAGCCCTTTCCAAAGTTTCTACATGGCCTCCCAACCATCCATCTCGTCCCATCCGGGCTTGCTGACGGAGGTCATTCGCGCCACCGGCAAGTATTCGCAGACGGATGGCCCGCTGGTAAACGACCAGTTCAATAAGGGCGGCATCCTCTACAGCGTCGCGCGCGCGTCGACCAACACCATTTCCAGGGCCAAGTTCAAGTTCCCGGCTTCGTCCGTGTTGCTTCCACGATACGGGGTGGGTCTCAATTATTCAAGGGAGACCGCCTACGAGGCATCCTTGAGGCTTAGCCTGGAGGTAGCTGAAATTACCGAAGTGGATTACGGCGATAACGGCATCGTGGCTATTTACAGCCCGGTCGAGCATCTTGGGGCAAGCGGCATTGGGCTGTACCTGGTAACGAACAACACCTACGACCTGCTCGCCTCTGCCCCGCTGGTCATTCCGAACACGGATTGGCACTGGCTGCAGATCTCGTTTATCGACGGGTTCATCACGGTTGAATACCGCCTGGATGGCCGCTGGAACTGGCAGGCAATTCTTACCCATGCCTACCGAAACGAAGAGCGCTCGCCCTGGAAATCCGATCTTCCTGGGCGTGGCTTCCTGTACATGAGCAACGTGACTTGCACTTCTATGACCCTGGGGTTCAGTTCTGAGGATGCAGTTATCCCTGTTCGGGATAATTCAGAGTTGGCCGAAAACATCATCGTGGTTGTCGATGATGAAGTCATCTCTACAGGGGCTAAATCTCCTGGGTTTACCCCGGTGGAGGGACTGGCCTACGAGGACAGTGTTTTCCATAAGCTTGAAGGTTTCACCGGTTTTGGCGTTCCCGTTACCGGAGCAGACCACGATCACGCCGACAATACCTATCTCGACGCGGCGCTGGTCATCACCGCTGGCCCTGGCGCAGGACGCGCCTTCAAGATCACCGGCTACGACGCGGATGGGCCGCTGAAGTGGTTCCCAACCGGCACATACTCTGGTGGGGATCGCTGGCAGGATCACATCAACGTGCCTGGTTACGGCAACTGGCTGCCCGGCGATACGCGCATCGTCTATGTGGACGGCTCCGCGGAAAGCGTGCTGGGTATTGGTTCGATCCTTGCCATCTGCCCGGCTTTGACGATTACCGAGCGCGGTCTCCTGGGTTCCGTCGCTACCACTCACCCCGCTGGTGTCCTTTCGATGTACACCGCCGAAAAGGTGATGTGCGACCTGTTTGAGACCTTTGGCGGGGACCAGGACATCACCATCGAGGACGCGATCACGCGTGTTTTCCGCAGCGCCGGCACGCAGGATCCAGTCTTCGCGGCCCTGGTCGACAACCCTACGGTCACGAACTGGGTCACAGCCTGGGGAACCGGTCGGCGCAACGTCGTGGCTGACATGGATATCGACAATAACCGCGCGGTTGGCTTTGCGTTTCGCATGGGAACCGCCCCGCTTACGGGTGGCGAGAACGGCCCTGTTTCGTCATCCGGGTACATGATACTTTCCGACGTCGGAAACCTGGCTTTGTATATCGCGTCGGGCGGAGACTGGGTGCTGGCTGAACGTCACCTGCTGCCATATGTGCCTTCCGGCAGGATGCGCATCTCGATCAAGGATAACGTCTTTTCAGTGTGGATCAACGGTGTCCTGGCCCACTCGTTCTGCGATGGGACATACACCGAAGGCGAAGTCTTTGGGCCTGTCTCGCCGGTCGACGGCGCCATCTCGTGCTATGTCTCCGAGCTGACCGAGATCCTGCCCGACCTGCCGATCGACACTTCTTCCAACGGCTGGTCGGCCATCACCACCCTGGTCGGGTCGCGCGTGATCAAGTTCGCCGACACTGAAACCGGCGCCATCCGCTGCTACCTGGCCCGCCCCAACCGCGGGGACGCTCCCGATATTGTCATGAGCTGCTCGAGCAGAGAGACGGACAGCCAGTTATCCCGCGTGCGCACGGAAGGGTTGAAGATCGCCGAGATCATCGACTTTGCCGCTGTCAGGAAGTACGGCGATGTTGGGGCAACCCTGGAAGCGACCTACGCCAATACGCTCAATGAAACCAGGCGGGAAGCGCTGAGGTTGCGGGGATTGTCGGTCACGGAAGCCGGGCAAATCAGCCTGGCGACAACTTTTTTGCCGGCAATTGCCTCCGGTGATAAGTGGAATTTCAATGTTCCAAATGGTATAATTACGGTTCAGGTGACATCGGTATCATCCGAAATCTCCATCAGCGGAGACACCTTTGTTTGCACCATGAATGTCGAGGGCTATTATGAGCCAGGTTAGCGTCATAAAGCAGGTCATCAAGGATCAGGCCGCCTCGGAACCCGGTGAAGGGACCATTTACGCCATCAATGGGGAACGCGTTGATGTTCGCGTGCGTGGTTCGGCCACCCTTCTCAAGGACATATCAGTTGCCGGCTCGACCGGATCGCTCCAGGTCGGGCAGGTGGTTACCCTGAAGTGGGAGTACGGCAGGCCAATCGCCCTGGCCGTGCCGGGTACTGGCTTCGTCCCGCTGGTGGTCAAGATTGCCGCCGATAACGACACGATAGAAAATGCCGCGCAGGGTATTCGCGTGAAAGCCAGGGGTATTCGCCCCTGGCACTTATCGTTTCGCCCCTCGGTTGAGGGGCATACCCACCTGGACATGTTGCAGTTGGCCGGCTGGGTCATCGATGAGAACGGGGACATCTCGAACGCGGATGTCTATCTGCACACCGACGGGCAGATCTCTTTAGGAAATGGAACAAATGTTTTAAAGTTGGATGCGCAGCATGCCACCCACCGTTTATGGATCGGCAACAATACTCCGGGCGATGCTGACTTCTCGGTGGATAAGGCCGGCAAGGTCACGGCCAGGAGCGGTTCTATCGGCGGGTGGGACATCCTTTCCGACCGGTTGTCGAAAAACGGGGCCGAGCTGAGAGCTTCCGGCGAACTCACGCTGGGATCGGGCGGGGACAGCGCGGTCCTGTCCGCGGTGGATCCGGATGGCTGGAAGCTGTGGCTTGGGGCGGATAATCCGGAAGAAGCCCCTTTCCGTGTCAAGGGTACCGGCGAGGTCTTCCTGGAGAACGCCAACATCAACTCCAACATCAGGAGCGGCAACTACCAGGCCGGCTCGCAGGGTTGGGCCATCGACCAGGCAGGCCGCGCCGAATTCAACGATGTCACCATTCGCGGCACGATGTCTTCGGTGGTCTTCGCCTCGGCGACCACCTCCATCATGGGCTCAAGAACTGTCATCTCGGATGGCGGCGCATTGATTTCCGACGTCGGAAACTCGGATGATTTCATTGCCGTGGATACAAGCGTTTTTGCGATGGGTGATATGCTGGTTCTTTCGGCCTCGCCCGCGCGCAGCGAATGGATGCAGGTCACCGTCGCCCCTGAAGCTGTCTCGGGCGGGTATCGCTATGGCGTCCAGCGCGACCTGGCCGGGAAAGGCGCCTGTGTCTTTTTCGCCGGCGAAACGGTCGCGAGCAAGGGAACGTCTATTCTTCCCGACAGCGCCTCGATGATCGGCGAATTCGACGAGCTGGGTTCATTCACGATGGGCATGGTCTCCTCCACCATGGCCGGTAACCTGGGCGGGTTCCTGACCCTTGAAGGCGGGCGCGCTTACGGGCCGTACTTCGGCGTAGCCAGGCGCTTTGGTCCAGCCTACAACCAGATATCTGACATCCTGCGCATCGGTAGGTTGACCGGCTTCCTGGGCATCACGGAGAACAAGTACGGCTTTGCCACCGGCGATATCAACCGTCACATGACCTACACGGACGAAGACGGCCTGTCGATCGTCACCAATGGCGGCGCTACGGCCATCAATGACAACGGCGTTACCACCGATGCTTTGAACATGGGCATCGTCTCCACTCCGCCTGCCTACCAGGATCAGTTTGGGCGGTTGTATCTCGACCACGCCACGCGGAGCCTGCGCCTGCGTTGCAAGGATGGATCCACCCAGTTCGATACGGCTGTGGGCAGCGGCGGAGTTGTAACCGGCAGCAGCGGCCCGCTCCAGCGCAAGCGCACATCGGACCTGGCCCTTGTGGACGGCGAGTACCTGAGATTAGCGGACTATCTCGACCTTGGCGACTGCACCCTCTCGATGGATGGTGATGCCTTACTGGAGATCTTATGAGCAAAATAATCATGCTGCAAGAAAGCGCCGACCCTGCCACGCCTGTAGCGGGTCACTTTGTTTTTTACGCCAAACCGGACGGGTTGTACATCAAGGACAGCACCGGGGCGATACGGGCTGTCTTCATGGATGGCGCGGTTGGACCGGGATCTGCCGTCAATAACAACATCGTCCTGTTTGACGGCATGACGGGCACACTCATAAAGGATAGCGGCCTGGCAACATCCGCTTTTGCCGTGGCCGCCAGGGGCGTCACGAACGGCGACAGCCACGATCACAGCGGTGGCGACGGGGCGCAGATCGCTTATTCCTCCCTGTCTGGCACCCCCAGCCTGCCGTCTTTCCCATCTGGTGCGGTGGTTGGAACGTCAGATACCCAGACGCTGACAGCTAAAAGAATAACCCAAAGGGTGAATACGGTTTCTTCATCGGCCACGCCGTCGATCAACGTCGACACGACCGATATGTTTACCATCACTGCCCTGGCTGCTGCTATCACTTCCATGACCAGCGGTCTGTCAGGCACCCCGACTGGCGGCCAGAAACTGATTATCAGGATTAAGGACGATGGTACGCCGCGGGCGATCGCCTGGGGCGCGTCTTTTGTCGCGCGCGGGGGCACCCTTCCGGTTACCACGGTGGCTGGCAAATACGTTTATGTTGGCCTGATCTGGAATGAAGTCGGCACCTGGGACTGCGTTGCTGTTTCGCAGGAAGCATAGCCATGGCAGCTGCATTTGATTACGCCAATGGCGGATCGACCAATCCGGGTACCAGCTTCTCGTTCAACATGACTATTAGCAGCCATGATGCGCGGCTCTTGATGGTCGTCGTTGCGGCCGCAAGCGGACTTCCAGCTGTCACCACTGTCAAATTCAACGGCGTGGACATGACGTACTGGGGCCAGACAGTTAGCCGCGGCCGGGTTTATTACATGCTTCAACCACCCGTTGGAACGTATGCTGTGGCGATATCGTTTTCTTCTTCGGCCCGGTATTCGGCGCATGGAGCATGTTTTTACAATGTTGATCAGGCCACTCCGTTCGGGTCAGTGGTTTCAACCAGTTCAGCCAATAATACCGACGCTTCTGGTTCGATCTACCTCACCACTAACGACATCGGCTTTGATTTCTGCACGGGTTCAAGCGATCCCAGCCAAGCCTGCAACATGGCTCCTTCAGCAGGACAAACCCGCAGGGATATAGCTCGGGGTGCGGGTGGTGGTTCCGGCCAGGGTGTGGCCACGGGTATCTCGACCATCGTACCCTCTTCGGATGGGTACATGAACCTTAGCTGGCATAGGAGTGGTACCGAAGGAGTGATGCGTGACCTGGTCCTGTTTCCAGTTCGTGGCATTCCTGTGGCGACCAGCAGTTTTTTTGTTATGTTCTAATTTTATTAAATAGGAGGCCGCAATGCCGGTACCATCCCTTTCAAATTACCCCGCTGCACTGGACGATGACACCACCCTGTTCAAACTGCAGGACCGCAAGTCATTCACGCTTTCAGCGGACATCACCGACACATCCCTGACCATGATCGTCAACGAGAGCTGCGCGGGCCTGACCGGCAACTTCTTCCTGGCTTTCGCCACCGGCGAGCTTGTGTACGTCACTGCTGTTACCGTTGGTTCGCGCGCCATGACAATCATTCGTGGCGCCAGTGGTACCTCGCCCGCCCCACACATGGCCGGGGAAGTAATGAAGATGACTGTCTCGGCCACCTTCTTCGAGATGCTGAAGAAAGCCGTGATTGCCGTGCAGGCGGAACTTGGTCTCAATCCCAGTGGATCATTTTCCGACGTCGGAAATCGTTTTGCGGATGCCGAGGCAAGGATCGGCGCGCACAACCATACCGGCGGAGCAAATGGTCCGGTGATCGACGCGGGGACAGTCGACGGAATTCACGCCGCCGTGTCCGCTACCGCGAACATGCTGCTGGCGCTGAACTCGTCTTCCAGGCTGCCGGCTGACATAACCGGCGATGCGGATACGATCGACGGTTCGCATTCCTCGGACTTTCAGAGAGCTGGCGCCTTCGTGGTGGCGCACGGCCAGGTGCGTACGCTGTCGCTGGATGCGATCACGATCGTCCCTGGTCTGTACTTCTACACCGTCGATACCGAGGCGGCAGCCGCTGCGGATGACCTGAAGTCGATCTCGGGCGGCGCAGCGGGGGATGTGATCATCCTGCGTTCTGTCAGCCCTTCGCGCGTGGTCAGCATCAAGACGGGCGGGAACATCGATGTTGCCTTCACGATTGCCATGGACGCCGTGACCGAGATTGCCCTGCACTACGATGGCACATACTGGCGGCTGGTGGGGGCTGCGCCGGCATCCACCACAAGCATTCCCGCCACGGCCATAAACCTGGTGGCATCTGGGCAAACAGCTACTCCCAGCGGTGCCGCTGTCTTCTTTGACGGCGAGCTTTACGATGACCTCGGCTGGCACAACTCCAGCGCGCCCGCTCGCATCACCCCAGGTGTGGCGGGTTGGTACCAGGGCTGGGGCACATGTTCTGTCCAAAATCCCAGCGCAGATCAACACGTCACGATGTCTGCCCTTATGAACGACGCCACCGTAATCGGGGAAGGCAGGGCATTCGAGAAGGGCGGTTACACCCATATCATCAATTTCTTTATCCCGCGTACTTACTTCGGCGCGACGGATTATCTCATTGCGAGGATCGCCACCTCCAGCGTGAACCTTCCAATTTACAGCGCGGTATTGCACCTGGAGAAAATGAAATGACGCCATCCGCAACCATAGCCGAAAAGGTCGCTTCTCTTGGCACGTCAGTGGATTACCTGCGGCAGCAAATCTCCGAGCTGCAAAAAGCGACGCAGGAGAATGCTGATGTGATGAGGGGTGCCCCTGGGGAAATTGGCGTGGTCGCGTCCATTGGGCTTATGAAAGCAGATGTGGCCGAAACCCACACGGGTATTAAAACTATCCTGGAGAAGATGGAAGGGATCAGAAGTCATATCGGGGCGATCTCGGCCGAGATAGCTGACCTGTCCGCTGACGTGAAGGGCATGGCCGACGTCAATGGCCGCCTGGATGCGCTTGAGACGTATAACAAGCGCCACCCCAGCTTCCACTACCTGGTGCAGACCAGGCCAAAGGTGGCTGTCCCCATTTTGATGATGACAATCATCTTCGTATCGCTGCTTGGGCACGCCGAGATGATCGAGAACCTGGGCGGCTTCCTGGTGATATTCGGTTTATCCCCGTCCATTGTCACTGCGATTGTAAGCTTTTTACGATGAGCATACTCTGAGAGACAGGGTGTTGCCACCATAGAGCAGGGTGGTGGCGTGGAAGGCTGTCTGGGGGATTTGAACGGGAAGGTCTTTGTAGCATCCAAGAAAAGTGAAAACCAGGCTGATTTTCTCCCTTCAGAGATTGCCAGGCTTGGTTTTTTCTTGATCGCTTGCCACTGCTGTCAATCGAAATGTGGTTGTTCTGACAGAAGAATTATGGAATCTAAGGGCCATCAATTTCGCTTTGGTTATTAATTCCTCGGAATGCTCAGTACCTTATTAAGCTCTTCGACACTCTCTTTCTTTGTTAGGCCTGATATGCTTTGAATCAAAATATTTACTTCATCTTCCGGCATACCTTGAGCCATAATCCAAGTTTTTAGCCCTAAGAGCCATTCTGGATTCGGCAATTCATTTTTGGTGTCAGGATTACAAATCAGGAAAAACCGCGAGTCTTTGGCGATTTGACTGATGATATCAGGTGTAGTGGTAATGCCAACAATATATCCATAATAGGGGCAGGGTTGATTTCGAGGCCAGGATGACACATTCCGTAACCTGTGAGCGAGTTGAGTTTATTGTGTTTAATAACTACTGCTGGAATAGAAGGATCCTTTATAAGGTCCAGCCAAGTTACACAATGTTCTTAACACTCCCATATTCAGGATTAATTGCCTTTTAGCGCATGCCAACGATGTTGTGCTTTTATCTTGGTGGTATCAGTTATTAATTTTCGTGACCATCGTAGAGTTCGGATTATGGATAGATGGTTTTGCTTCGTAACCATTCAACAAATTCATCATATTGAATTTCATGACGAGCAATCTTCAAAGCAATTTCTACAACCTCGAAATCGATTTTTAAGATGTGGCCATTTAATTCTAAAAATAAACGACAAGCCTCCATGCTTGTTCTTTTATTGCCATCATGAAAAATATGACCTGTGTTAATTCGCCATGAAATTAATCCTGCTTTTTGGAAAAGATCTGGGTATAATTCTTCGCCAAATAAGTACCCATCGATTTCAACGAGAACGTGTTCCAGTGCTCCATAATCTAACAGATTGTTATCATATTCAATGAAAAAACCGCCGAATTTCTGTATCATTCGGCGGTTGATTTCGATTATGTCTGAACAGGTTAGTGTTTCGAGAGCTCGGCCCATATCTCCGCATTCACTTTAAGACTTCGTTCTAGGCTTTTTATTACAGCATCCTTGGTTTGTACTTTGTTCCTTTTAATTGGAGCAGATATAGTCTGTGTTGCGACACTGTACCCAATAAAGTAAGAAAGTTTCGCATCACTTAGGTGACCTAATGAATCAGGAGATGACAAAGTCATTGTTTGATATATTATGTTATTCATAGTTTATCGCCTCTTATTGTTTTTCTCTGGATGTCGGTAAAGCCATCTGTTCGGGTAATGGTCGCAACATCAATGGCACCGCCTACACCACGAATACCAATACTCCACTTTTGTAATTCTATTGTTGTTTTTATTAAGAATATTGATAAGTCTACACAATCTTGTAAAGGCAAAAACTGGTAAGGAATGGGTAATGTTAGGTTGTTCTTCAGTTTATTGGCTAATTCATCCTTTTGCTCATCAGATATTTTCAATTCTTGCTGAATAATTGCAGGAAGGTGAGGATCAAATCCTGTTAATAGTCTAGTTGCAAAATCTAGCTGTCCACCCCATGTCACTCCAAAATCTCCAGGGCCAGCACTTGTCTCGAAAGGTTCGGGTTTGTATGGAATAGTTACTTGAAATACCCTTCCATAAGGAGCATTTTCATCATATCCGCCAATTAAGAATATCAATGGCTCATCTTTGTAATCCTTTGGCATTCTCTCATGCCATTGGGCCAAAAAGAAATCACTTAATTCTTTGGAAAACTCCTCAACAGAAAGTCTGCGTTCTTGATGCTTTTCTATTAGTGATGCCTCGAATTCTGGGAGAAAGCTATGTGCTGTTCGAGGTTCTGTTTGTCCCAATGCTCCTAATCCATAGGTTACAGCGCCTACATGGGTTTGCTTATTTACTCTCAATAATTTTGTGGCATTATCAAATGTTGATGTGAAAATTCGGCTCTTCCCAGCTATTGGCGGTGTTTCAGCATTTAATGTAACTCTACTATCGGCTGCTAAAACAATACCCTCGGGTCCTTTGAAGGCAATACCTAGAGACATATTGTGTTCCTTTAGGGTTTTTGGCGTACATTTCGCACGCTTATATATTACTATATCACGAACTTGTTAAATTAGAATTAATCCCAATAATATTTTGAAATAATTAAATTATGGGTAAACGGTAGAATAATTCATTATAACCGGAGATTAACAAAAATTGTTTTACTTTGTACTTGAAATGCGGCCAAAAAGAACTGAGATGGTATGGTTATAATTATCTTTCAACTATTTTGTAAAGCATAACAACCAACAAAAGACCACGATTTCTCGTGGCCTTCAGTTTTACTCACTAACGCTATCGTTCCCATCCCCATCCAGCATAATCGCCTCTCCTTCCGGGTCCCTGCGCCAACCGTGCCTGGCTTCGCACCAGCGCGGATTGCGCGGCTCGCGGGCTGAGTTCGCCACGGGCAACCCGCACACCGGGCAGGTGTCCGTCGAAGCTCGCTCCCAACCGGTGGGGATGAGGGTGACAATAGGTTCTGTCTTCTTGTTCATGTTCTCTCCTTTTCCGACGTCGGAAATTACAGTTCGTTGATGCGTTGCAGGCGTTCCTTGCCAAGTTTGACCCGGTCGCCGAGGGTCACGATCTCTCCGTCGATGTTGAAGTAATAAACCAACGCGACCGGGGCGATCTCGATGTCCATGTCCTTGCCGGCTTCCAGCCTGAACCGACCGAAAAACTGGGTGAATATATGCGCCGGCCCATGGCGCACCATCAGCTGATGCAGCATGCCATCCGTGACACCATCGGCGGTTTCGCCGATCCCGATCACATCCAGCAGGAACACTTCCCAATTATCACGAACGATGAATTTTCTGTACGGGTTGTCGTTGACCAGCTTGAGCGCCCGGTTCACCCTGGACGCCGTGATTTTCTCCACTTGAATTCGCGCTATTTCTTTGACCATGTATTCTTTCGTTGCAAGTGAGGACGGAACCCTCCTGCGAGTGCTCCGTCCTCACCATGCACACTGGACACCATGTCCAGACCACCTTAGTTCGCCTGTAAACGCGCGGCGACCATATCCACCACTGCCAGGTATTCCTGCTTGCGAGTGGGGTCGATTGGATTGACCGGCAGGTTGGCCTTTTGAAGGTCTTCGCCGATGGACTGACCAACGCCCATCCTGGTCTTATATTCTGCCAGGTCCGTCTTGGTGAAAACCACCGGCTGAAGCTCGGCTGCCTGCAGCGCCTTGACGCCTTCTTCGACCATATCCGGCGCTTCTTCGCGCCTGACATCGTTGGCGTAAGCCCGCAGCAGCTCCATCTTCTCGGCAAACTGCTTTTCGTTCAGGACCGAGCCCACCGGGAAAATCGTGCCGATCGCGCCCTGTGTCTTATCCACCGTGCAGCGCCAGTCTTTTCCGAGGCCGGAAAAATGGAAGATCAGGTTGAACTCGTACTTGTTGTTGATGCCGTCCGGGATGACCTCGTCGGTTTTGGTCAGGACCAGCTTGTTGGGATTGCCTGGATCAGGAACTTCCGTCCAGACGTTCTTCTCGCGCGCGACAACCACGAACCACGGCACGCCGGCCATCGCCACCATGCCGATCAGCCGCTTCAAGGGGGCGGAGATCTTGCCGCGATCCTGGAGGGTCAGCATGACCTTGTCCGGATCGTAGTAGTTGCTGGACTGCGCCTTCTTATCCTTGGCGACCATCTGCGCGTCGGTCTTGATTTCCTTCAGCTTGGCGATGCTGTCGATCGAGACCGTCTGCACCTTGCTGCCGCTCTTGGCTTTCAGGCGTCCGGCGATCGCGTCGCGCACCACTTCCATGGCGACTTCGACTTCGCCGGTTTCGACCAGTTGGAAGTCAGGCACGCCGGGCATATCCTTGACGTGGCGGGCATTGAACTCGCTGTCGATCACCAGCGGGTCCGGCAGGAAGCGCACGGCCATCTCGGTCTTGCGGGTACCAGAACCGCCCCAGACCAGGATCTTGACATTGCGCAGCTTTACTTCTTCGTCACTTACAATTTTATATACCATCGCTAACATTCTCCATTTCGGGTTGACAGAGTTGAATAAACTTGCAGAATTTGCACATAACGCCTGGTTCCCGCGCGGGTTCTGCGCCCAGGTCGATGGACGCGTCGAGTTCGGCTGTCCTGGTCTTGATCAGCTGCTCGACTTCATCCTGTTCCATCATGGGGACCTGTACAAGGTAAGCCCCGGTATGCCACGATACTTTTTGCATTCCGCAGCCTGGGCATTTCGGGCCGCCTTCCGCGGCCACGACCATCAGGTTGCACTTCGAACACTTGGTAGGCCCGTTCAGGTCGATGTAATTGATGAAAAGCTCGTCGATTTTCGCCCCCTTCTTTCGCAGGAGCGCGGCGTAGATATTGACCTGCAGCGTGTGGCTGGACCATGGCAGCATGTGTTTCGACATCTTCCTTACCGTTTTTATATCCATAATTCGGGTTGTGATTCCATCGCTGTAGATCGCGTCCGTTGTCCCGGTGACGCCCATTTCCGACATCGGAAACTCGGATGTGACGTTGTCGTCGTTTAGTTCAACATAGGAATGCACAGCCTTGCCGGCCATGGTGATGATCTTGTGGTGGATATGCTCGGGCTCCTCCACCTTGCGGTTGTAGTACGCCTTGCGCAGGCACCCGACCAGGTCACTTACGTGGATGCCAGAACGGTCGCCGTTCTCGAACATGGCGTTTAGGACTGCGTACGAATAGCCGCACTGCTGTTTGAAACTGAGGGCGCACTCAAGGCACTCGCCCCTACTCACTTGCTTTGGTTCTGCTGCACATAGATACAAAAGGCCACCTCCATTGAAGAATAAATTGATTGGCTTCCGTCAGGATCACCAGCCTGTCGCCGAAGCGGGAGGCTTCGAGTAAGTACCAGTAGAGCGGGTACGCCCTGCCGGCGTTATTGATGTAGATCTGCTTCAGAAAACACATGATCCTGAGACTGTCGCGGGTCCAGTCGTGCGACTTGAAATAAGGTACCTGGATGGGGCTGGATGTCGCCCCGATGATCGCGATCATCTCGCCCTGAACCTGTTGGTTGATTTGTCCCAGATGAATGCCTGGGTGGTGCCGATGGCGTCGTTGCGGTTCTTGGCGATGTTCAGCTTGATCGGGACCGCGGTGATTTCACCGGACTGCCGGTAGCCGTGGTTTTCGTTGATGGCCGTGATCTCGTCATCGCTCGGGTTCTTCCAGGCGAATTCGGGGAAGACCACCTGGGTGGCGTCCTGCTCGAGCGAGCCGGAGCCTTTCAGGTCGGACAACTGCGTGACCGCGTCATCGCCGCGCTGCTCGATATTGCGCGATAGCTGGGCTACTGCCAGCAGGGGCTGCTTGGTGGACATCGTGGTTGCGCGCATCGTGTTGGATGTGATCGAGATGTCGGTGACGGGATTGTTCTCGCCGTTGCGAATAAGCTGCAGGTAGTCCACCACCCCCACCTTGTAGCCGGCCTTGACCAGGCTGCGGATCTCGGATGAGACCATCACGGCCGATGGGGCGGACATGGTCACGATGCGTAATGGCAGCGACTTCATCAGCTCGATCTTCTGGCGCACAAGGGCGCGCTCGTCCGTGTTGAGCCGGGTGGCGTCCTTCAGCTTGTTGGAATTGATGCCTGTCAGGCGCGCCAGGAAATAAATGGCGTACTGGATCGGGGAGTTCTCGAGGTTGATGATGTAGCAGGGTTTGCCGGCCATGGCGGTGTCGCCCATTTCCGCGCGGGTAATGGAAGACTTGCCCCGCCCCGGACGGGTTGCCAGGAGCCAGTAATCCTCGTTCTCCAGGAAAGGGATAAAGGGGCTGATCCACTGGCTGAGAGCGGAGAAGGTATAGCCCGGAGTGAATGTGCCGTTGACCTGGGAAGCCATGCGGGCGCTGAGATCGCCGAGGATCTCGCCCATGCTCACCCCGCCGGTTGTCCTTACTTTCCGGGCGCCTTCCAAGCGACGCTGGCCTTCTTCGAGTAAGGCGTACGGGTCTTCGCGGCCATTGGTCAGTTCGACATACAGGGACTGTGCCACGAAGGCTCCTTCGCGGCGGGTGATCTCGGTCTCCAGCTTGACGACCCAGTGGTCTGGATTGGCAGATTTGCAGGAGGCCAGGAAACGCAGGTACGCGTTCCCATCCATGTTTCCGACGTCGGAAAAGTCGCGGGTCAGATTTTCCAGTTGGCCGCGAGAAAGTAAGCTGGATGTCAGCAGCTCAAGTGTCAAACTGCGGTTGCGGTGCAGGACGACCATCTCATCCCAGATAACCTGGTGGGCGGCGGAGGTGAAGTCTCCGCGCGTGAAGTGATCGGTGATGGTTTCCATGAATTCGCTGTCTGCCATGGCCGAACCGAGCACAGCGCGTTCCAGGGGACCGATGTTCTCGGCCCCCTGGTATGCGTTGACCGCGTCAATGGGCCGCTGTCTACCCATTGCTCACGTCCGCGCGTTCGAGCATGGAGATCAGCGGCATGAAGTGCTCGCGCACGCGCGCGTTGCCGGGATCGGTCAGGTTCAGATCCACGGTGGTGTGGTGGTCTGCCAGCAGGCGGTTCAGCATGGCAACCTGGTCGTCGTCCAGGCGGGCGATGACGATTGCCTCGCTGAACCGCCTGCTGGCAGACCACCACAC
>Ga0172368_10005423_pt1 | contig 14228 bp, 11 predicted proteins | sample Lak11m_FD_114540 | JGI IMG/M metagenome (GOLD analysis project Ga0172368, IMG submission 114540) | Freshwater microbial communities from Kabuno Bay, South-Kivu, Congo - kab_022012_11m | ecosystem: Environmental > Aquatic > Freshwater > Lake | place: Democratic Republic of the Congo: South-Kivu...
ATTTGCGCAATTAAAACCGGAAAATCATCCACTTGTTCTGTCGTTATGGTTAGCTCTTCGTTCATCCCTTTAGCTTACTGCATTTCAATTATTTCGCCTAAAAATAAGCGAATGGCAAGTGACAAGTTTGATGTTGGCACATTCAAAGACCCACCCCCTGCCCCCTCCCGAAACGGGAGGGGAAAAGAAGATTTTGGAGATCGTTTGTGGCACAAGGTGCCACAAACGATCTCCAAACCTCTGATCTGCTTCAGGGAGGGGAACCAAGAAAATCATGAGCGGCAATGGGAGCAGCGCCTGATGAAGCGAGCGTCGTGGTTTGACCTGTTAAAGATTAATTTGTTCTGGCTGGTGATCAACATCCGCAACAACGCGGTGGGCAGCGTTTTCCTGCCCTACCTGATCGTGGCCTTCGTGCCCGCCGAGGGCAAAAACACCGCGCTGGGCCTGATGCGCACGGCCGGGCTGATCGTGGCCATGCTGGTCCAGCCGGCCATGGGCCTGCTCAGCGACCGCTCCACCTCGCGCTTTGGCCGCCGCCGCCCGTTCCTGCTGGCCGGCGTGCTGCTCGATATGTTCTTCCTGGCCCTGATCGCGTTCTCCAGCAGCTACTGGATGCTCTTCGCCGCGATCCTGCTGATCCAGTTTTCCGGCAACATCTCGCACGGCGCGCTGCAGGGTTTGATCCCCGACCAGGTGCCCGAAGCGCAGCGCGGGGCCGCCTCCGGCTTCAAGGGCATGCTCGAACTGCTGCCGGTGGTGCTGGTCTCGCTGGCGATCGCCGGGATGGTCGGGGCGGGCCAGTTCGAGCTGGCGGTGGGCGTAACGATGGCGATGATGGCCGTCATCGCGCTGATCACCCTGCTGCTGGTGCGCGAAACGCCCCTCGCACAAGCCCCGCGCGCGCCGCTGGGGCCGCCCATGCTGCGCGTGCTGGGCATGCTGCTCGGGATCGGCGGGGGGGCTGGGGTTGGTCTGCTGGCGGGCGGGGCGCTGGGCGGGCTGGTCTGGCTGATCGCGCGCCCGCTGCTGGGCGAACCATCCGCCTGGGTCGCTGGGGTGGCCCTGGGCGGCGCGGCCGCCATGATCGCCGCGGTGGGGGCCGGCACCTGGGCCGGGGTGGCGGCCACCCTGGGGCGCGGCGCGCTGCGCAGCCAGCCTTCCTTCGCCTGGTGGGTGGCCAACCGCCTGTTCTTCTTCGCCGCGGTCACCTCCATCCAGACCTACGCCGCTTACTTCCTGATGAACGCCTTCGCGATCGACATCCTGCAGGCGACCAAGATGACCGGCCAGCTGATGACCGCCGTGGGCATCTGCACCCTGCTCAGCGCGCTGCCCAGCGGCTGGCTGGCCGACCGCATCGGCGCGCGCCGGATCGCCTTCTGGAGCGGGCTGCTGGCCGCCGCCGGCACCACCCTGCTGCTGACCATCACCTGGAACCCCAGCCAGCCGCTGCTCTACCTCGCTGGCAGCCTGATCGGCCTGGCCACCGGGCTGTTCACCACCTCCAACTGGGCCCTGGGCACCGAGCTGGCCCCGCGCGCCGAGGCCGGGCGCTACCTGGGCATCTCCAACCTGGCCGGGGCCGGGGCCGGCATGGTCGGAGCCGGCATCGGCGGCCCGATCGCCGACGCATTGAACGCCTATACGCCCGGGTTGGGCTATTTCGTGCTGTTCGCCATCTTCGTGGTCCTGTTCATGCTCAGCTCAGCCGTGCTCAAGAACGTGACCCTGGCCAGCCCGGCCGCGTCGGCCGCGCCCGCCGAAGCGCTGGAAGCGCGCGAGGCCTGAGTTGGCGTCGGGCAAAGCGCACGCCATCGCCACCGTCGCGGCCGGAATCGTGGCTCCCCCCATCGCGGTACTTTGGGGCGGGGTGCCGCTCGCATACGGCGCGGCCATCGCGGCCGGCTGCTTCGTCGGGTTGGTGATCACCCCCGACCTGGACATCCGCCGCTTCACCCACGCCCACGAGGTGGTGCGCCGGTTGAACCGCCAGCTGGGCTGGCTGCTGGCCCTGCTCTGGTTCGGCTTCTGGTGGCCCTATGCGCGCCTGATCCCGCGCCACCGCCACCCGCTCAGCCACCTGCCCGTGCTGGGCACAGCCCTGCGCCTGCTCTACCTGGGCGCGGTCTACCTGCTGTTCTACTGGCTGTTCAACCTGATCTTCGTGCTCGACCCGCTGGCCTGGCCCGGCCCCTGGTTTTGGTGGGCCGCCGCCGGCCTGGCCCTCGCCGACGCCCTGCACTACCTGATGGACGTCATATAAAAGCCTGGTTTTGGGGTGTTCGGCTGCCGAACACCCCAAAACCACGCAAAAATAATTCTTTCCCCCCGCCAGTGGGCGGGGGGGTAGGGGGGTGGGGGGATGGGCGGCGCCCAATTCGCCAACCGCTCTTTTCAAAAAGCGTATGATCGGTATCATCTCAAAAAGTTGGTTTGTGGTGTGTAAATTTGGCGCAAAGCGCCAAATTTACACACCACAAACCAACTTTTATCGAGATGATACTATGATCGTAAAGTTTACTTTACGATCATTCGCTGAATCAGCGTCACCAGCAGATAGACCAGGGCCGCCACCGCGGCCGAAGCCGGAATCGTCAGGACCCAGGCCCAGATGATCCGGCCGGCCACCTTCCAGTTGACCGCGCGCTTGCCGTGCACCGACCCCACCCCCACGATCGCGCCGGTGATAACGTGCGTGGTCGAAACCGGGATGCCCAGCTCGGAAGAGGTCAGAATCGTGATCGCCCCGGCCGTCTCGGCGGCGAAGCCGCCCATCGGCTTGAGCTTGGTGATCTTGCTGCCCATCGTGTGCACGATGCGCCAGCCGCCCGACATGGTGCCCAGCGCGATCGCGGCGTGCGCCATCAGCACGATCCAGAACGGGATGGTCAGGTGCCCGGAGGCGTCGGTCACCAGGGAACGGTAAGCGGGCGCGGTGAAGAGCAGACCGGCGATGATGCCCATCGTCTTCTGCGCATCGTTGGTGCCGTGGCTCAGGCTGTAAAGCGCCGCCGAGATCAGCTGCCCGCGCCGGAACAGGTGATCCACCGAAGCCGGCGACTTGTGGCGGAAGATCCAGTAAACCGCCGTGATAAAAATCGTGCCCAAAACCCAGCCCAGCAGCGGCGCGACCACGATGAACGAGACCGTCTTGACCCAGCCCTGCACAATTAAGACGCCAAACCCGGCCTTGACGATCGCCGCCCCGGCGTAGCCGCCGATCAGGGCGTGCGAGGAACTGGTTGGCAGGCCCAGCCGCCAGGTGATCAGGTCCCACACAATCGCGCCCACCAACCCGGCAAAGATGACGATGTTATCGACCTTATTGACGTCGATCATGCCGCTGCCCATCGTCTTGGCCACGGCTGTGCCAAAGGTGAACGCGGCGATGAAATTAAAGAACGCCGCCCACATCACACCCTGCAACGGGGTCAGCACGCGCGTCGAAACGACCGTGGCGATCGAATTGGCCGCATCGTGGAAGCCGTTGACGAAGTCGAATCCCAGCGCGACGGCGATGATCAGGATGATGAAGAGCAGGGTCAGGTCAGGCATTGGCGATCGTCACCCGCAAGATGATATCCCCGGCGTCTTCGATGCGGTCGGTGGTGGCCTCGAGCAGCTCGTAGATCTCTTTCCAGCGCAGGAACTCGAACAGGTCGTCGCGGTGCGAGACCAGGCTGCTCAAGCCGTCATACAAGACGCGGTCGCCGTTGTTTTCCAGGGTATTGATCTGCACGATGCGCTGGCGGATATTGTCGTACTGGCGCTTGTCGCGCAGGCCCTTGATTGCGAAATCCAGCTCCTGGGCCGATTCGAGGATCAGAGCCGAGAGGCGCCGGGCCGGCTTTTTGACGTCCGAAATCTGGTAGACCGCCATGCGCTGCGCCACCGCCTGCACGGCGTCCAGCGCGTCGTCGATAGCCGCCACCAGGCGCAAAATATCTTCCGGGTCGATCGGCGTGATCAGGGTGCGCGGCAGCAGGGTGGTCACCTCGTGCACCAGGAAATCGCCGCGGTGCTCGATCTCGGTGATCTGCGCAATCTGCTCTTCGATATTTTCATAGTTATCGGTCAGGTTCTTGAGCAGCCGCGCGCCCTCGACCAGGTTGGCGCTGGCCTTTTCAAAATAATCGTAAAATTTGACTTCCGCCGGAAGAAAAGAAAAGTTCATATACCTCTCCAAAGCGCATGCGCGTTTCGCGCCGCCGTGCTGTTAATCTATTGTTAATCTTGGGAACGCGCCAATTATACGTCTAATCCGCCCCAAAACGCACATTTTATTGTGTGGCAGTTTGCGCCAGGCGCAAACTGCCACACAATAAAAAAGCCCCTCCCGCTTTGGGAGAGGCCTGGACTTTTTTGTGGTGGCTTTGCCGTATTCGGGCAAAACCACCACAAAAGTTAGCGGATTAATCCATGCGCTTGACGATTTCGGCGCCGAACTCCGAGCACTTCAGCTTGGTCGCGCCTTCCATCTGGCGGTGGAAGTCATAGGTGACCATCTTGGAGGCGATTGCGCGCTCCATGCCGCGGATGACCAGGTCGGCGGCTTCGTTCCAGCCCATGTAGCGCAGCATCATCTCGCCCGAGAGGATCACCGAGCCGGGGTTGACCACGTCCTTGTCGGCGTACTTGGGCGCGGTGCCGTGGGTGGCCTCGAAGACGGCGTGACCGGTATCATAGTTGATGTTGCCGCCCGGCGCGATGCCGATCCCGCCCACCTGGGCCGCCAGCGCGTCGGAGAGATAGTCGCCGTTCAGGTTCATCGTGGCCAGCACGTCAAATTCTTTGGCGCGCAGGATGGTCTGCTGGAAGACGATGTCGGCGATGACATCCTTGATCAGCAGTTTACCCGCCTTCAGCGCTGCGTCCTGCTCGGCGTTGGCGGCGTCTTCGCCCTGGGCGGCCTTGGTGGCTTCCCACTGCGCCCAGGTGTAGACCTGCCCGGCGAATTCGCTTTCGGCCAGCTCATAGCCCCAGTTGCGGAAGGCGCCCTCGGTGAACTTCATGATGTTGCCCTTGTGCACCAGGGTCAGGTTGCGGCGCTTGTTCTCCAGCGCGTAGCGGATCGCGGCGCGCACCAGGCGGAAAGTGCCTTCCTTCGAGACCGGCTTGAGGCCGATGCCGGCCGTATCGGGGAAGCGGATCTTGGCGTAATCCTTGGGGAAATGTTCCTTCAACAGCGCCTTGAACTTCTCCGACGACTCGCTGCCGTATTCATATTCAATCCCGGTGTAGATGTCTTCGGTGTTCTCGCGGAAGATCACCATATCCACATCTTCGGGGTGCTTGACCGGCGAGGGCACGCCCTCGAAATAGCGCACCGGGCGCAGGCAGACGTACAGGTCCAGCTCTTTGCGCAGGGCCACGTTCAGCGAGCGGATCCCGCCGCCGATCGGGGTGGTCAGCGGGCCTTTGATCCCGACCAGGTATTCGCGGAACGCGACCAGGGTCGCCTCGGGCAGCCAGGAGCCGGTTTCGTTAAAAGCTTTCTCGCCCGCCAGCACTTCCAGCCAGTCGATCTTGCGCGCGCCCTGGTAGGCTTTTTCGACCGCGGCGTCCAGCACGGGCTGGGTGGCATGCCAGATGTCGGGACCCGTGCCGTCGCCGATGATGAAGGGGATGACGGGATGGGCAGGCACCTGTAGCTTGCCGTTCTGCATGCTGATCCGATCGCCAGTTACACTCATGTTGCTTTCTCCTCAAGACCTTTGGCCGTATTGCAAAATATGGAGTTTTTTCACCCATTTGCAGGGCAAAAACCACGCCTATTTTATCACTGCAAAGCCCGAATGCAATCCCTCTGGCAGGAGAAACCTTTAAAATGTGGTTGTTCAGTCGCGGACCGCAACTGAACAACCACAAAAAGTTAAAAAACTCCCCCTTCTCGCATCAGATACCGTTGGCGAATTCCACCCCACCCCCGGCCCCGCCCCTCGGAGGGGCGGGGAGCAGGGGGGATGGGAGGCGCCCAATTCGACAACACCCTGCGGGGTGGTGATCTTTCCTCCCCGCGGGGTGCGCAAAACCGCCTGGCGGTTTTGGCGCGCCGCTCAGGCCACGCAGGCGCGCAGGGCGTGGAAACCGCCGCGCGGGAGCAGGCGGTAGGCGCCCAGGTTGGCGGGCACCAGCGCAGTCTGGAAGCGCTCCAGCTCCAGCGCCCAGCCCTCGCCCTCCAGGCGCGCCGCGCCGTCAATCACGGTCAGGGCGTGGAAGGATGTGCCGTCGGTGGCCAGCTCGAGCGGCGCGCCGCTCGAAACCAGGCTCTCCAGGGTGAAATAGGCGCAGCGCACCAGCGGGCGCACGCCCTCGCCCGCCGGCAGGGGCCGCAGGTCCTCGCTCAGCTCGGGTTTGGCCGCCGCGATCGACTTGTCGATGTGCAGCGGGCGCTGCGGGGTGGCCGGGCGGTCCCAGTCATACACGCGGTAGGTCCAATCCGAGGTCTGCTGCACCTCGTAGACCAGCAGGCCCGGCCCCAGGGCGTGGATCATCCCGGCCGGAATAAAGATCGTGCTGCTCTGTTCCACGTCCAGGCGGCGCATGTGCGCGAGCAGCGTCCCGCCGCGGATCGCCTCGTCCAGCGCCGCCGCGGGCGTGCCGGGCTGCACGCCGCACAGGATCTGCGCCCCCGCCTGGGCTTCGATGAAGTGCCAGGCCTCGGTCTTGCCAAACTGCCCCGGCCCCTCCAGCTCCAGCGCCAGGCGGTCATCGGGGTGGACCTGCAGCGAGAGCCAGTCGGCGCAGTCCAGCAGCTTGATCAGCAGCGGGAAGCGCGCCCCGGTGCGCGCGAAAGGCAGGCTGCCAAGCAGCTCGGCGCCCAGCTGAGCGGCCGCCTCGGCCAGGCTCTGGCCCGCCAGCGGGCCAGAGCCGATCCGGTCGCCCTCGTAGACCACCCACGCCTCGGCGGTGCGCTCAGCCTGCGGGCGCAGCCGCCGCCCGCCCCAAATATACTCGCGAAAAACCGGTTCAAGTTGAAATGCAGACTGGATGCTCATCGCGTAACCTATCCTTTCGCGTGATATGCCGCCCATCCCCCCTGCCCCCTTCCCTCCGGGAAGGGGGAGCAAAAGAGGCTTGGAGGTGAAATGCGGCACTTTGTGCCGCATTTCACCTCCAAAACATCCGTTTCTGCGCCCCCTCTCCCTCTGGGAGAGGGGGGAGGGGGGGAGGGCGGCCTTCATTTTTCAAATCTGCAAGGTAGTATACCCGATCTTGAAATAACCTTATAATGGGTATAGCGTTCAAATGCCGGTGGAGAAAATGATGAGCGCATTGAAAAAGCAGACTCTTCCCTGGTGGACCTGGGTTGCGCCCTTGTTACTGTGCATGTTGGGCGCTCTGGTTGCGATTAATCTTCAGATTGCCCCATTGATTGCGCGCATCTACTGGCCGGTCGCCTTTGGCACGGTGATGGCGATCTGGTGGGGGCCGCGCGCGCTGCTGGGGATTTTCCTCAGCACGCTGATCTCGATCGAGCTGTGGCCGGATGCTCAAACCGGTTATGCCCCGCTCTACGCGGCCTGCGACACGCTGGCGGCCGCGGCCGGCTGGTTCGCTTTCACCCGCCTGCGCGTGCGCCCGCACCTGCCCACCGTCAAAGACGCGGTCCTGTTTACCCTGACCGGCGCCGTTCCGCTCGGGCTGACGCGCGCATTCGTGACGGCCGGGCTGCTGCAAATCCTGCAAGGCCAGCCCGACACGCAGTTCTTCGCCCGTTTTCTGCTGGTCTGGAGCGAAAGCGCCGCCGATTGGCTGGCGGCCGGGGCCGGCCTGCTGGTGTTTGTCACCCCCTGGCTGGAGCGCCGCGGCTGGAGCCTGACTTCAGGTACCGAAAGGCCCCGGCTGCTGCAGCGCGCCCCGGACAAGGCCATGGCCGCCGAGGGCGCCCTGCTGTTCGCCATCTTTATCGCCTGCGCCGGTCTGCTGCCGGTCGAAGGCAATTGGATAATATTCGGCCTGCTGTTTTTGGTAGTCGCGGTGCGCTTTGGACTGCCGCTGCTGCTGATCAGCCTGGCGCTCTTCAACCTGCTGGTCGCCGGGCTGCCCAGGCTGCTGCCGCAGGTCTTCAGCGCCAACGCCGCGCTCGACCTGCACGGTTACCTCGACCTGATGCTGTTCCAGGCCCTGACCGGCTATCTGATGCTGGTCCTCAGCCGCCAGATCAACCGCCTGATCAGCGAAGCCGGGCAGCGCCAGGCTGCCGAGGAAGCCCTGCGCAAAGCCAATCGCCTGCACGAAACCCTGCTCAGCAAAAGCTTTGAGGTCCTTTCGATCGTGCGCGCCGACGGCCAGATGACCTACACCAGCCCCTCGGTCGAGAAAGTGCGCGGCCTGACCGCCGCCGAGCTGCAGGCCATGCCGCTGACCGAGGGGATCCACCCGGACGATCTGCCGCTCTATCGCCAGGCCTTCGCGCGTATCCTGTCTGGCCCCGGCAGCACCGAAACCCTGGTCCTGCGCGTGCTCAAAAAAAACGGGGAATGGATGTGGGCTGAGGTTCACGCCACCAATCTGTGCGATGACCCGGACGTGGGCGGGATCGTGGTCAACTACCACGACGTGAGCGCCAGCCACCAGGCCCAGGATCTCACCCGCCGCCAGCATGAGCTGGGCCAGGCCCTGGCGGAGATGTACAACCTGGACAGCGGCCTGGCGCTCAGCCTGGACGCCGCGATCGAGCTGTCCGGCATGGACAGCGGGGCGATCTACCTGGTTGAAAGCGACCGCTCCAGCCTGAGCATGCGCTGTTCGCGCGGCCTGGCCAGCGAGCTGGTCGAAGCCGTCAAAAGCCACGCCGGCGATTCATTTCAGGTGCGGCGGCTGCTGCTAAATCAGCCCATTTACGCTGAAAACCTGCCCGGCGATCCGCAAACCCCCGAACCCTTCCAGCGTGAGGGGCTGGGCTGCCTGGCGAGCCTGCCGCTGATGCACCGCGGGCAGCTGCTGGGCGCCTTGTCAGTCGCCTCGCACAGCCAGACCGAGTTCGCTGCCCACGCGCGCACCGCGATCGAAACAACCGGCGCGCAGATGGGCGCCTGGATCGCGCGCCTGCAGGCCGAGGAAGCCCTGCAAAAATCGGCGCGCGGCCTGCAGGATTCGCTGCGCATCAGCCGCATGGCCTCCTGGGAATACGATGTCCCCGCCAGGCAGTTCATTCTCAACGACCTGTTCTACCAGATTATTGGGGCCGCCACGCGCGGCGCGGCGGCGCAGCGTGTCAGCGTCGAGCAGTTTGCCCAACGCTACATGGACGGTGCCCAGGCCGACGAAACGCTCAAAGCCCTCGCCCGCGCCATCCGCAAGAGCCAGCCCGGCCAGCAAAATCAGCTCGAGTTCAAACTGGTCCGGCCCAACGGCCAGAAGCTGTGGGTGGCCTGCTGGTTCCGCGTCGAGCATGACGCGCGCGGCAAACCGCTCCGCCTGATCGGCATAATCCAGGACATCTCGGCCGCCAAACAGGCCGAAGACATCCAGTCCGCGCGCCTGCGCCTGCTGCGGTTCGCCGAAAGCCATTCGATCGAAGAGCTTTGCCAGGCCACCCTCGACGAACTCGACGCCCTGACCGAAAGCCCGATCGGTTTTTACCACTTCATGCTGCCCGACCAAAAGACCCTGGCCTTGCAATCCTGGTCGACCCGCACCGTGCAGGAGTTTTGCCGCGCCGAGGGCAAAGGCCAGCACTACGACCTCGATTCGGCCGGGGTCTGGGCCGACTGCGTGCGCCAGCGCCGCGCGCTGATCCACAACGACTACCCCGCCCTGCCGCCCGAGCAGCGCAAGGGCCTGCCGCCCGGCCACGCCGAGGTCATGCGCGAGCTGGTCGTGCCCGTCATGCGCCAGGGTCTGGTGGTGGCGGTGGTGGGGGTTGGCAACAAGCCGCTGCCCTACACCGGGGAAGACCTGGAGCTGGTCGCGCATTTCGCCGACCTGACCTGGGAGATCACCGAGCGCGCCCGCACCGTGCAGGCCCTGCAAAGCAGCGAGCGCAAATTCCGCGAAGTGGTCAGCGCCTCGCCCAACGTGATCATGATCCTGCAGGACGGCAGATACGTCTATGCCAACCCGGCTGCCCTGCAAAAGCTGGGCTACAGCGAAGCCGAACTGTACGAACTGCCGGTCCTGGCCCTGATCCACCCCGACGAGCACGCCCGCGTGCGCGCCCGCCTGGTCAACGCCCAGCAGCAGCGCCCCAACCCGCCGGCCGAGATGAAAATTGTCAAAAAGAACGGCGAAATCTACATTTCCGAATCGGCCTCGGTTGCGATTGAATACAACAACCTGCCCGCCACGCTGATCATCAGCCAGGACATCACCGAGCGCCGCAAGGCCGAAGAAGCCCTGCAGCAGCGCACGGCCGAGCTGGGCCTGCTGGTCATCTCGGCCGGCGAACTGAGCCGCTCGCTCAACCTGCGCACCGTATACCGCGAGCTGTACCGCTTCGTCACGGCCGCCATGCCTTGCGATGCGCTGATCATCTCCACCTTCTCGCGCGCCGACCAGCTGATCCGCTGCGCCGCGGCCTGGCGGGACGAGCAGGAACTGGAGATTGAAAACCTGCCCCCCGCCCCGCTGCAGGCCGCGGATCAGGACCCGCACAGCAAGGCCATCCGCACCGGCGCGCCCCTGCTGCTGAGCGAGGACGAAGCGCGCCAGCTGGCCGCGCCAGGCGGCCGGGCGCTCGAAGGCGCGCCGCGCTCGGGCCTGGTTGTGCCGCTCAAGCTGGAAGACAGGGTCGTGGGCGCCATCCAGGTCTTGTGCCGCCAGCCCAACGCCTACACCGACGACCACCTCTGGCTGCTCTCGGCCCTTTCCAACCATGCCGTGATCGCCATGGCCAACTCGAACCTGTTCACCCAGGCCCAGAGCGAGCTGGAAGAACGCCGCCGGGCCGAAGCCGCCCTGCGCGGGCTGCTCGATGAAAAAAACGCCCTGATCAAAGAAATCCACCACCGCGTCAAAAACAACATGCAGGTCATGATCAGCCTGCTCAGCCTGCAGTCCGGCCAGGTCGCCGACGCCAAAATCCGCGAGCTGTTCCAGGAAAGCGAAAACCGCATCCGTTCGATGGCCCTGGTCCACGAGCAGCTTTACCGCTCCTCCAGTCTGTCGCGCATCGACTTTGGCGTCTACCTGGAAAGCCTGACCCGCGATCTGCACGCCACGCTCGACTACCGCAGCGCCGTGCGTTTGTCGCTGCACCTCGATTCGCTGACCCTGCCGATCGAAACCGCCGTGCCCTGCGGCCTGATCGTCAACGAACTGGTCACCAATGCCTTCAAGCACGCCTTCCCTGGCGGCCGGCGCGGCATGATCGAGATCACCCTGGCCTGCCAGCCCGACGAAGTCATGATCAGCGTGGCCGACGACGGCGTTGGCATCCCGGCCGAAATGGATGTCACCCGCCTGAACTCGCTGGGCATGAAGTTGATTTACCTGCTTGCCAGTCAAGTCAACGGCCGCCTGGTGCTGGAGCGCACCCACGGGGCCAAATTCAGCCTGTTTTTCAAATCTTGATGGCGCTATTGGAGCGAAACGAACGGAGGCCGCATGCTGGAACAGATTTTTGATCAGTATAAAGACGCGCTGTTCGACACCGACCGTGATCAGGCCCTGAACATCATCCATTCCGCCCTGGAGCAGCACATCCCGGCCGAAGAGGTGATCTTTCAGGTGGTCGTTCCGGGGCTAGAAGATATCGCCAACCGCATGAGCGACCCATTCGACATCTCGCTTTCGCAGCACTTCCTGACCTCGCAGATCACCAGCGACGTGATCGACCTGCTGCTGCCGGCCTTTGCCCAGCCGCCGGGCCTGGCCGGGCGGCTGGTGATCGGCTCGGCCCAGGGCGACTTTCACAGCCTGGGCAAACGCATCGTCATCGGCTGCCTGAAATCGTACATGATTGAAAGCGTGGACCTCGGGCTGAACGTCGCGCCGGAGCGCTTCGTCGATGAAGCCGTGCGGTGCGGCGCGCAGGTGATCGGCATTTCGTCGATGATGGTGCACACGGCGCGCGGCGAAAACGGCTGCCTGCGCGTGCGCCAGCTCTTGAAAGAGCGCGGACTGGAAGATCGGATCAAAATTGTGGTCGGCGGGGCGCCATACCGCTTTGACCCGCGCCTGTACCAGGTCGTCCAGGCCGATGCCTGGGCCGAAAACGGCATGACTGCCGGCAAAGTGATTTCTGAATTGATCAAGGAGGGGTAAGTGATCACAGCACTGCAGCGTTTGATCGAAGCGTCAAGAGGGATCCCGCCCGACCGCATCCCCGTCTTCTGCAATATGCTCGACCAGGGCGCGCGCGAGCTGGGCCTGTCGATCCGCGAATACTATACGAAAGGCGAATACGTGGCCGAGGGCCAGCTGCGCATGCGCGAGAAGTACGGCTACGACAACCTCTGGTCGCTGTTCTATGTCGGCAAAGAGGCCGAACTGCTGGGCTGCCGCCACATCATCTACTCCGCCGGCGGCCCGCCCAACGTGGGCGACATGGTCATCAAAGAACTCAAGGACATCGAAAAACTGGAGATCCCCGCCGATCTGGCCGGCCAGCCGGCCATGGCCGAACCAGCCAAATGCCTGCAAATCCTGAACAGGGAAGCCGGCGGCAAGTTCCCAATCTGCGCCTACATCACCTCGGCCATGACCATGCCGGTTATCCTGATGGGCATGGAAAAGTGGCTCGACCTGCTGCTGAATGGGCCGTTCAGCCTGCGCGACGAACTGATCGCCAAATGCGAGCTGTTTTGCCAGCGCGAAATCGCGGCCTACCGCGCCCTGGGCGCCAATGTGATCGTCTATTCCAACCCGTTCGCCTCAACCGACATCCTGCCCTACCGCATGATCGAAGAGCTGACCTGCCCCTCGATGGCCAACGACTTGAACAGCGGCGGGATGGGCGGGGTCGTATTTTACTGCGGCGGGGCGCGCCTGGAAAAGACGATCGACCTGGCCATCACCCGCCAGGGCTTTCAAACGCTCTACCTGGGCCCGCGCGACGACGTGGCCGCCTGCAAGCGCAACGCGGCCGGCCGCGCCCTGACGGTGGGGTGATCAACGACATCCAGCTGATCGACTGGTCGGAAGAGGAAGTCGAAGCCGATGTGCTGCGCATTCTGCGCGCCGGCATGCAGGGCGGCCAGTTCATGTTTGGCACGATCCTGATGCCCTTTGGCATCCCCGAAAAGAACATCCACGCCATGATCGCGGCGGCCTTCAAACATGGGCGGTATGACAACTGAGCCTGGCCTGGTCCCCGGCGCGCCGCTCCTGCTCGGCTGCGGCATTCTGGCCCGCGAAATTGAGTGGCTGGCCCGCCAGAACGGCTGGCCGCTCGAGTGCCAGTTCTTAAGCCCTTCGCTGCACATCCACCTCGGCCAGCTGGCGCGCGAGCTGCAGGCCGCCCTGGAACGCAGCCGCGAGCGCGAGATCATCGTGTTCTACGGTATGTGCCACCCCATGCTGGAGCGCATCCTGGCCCCCTACCAGGCCCGCCAGGTTGGCGGAGAAAACTGCGTCGAAATGCTGCTGGGCCGCGAGCGCTACCTGGCCGAACTGGCGGGCGGGGCCTTCTTCTTGATGGAAGATTGGGCCATGGGTTGGGACAGCGCCATCCTCGCCACCTTTGGCGGCCTCGGCCTGGCGCGCGAGATCTTCCAGTCCAGCCACACCTGCCTGCTCGGCCTGCGCACGCCCTGCTCCGCCGATTTTCGCGCCGCCGCCGAGGCCGCCGCGCGCAGCGTGGGCCTGCCGCTGCGCTGGCTGGACTGTGGTTTAGAACATCTCGAAAACGTGCTCCGTCAAAGCATCCCCGAGGCTGCATGGCGCTAAACACTTCCGCTCCCGACCCCGCCCAGGCCCGCCTGGAAGAGCGCCTGCGCAAGCTCGCCGCCGAAAAGTCGAGCCTGCTGCTGGTCAACCAGATGATGCAGCGCCTGAGCGCCGTGACCGGCCTCACCAATACGGTTGAGCGCATTTTGCAGATCATCCTCGACCACATCGGCGGGACCAACCTGATCCTCTACTACCGCATCGACCACGACCTGTACTACGCCGATGTCTACGGCAGCAAGGGTCTGGTCGAGGGCGGGGTTCCGCCCGACCCTGCCACCGCCGAAGTGCTGGCGCTTGGCCACATGCAGGAGTTCAGCCACGAATTCAGCGACACGCGCCTGCTGACCAGCCACTTTACCCAGGCCTGGACCTGTATCTTGCCGCTGATG
>Ga0172368_10005425_pt1 | contig 14222 bp, 16 predicted proteins | sample Lak11m_FD_114540 | JGI IMG/M metagenome (GOLD analysis project Ga0172368, IMG submission 114540) | Freshwater microbial communities from Kabuno Bay, South-Kivu, Congo - kab_022012_11m | ecosystem: Environmental > Aquatic > Freshwater > Lake | place: Democratic Republic of the Congo: South-Kivu...
GTCAAAGGCCTCATCTCCGGCCGCGGCCCCATGGGCGTCGCCGCTGCAGCCGTTTACATCTCGTCGGTCCTGACGGATGAGCGCCGCACGCAGAAGGAAGTCGCCGACGTCGCCGGCGTCACGGAAGTCACGATCCGGAACCGATACCGGGAGCTGAAAAACGCTCTCGATCTAAAAGTAAGTATCTGATTCGCGCACTGGAGCCTTCTTTGGCGCCAGGCCGCACCTTTCCCGGGCAAACGCAACTGCGTTTGCTGGGCGCCGCAAAGCCCGGAGCTTTGCGAGCGCTTGGAAAGAAAGGGGCGACCGACTCTGAAAGTCAGCATTTGAGTCGCGAGCTGACTTTTTTTTCTTTTCCCCTATTCGAGTAGGGTCAGCTTTGCGACAAGTCTCCGATTCGGATTCTTTTCGACAGCCGTCGGGCTTGAAAGCAACCAGGCAAAAAGTTGCGACTTTTGCAAAGTTGTCGGCTCCGGATTGTCATCGCGTTTTTTATCCCTCCCCACGAAAAATAGCTTCCCAAGGCGCTCCGCACTTTTTTCCGGCTCCTTGATTCTGCCTCCCAAAGACCATCCGCGCACGCCGTCTTTTCGGCGACGCATACCACCAGCCCCGAGGAGATCCGCAAGACATGAGAAAACACCCCTTCCGTTCCGCCACCGTCAGGTCCGTCCCCCCGCTCGCCAAACCGGTGGCCATCGTCCTGGCGGCATTGTTGTTGGCGCTGGCCTTCGGCCACTTGACGGGATTTGACGCGAAAAACCAGGCGCCCACGACGCCGACGGCTACGGCCATATTTCGGCCGGACCTTCAGTTCGAAAGCCATCATGACCCGGGCCCAACGGCCCTTGCTTCGCCGACGCAGTCAAAGCAAACGGAACCAACGCTTGACCCGGCCGTCTTTGACGCGCTGGAAGTGACGCTGGACGGTTTCCGCAACCTGCAGGAAGCAACGCAAAACATCACGGTGCCGGCGTCATTGCCTGCGCCTTCGCCCATAAACCAGGCCGACTTGATTCAAGGTGCCAGGACGCAGTCGTTCACCTACGTGCTGGACGGCAAAGCCGGCACCCTCAGCGTGACGACGTACGCCGGATTGACCGACCACCTAGCCTCCCTGCCTCGCACGCTTTCCTACTATCCGGGCATCAGCCCCAAGCCGACCACGCGCGATTTTCTCATGCGCAATTTGGACGAGCCGAATCAGGCCGTCCAGTTGAAAGAATTGGCCAACAAAATCCGCCAAGCCACGTCCGACCCCTCCGAGCAGGCGCGCATCGCCATCAGCCTGGTCCAGCAGATTCCTTACGATTCAATCGGCGTGGCCTCCGACACCATCACTGGCAAATACCCCTACGAAGTGCTCTACACTGCCACGGGCGTGTGCCAGGAAAAAAGCGAACTGCTCGTCTTTCTGTTGCGCGAATTGGGCTTTGGAACCGCCATATTCCGATACGATGCGCAGAACCATGAAACCGTCGGCATCGCCTGCGACGAGGCAATCGACTACCTCGACAGCGGCTATTGCTTCATCGAGACCACCGGCGCGGCCATACCCACCTACAGCAACGGAACATACGCCTTCGACAAGCTCACGACCGTTCCGGAAATAGTTCCGGCCAGCGACGGCCGACGGCTTGACTTGTCCGAAGAATACGCCGACGCCCAGGCGTACGACCACCTGGTGCAAATCGGGCCCGTGTTGAGCCAATCGGACTACGCCCAGTGGCAGCAGTTGCGCCAGGAATATGGCCTGGAACTCGCCAACTATAGCAATCCTTGAAAGTTTCCCGACTAATTATTCAAGGATTGCTATCTAGTAAACCCGCAGTTTTTGTCGGGATACTTTGCGGGTTTACTATAAGCTTTGGCAATCGTCGAACCCGTCTACGTTTATTAACGCGTATCCGGTTCATCGTATCAGGTGAAAAACCCACCATGACCATCCAACAGATGTTGAACAAGACCAGCCAAGCGGCGAGCCTTTGCGACTCGTGCGAAGCCGCACCCTGCACGTGCTCCAGCTCCGTCTGCGGCCTGGCGTTCAGCAAAGCCTTCGTTGAAGACGACGAATAAAGTGGCGAAACGCATGATGCACCAGACCGCCGGATCCGCCGACGCGCCTCACGCCAAGAAAGCCAAGGCCAAATGCGAGAACTGCCAAGAGGCCGAATGCCAGTGCCAGAGCGGTTGCTGTGGCGGCGCCTGCCCCCACTGTACCTTCTGAAAAGCCAGGCAGGACAAACTTCTTCTTTGCCCGCCGCCCCCAACAACAACGGGATGAAAATGAAGGCCTACCTCATCATCTCCGGCAACGTCCAAGGCGTGAGCTACCGCGCGCATGCACGGCGGGCGGCACACCAGCACCACGTCAAAGGGTTCGTCCGCAACCTGCAAAACGGCACCGTCGAAATCTTCGCAGTCTACGAAAAACCCGAACAACTCCAGGCCTTCATCCGCGAACTGGACCGCAAAAGCGAGAGTTTCATCGGCATCCACGTAGCCAGCATCGAAGTCTTCCGAACCGGCCAGATGGGATTCAAGGACGATCCGGACGCCGAAAAAACGCCGGACTTTGAAATCCGGTTCTAAAACGCCCACGTGCGGGCATCGAAAACAAGGCTTTAAAACGCCTCCACGATTAACGATTATTGGTGGTCCAATAATGGTGAAACACTCCAAGAAGGAAATGAATACGGAACAGGAAACCTGCGAGGATTGCGGCGAAGAGCCCTGTTGCTGCGAAGGCGAATCGTGCGGATCTTGCGGCCCGCATGCGTGCGGCGGTCACGGCTACGGCGGAATGCACGGAAGCTGGGGCCACCACAAGATGATGGCCGGCGCCGCGCTCATCGTCCTAGGCGTCTTGTGGTACCTCAAGAACGTCGGCACCATCCCCGCCGCCTTGTTCTGGCCCATCGTCTTCGGAATCTTCGGCATCGCTTTGTTCATCAAGGGATGGATCCTCAAACGCCACGAAGACGAATGCTGCGGCCACTGCTGAAAAAACCGTAAGAAAGCCGACACGCCGGACGGCTCAAAACAACCGGCGGCCTTTTCTTTTCCAAAACCATCCGTCTTGCTATGCCCATCAATCAAGTCCCATGGAGATACCGAGCCCCTTGGCTCAAAGCGCATCTGCACGCACAAGTTCTCGACGTCTTTCAAGAATACGCCGACTCCGGAAAAACGAGTTCTGAGGCGACACACGCGGCTTTTGGACAAATCAAACAGTTCCTTGACGACCACAAAGACGAAATTCCCCTCGGAAAATGGTCGAAAATCCAGGAAGCCGCCGAAATACGGGCGGCGAATCTGGGCAGTGCGTACAAGGCGGTGCAACAAGTACACGAACACTTCGAAAGCAATCCGGCAGAGCTGTACACCGCCGTCACCGGCCTCGTACCTCGGAAAGTCAAGTTGGTCCGGACGCCATTCAGCATCAACTTCCTCATGAGCAAAAAGCAGCTGCAAAGCCACCACCGGTTACTTTTGCCGGACATGCCTAGCGAAATCGTCGGCGGAGTCGCCTTTGTTTCACCGCCCACCGTCTCCAACATCCGGGAATCAATCGGACCGGGAGCGGCAAAAAAAGCGGCGGAGGCACGGGAGCGCATCAGGAGGAAGATACGCCGGCCATTCGATTACCTCGCACACCTGGTCACGATGTCAAGCAACCGGGATGCCGTCGCGCATGAACACCGCCACATCATTTCAAGCATCGAAGACGCACATCGGCCGTTCAAAGTGGAAGAGGAAGGTCAGAAACGGCCATACTACGGCATCTTGAAATATGGAACCGCGGATTACCGACGGGCCGTCAAGCCGCTGTTTGAAGAACCCCACGCATACTGGGGCGACTTGCCAGCGGACCGGATTCCGGAAACCCTGATGCATTACCGAGAATTCCAAGAGACAGGGAAATGGATCGAAGATCAACGAGCCAGATTCAACTTAGCCCGTCAGTTCATCGACGCGAAGGCAATCGCCCACGCCTGCACAAAGGAAGTGTTCGCAAACCTCCGGCAGCAGCTCGAAGACCGGGGAATACTCGCACCGCTTTGGCGGAAGGAACTTAACCGTGCAGAAGGACTGGCAAAAAATTGTGAGGGAAAGAGCCCGGAAAGCGTCCCAAAGGAGACATTGGACTTGTTCGACGGACACTTGGACGACATTGTAGGAAGAGGAGGAATCCTGGACTCGGCCAAGTATCATTATGTCGCTAAACTTTCAAAATCGATAAAACGGGTTGAAGAATTGCAGAAACGCCATCAAATCCCAGATGACGTCATCCGCCAACTTCTGCAAACGGACCACATCGACACCGCGATTGCCATCATCGAGCACAATACGGGAGAAAAAAAGGCCGCCTAAGAACAAAACGGATTTCACGACGTCCGGACTGCTTTCTTCAAGTCAACCAGCGATGCATCCGTCTTGACCGCCGTGGGCGAGTAATGCGTACGGGCCGCCTGGAAGCCTTTCTTTTTCAGCCTCGAAAACACGTCGTCCATTTTGGGCGACGCCGCGCCCCGTCCTGCGGCGTGCACGTCGAAAAAGTACGGCGGCAAACCATTCTCGCCGGCCAACAAATCCAACAGAACGGCAAGTTTGGCATTTTTCGTGGCTTTTTTCATGGCGGCAAGGACGCCCGCATCGTTGACATCGCCCGTCCACAGCGGCCCGGCCATTTTCATTTTCTGGCCGCAAACGCACACCGGCCTTTGGCCAATCTCCCGGTGGCCGCAGTGCATGCAGTGAGCGACGAAACCGATGCCTTGCAACGCCTCGTCCGCCGCCTGCGCCCCCCGACGCGTCTGGAACAGGACTTTGGCGAAGTGGTCCTGATAGAAGGAAAACACGGGAACCGCGGCGACGTCCTGCATGGCCGCCTGCCGCACGACAAAGCCCGCGACAATCCGGAGGGCCAGTTCGTGCGCGTACTCCACGTACAGCGGGCGCGCGTCATACCGGCGGGCGGCCGGCGCGTTTTTCGAGCCGCAGAGCGTGGCCAAATCAGTCGCCGTCACGCTCAAGATGCCGACTTTGGGCATAAGCCTCAAAGCGGTGGAGACGAAGGGAGCGGGAGTGCCGAACGGGTCCAGCTCGACCACGTCAAAGCACCGCCCGGACGTGGCGAAGCGGTCGAAATCGGACCGCACGAATTCGGCCTTCTTCAGCTTGTTCAGACGCGCGTTCTTGCGGCACACAACCATCGCCGATTCGCTGGCATCCAAGAACGTGACCGGCCCCAAGCGTGCTTCCAAGGCATAGCGGATGCCACGGATGCCTGACGCACAAAAGCCGTCCAGCACCATCTTTTTCTTCAGCCGGGAGCTGAGGGTCTTGAGGGCCAGCACCGACAAGTCGCGGTTCTGCTTCATGCGGGGATTGTAAAAAACGGCTTGGCCGGGCACTTCCTCCGGATATGCCCAAACGATGGCTTTGCCTTCCTTGATCATCTGGAGTTTCATGGTTTTTGCACCCAAAGATTGCGCCAACAAAACAAACTCTACCGTCACGCGTCGGTCGCGCGATTCGAACCGCCACGCGCCACGTAAAACAGACGCAGACGCGTATTTTCCTTGCCGAACTCGACGTTGGCCGGTTCATAAAGAATCCGTTTTTCCGGATGTTCCTGCGCCATGCGCCTCCAGTCAAGCTCGTGATACGAATCAGAACCCATCTGCAGAAAGGCCCGCCCTTGCGGATGCAGCACGCGGTGCGCCTCCACCAAGGCACGAAAAGCGCCGTCAAGGTACCTCAGCGCGCCGACGGAAACGACCAGGTGGAACCGGTTGCTCCAAACGCGAGGCAAAGCCTCCGCGTTTCCCACATGGACGGACAAAGCGTGCTCTTCCGCGTAATCCGGCTCGATGCGGCTCAGGCTGACGCCCTGGACCTCGACAGGAACATTGCGACGCGCCAGTGCGTCCTTGAGTTCCTTGAGAACGCCTTTGCCGCACCCGACGTCCAGCACGCGCAATGGCTCGCCGGACTTCAAAACGCCGCCTCGCACCAATTCGCGGTGCATGTGCTCGGCCAAGTCTTCGAAACGCTCAAGGGGCGCGCCGGCCAGGTGAACGTCGCTGTAATCCGATAGACCGGAGTCCACCTTGTAGAAAAGATTTTTCCGAGCAGAAGGACTCGCCTGATCGAACAGCCGTGCGATGCCTTCCAGTTTTGCTCGGGGCGTCCGCTCCAAGGGCCGCACCGGTCGCCTGACCATACGGCACCTATGCCAAAAGTAGGCTATTAAGGATTGACGTAACCGTCAAACGACCACGGCCAAAAAAAAAACGGAGGAATTGCGTCAACAGCGATTGCAGGCAAAAGCCATGAAAAGGAAAAAAAGCGAACAACACTCAGGCGACAGCAACCGCCGTGCCCATGCTCTGGCCGGGAAGGCCTTTTTCGAACTGGGCGACGACTTTGCCCTTGCCGCCGTGCACGCGCGTGATCTTGCCTTTGATGGCTTTCACTTTCTTGCCGGGCGTCTTCCACTCGACGGATTTTCCGAGCATCTTCTCGGCACCCTTGCGGTCGGTGAGGCCGACGTCCAGGATGTACTGGTAGTGGTAGGCCGTGTGGCGGCCGCGGCGCGGGCTGATGAGCTTGGCAGTTTGCGTCATAATCAATAAACCTCGAAAATCGGAAAAAACGACGTACCAATAGGTGAAAAAACCGGTTTTAAAACCTGCCGGGACGAGGAATCGGCCGAAATCAAAAGGACGAAAACAGGTCAAAGGGCCCTTCAACGGGGCTTGGTGAAACGCACCAGATGGAAGCCTTGGTTGTAAAATTGACCCTGGCGTCGCCCGGACTCGCTGAACTGATCCCAATGGAGAGGATCTGCCCGGGCATAACCCCGACCCATGTAGCGGGAAAGAAAGGCACGCACACGGTCCGAGGCAAACCCTTGAAAATGCTTGTCCGCAAGGACTACCCGGGCACGAAAACCCGATTCCTTGCCCCATTCAACAAGGTCTTCCAAACGCATCACCATGGGAGTCGCCGTATGGCCGACCCAAAGCTCGCCGCCGGGCTTGAGCACATGGAACGCCTCACGCAGGAAATCCTTCTTCATGCGACGTTCGTCTTCCAGCAGACGCTCGTGGTCCGCATTAAGATGCGCGGGCGTCATGCTCAACGACAACACGTTATGCATCGTGACGCGGTCGGCGCACCCACCCGGCAGTCCGGTCTTCAAGCCGTCCGCCTCGTCGGGGTGGACGGCAAAGACGATGCCTTCGGACCCGGCAGGACGGGAATGGAAATAATGGTCGTGCGCGTCGGCATCCTTCTCAAAACACACGTGCGTCTCCCCCGAGACCACCGGGATTCCCTGCTCCGTCCCGGGGTAAACCTCCCGCGGGCCGATGTGGACCGTAACGTTTTGCGGATGGGCCTCGATGTGCTCCAGCACGCGCGAGAGCGGGTGACCGAACCATGAAGGAAACCGCGAGCGCAACGGCCGCAACAACTTTCGGGAAGCCAAGCCAATGCGTGAAACCAGACTTGCCATCCAAACGATTGGCGGCAAGCCTAACAAAAAGCCGACTGGAACCGGCCCAACCCATCCCGCCAACCCCACAAAAGCGTTTTTTAGCCGCTTTAGCCCCAGTTTGTTCCTTCCATGCGCGCCCTCATTACCTACAAGAGCTTCTCGACCAACCCCGACTACTTCGTGCTGTGCGAAAAAGGCGTGCTGCGCGTCGTGCAGGACGAAACCGTCAGCGACTATGCGGTAGGCGAATTCGTCGAACTACAAGGCCGCAAAAAAGGCGACGTCATATACGCCGACTCGATCGAACCCGTGGCCGAAGAAGACGAGAAAAAAGCCCAAAAAGAGGCCGAACAGTGGGAAGCAGCGCTTTTGGACCTCCGCGACAATGCAGAGCCACTGGTTGACGCACCCATCTTCAAGACCATGAAGCCGGCCTTCCGCCAAGCCGCCGCCTATTTGCAAAAAGCCGTCATCCACATGACGCCCATCCTCATGCGGTATGACGAGGACACCGACGGCATCACTTCGGCACTCTACATCCACGGCCTCATTGAGCACTTCGTCAAGAAGCGCGGCCTGTCCTATCCGAAATCACACTTCCGGGCGTTCCAAGCCGAAGCGCCCATTTTCGAGATGAAGCACTTCGAGGCGCTGCAGAAGGAAGCAGACGACTTCGCCCGAAAACCGCTAATCGCGCTGTTGGACCACGGCGCGTCCGAGGAAAGCCTCCACGCCTTGCAGGCCGCGAAAGACGACGGCTTCGAAATGTTGATCGTGGACCACCACCCGCCGAGTCCCAAGGCATTGGCGCACTACGCCGTTGCCGTGCATCCCTTCCAGCACGGCGGCGACTCAGCCGCCTGCACATCCACCTTGGCCTACAGCGTTGCCGCGCAGGCGTACGCGCCGCGCAAGGATTGGGCCGAATTCGCCATGCAGGGCGACAAGAGCCCCTTTGCCACCCGCAAGGACTTCAAGGAACCCGTGGTCTTGGACTACATCGCCGACAAGCAACACACCTTGAAGAAGTACCAGGAAATCCTGGACGACAAGAACCAGATCGACATCCTCTACCAGCGCTGCCTCCGCCTGCGCGAAAAAGCACTACAGACGGCCATCACCAAACGCCGCCTCGAAACCTACGGCCACCTGACGGTCCAATGGCTGGATATTTCCTACGTCACGGAAGACTACCCGCCCCGCGGCGGCATCGTGCAAGGCCTGCATGAAAACTTCGAAAAAGGCCCCGCCCTGGTGACGGTCGGGTACGACGACGAACGCGTCGTCTTTCGCGTCAATAAGCCGGCCTTGGACCTCGGCTTTGGGGCGAATGCCTGGATTGCCGAACTCAAGAAACTGCCGCACGCCGTCTCTTCCGGCGGCGGACACCCCGGCGCGGCTTCCATGCGCCTCCAGCCCAAGAAGCAGACCGTCGTTTTGGACGCTTTGAAGGCCAGGTTCAAAAAGGAATTCGTCGGCTGAAAAGCGCGTCAAGGCCAAAGTTGGGCAGTTTGAAGGTCCGTTTATCTTTGGACGTTTTCACCGGCCACGAGGTCTGAGTGCTAAAATACGGGCGAATTCATCATTACGCCAAAGCAAGAGGCGGTTAAATGGAAATTCGGATGGTAGGTAGCCCTGGGCAATACATGATGACGTACGTCAACGACAAGTTTGTCCCTTTTGGTGAAGTTGGCTCAAGACAAGTCATTGCGGCATACTCTGGAGCTGAAGCCATTTCATACGTGTAAGGTGAAAAGAACGCAATGGAAAAATTCTCGATTTACAAACCCAACAAGACGCTGCGCGGCTCAGCCGTCCAATTCGACTACAACCCCGAAAAGGAATCCGTCTTCGTCGAAGCGGCCCCGCAATCCGGCGAGAAACAGTTCGACTGGAACCAGAAAGTCGTCGTCAAGGTCTCGGTCCTGGAACTGGCCAAGTTATTGTTGGTACTGGAAGGCAAGCAGAGCACGACGAAACTCTTTCACGACTCGACGAAAGTTCCGGGAGAAACCACCCTCAAGAACACCGTGGTCGAACTCACGCGCGGCGACTACGGATTCTTCATGAAAGTCTCCTCGCAAGGCGACGCGGGTCTTAAGATCGTCAACATCAACGTCTCGGACGACGAAGCCATGGCCTTGAGCATCCTCTTCCGCCGCGCGATTGGAAGGACGTACGGCTGGTAAGGCAAAGCAAGATAAGCCGTTTCAAGCTCCAAAGCCCGTATGCCGTTCCAGGAAGTTCCATTGGCCAAGGCCGTGGCCGTCATCCTCATCTTATCGATTGCATCACTCGTCGGCCTCTTGGCCCTATCCAAATTCGGACCCTGCGAACTGACCAAGACCGATTGCCATGGCTTCGCCCCCTTCAGCTCCTTATCGCGTGTCCAAGACGAGTTGAGTTTGATTGTCAAAGACGGATACGGCGTTTCAATGCCGATATACGCCTTAATGAAGGAAGGCGAAAACATGACCGTCGAAGAAGTCGCGAAGACCGTCGGCATTGAAAGGCACAGCCTTCGATTCATCTGCGAGCCCAAGGAATCGTTCTGCCAAGGACCCGGCGCGTCACTGGAAGTCATCGAGACACCGCAAGCCGGCCGCATCAGCGCCAACACGAACGTAAGGGCCTACTTCATTGCCTGCGGCGACGACTCGATCGGCAAATTCTGCATCGGCGTCGGCCCCCTCGCCCAAGATGCCCGAAACGCGTGCACCGAAGGCTGCGAAATCCGTTAGAAAATCAACCCAACGCGCCATAGACCCAAAAAGCCATTTAATCCAAAGAAACAACAATTCGGCATGGCGTCTGGATTTGAAAAGCTGCCCGCCCACCTTAAAGCCGCCGTGGAGTTAGGGTTTCCAAGCAGCAAACTTATGCAACGGGGCACCCAACACTCCGAATCGATTGACTTCGGCGGAAACGAATACCACCTTCCGAAAAACACCTTTGTTGCATTGCACGGGCCCGCGCACGCCCAAGGATTTCATGGCGTAATCAGTTTTTACGACGCCCAGCAACAGCTGCACGAAATACGCGTCTTTCCCGACGGACGCGTTCGAATGCCTAAGAAAGGTTCGGCGGAACTCAACATAGACGTTCTGACCACCGTCACGCGCGTTCATAAGGCAATGGAAAAGAACTCGCCGAAAGACTAATCCGTTAATTTCATGCTAAAACGCCGAGCGCACGCTGGACCTGAAAACCAATAACGGAAAGAATAATTCGGCTTAGCGCCCGCCGTTCGGCTTGGTTTCCGTCTTGGATTCCGACTCGACCTTGACTTTTACCGAGCGGACCTGGCCCTTGTAATTTTCCGTGTTCTCGTCCGTCGAGCCGGTGTCCACCGGTGCGACGGCGGAAGCCTGCCGCTCGCGATTCGAGCCGGCGCCGAAGAACCACAACGCCGCCACGAGCAGCAGCAAAGCGGCCAGGATGTAGTAGACGTTGTCGGAAATCGCGCCGATGATGCGGCCCGTGATCGACGTGCGCGCCGGAATCGGGCCTACGGCATGCTGGGCGATCTCGCGTCCATCCGCCAAGACGTGGATGACCGGGTTCGCCCCCTCATCCGTGGTGCGCGTTACGCGCACGGTCAGGTCGGCCGACGAGTGCGGCGCGACGTCCACCGAATCGCTCACCTGAGTCCAGGAAGAAGGAATGCCGGTGACCAAAAGCGTGACGTTGCCAAGCGGCGTGTCCTGGTCGTTCTGGACGCGGATGGTCCAGGCCAACGTTTCCGGGGCGATGCTGACGGGAACCGTGAGGATCTGCGCGGCGCACGGAATGACGTTGGCGATGACGAACGCCGTGCCGGCCGTGTCCTGGCCCTTGGCCGTCACGGCCACGACGTTCTCATTCGGCCGCAAGCCGGATGCGTTGAATTGGAACGAGCCTTGCGCCGTTTTTCCGGCAGGCACGAAGACCGACATGGGCTGGACGCCGCCTCCTTGCACGACGAACGTCTGGTCCGCGGTGCCGTCATTGCGGATCTCCACCGGAACCGGCGTCAACTGGCAGGCCGAGACGTCCATGCGCGTAGGAACCGTCAGACGGGCGCGGAACACGTCCTGAGCCGAAACACAAGCCGAGGCGCGGCCGATGACGACGTCGCCGCGCAACGCCTCCAAGGCGACGTAATGCACGCCCGGCGTCAAGGCACGGATGTACGCGACGCTGGACTCCAACTCGTTGCGGTCCAACACGAATTCCTCTCGTGCCAAATAAGTATGGGTAGCGGATTCATCCTCGGCCGCACGCAAGCGCACCGTCAAGGAAGCACCCTGATTGGACAGGCGGATCTTCTGCTGGACCGTCTGGCCCACCACGACGTTGGTGCAAGCCGTGCCGGCATCGACGTCCAGATCATAGTGGGTGGCATCATACGTGTGGGAAAACGTCAAGGAAGACGGAACGAAGAACGCGTCAATCAACGGCGTGGGCTGGATGTAGGCCGGACAGGATTGGCGTGGCTGGTTCGTCAAGGAAATGCGTTTTTCCAACGTTTGCGTGCCGTTGGTGGCGCGGACGGTGATGGTCTGCGTGCCCTGCAGGCAATCCGGCGCCAAAAGATGGATCCGGGCGTGGTCACCGAGGTTCTCGACGCGGGCGTTGACGTACTCGCTCTGCACGGAAAAGGCCACGCGCTCGGAGGCGTACGCATAGACGACGGCTTCGGTTCCAGCCGTGTGCACGGCGTCCTCCGACACGTAGAGCGTGAAGGCACTGGACAACACGGCAGCCAAGATTAGGCCGATACCGATTAGCAGGTACGACAGTTTCATATCCACACCATCCTACGAAGATTGTTACTATCAATGAGTAAATACATTAATAAAGGTTTTGTGGTATAGTGTAACTACCGTGTGGAAACAAGAAGGAGTCTTTAAATAGGTGCAACCTGTGAATAATCCCGACATGAGCGTAGAACCGGAACTGGTAGAGTCCCTGCGGAAGCTCGGTCTGAACCAGTATGAGGCCAAAGCATACTCGGCACTCTGCACCTTCGGCAGCCTCACCGTGGGCGAGATTTCCGCGCCGGACAAAGGCGACTTGCCCCGCCCGCGCGCCTACGACGTCCTCACTTCGCTTCAGGAAAAAGGCTTTGTTTCTGTCATGCAAGGCAGGCCCTTGCGCTACGCCGCCTTGCCGCTGGATGAAGCCGTCAAGACGCTCCGAAAGCAAAAAGAAGCCGGCCTGCAGGACGAGATCAAGCAGATGGACGCGCTTGCCAAGACGCTTTCCAGCAAGCTCAAACCGGCCGCCAACGTCGCCGTCTCGGCGGAAGACCGCGTCTGGACCCTGAAAGGCCGCGACGCCATCTATTCGCGCATGAGCTCGATGATTTCCGGCGCCAAGAAGCACGTCGTTCTGGCATCGCACGCCGAACACTTCAAGCACAAGTTCAAGGCCCACAACAAAGAACTAGCCAAAGCGAAAGAGCGCGGCGTCCGGCTATCCTTCGTCACGGCAGCCGGACAAGGCGACGGCGTCGAGATGGCCGACCAACACGTCGCCAACGACCCGTCCACGCGCATGCTTTTGACGGACAACGAAGCCCTCCTATTCCTGACCGATCCGAAAAGCAAGCCGGATGACGAACAAGGCCTCTGGCTCAAGAGTCCCCACGTCGTCAATACGCTAAAAGCATCACTCGGAATTCGAATGTAATTCGAGGGGGCGAGGCGCAGGGCGCGCCAAGGGGGACGCTCCCCCTGGGGCGACCGGCTCAAGTCGCCGCACGTCGTCAACACGTTCAAAGCTTCCCTTGGAATCCGCACGTAAGCGCGAAAACCGGCAGGAAAAATTGATGAAACTTCAACGACGAGCGGACGCTCGCACAATCTTGACATAAAGCATCAAAAGCTAAAGAAAATCCACTTTCGATTCCGTGATTTCGCGAAAATGCGAATCGCCCGATAATACGATAGCATCCGAGAGGATGGCCGACGCAGCCGTGACGAAATCCACCGCTCCGATTCCTTTGCCCGAATGAGCACGCTTGAGCCGAGCCGCCACCAATGCCACCTGCTCCGAGGCCGGAACGACCTGGGCCAGCGCCTTGATGGAACCAACCGCCACGTCAGCGGCGTCCTCACCGTGATCCTCCGCAGTCAAGTACCAAAGCTCGTAGAGATTCAACGCCGAAACGAGGACAACGGATGCCGACTTGACGCGCGCAAGGACTTTGCGGCCCTTATCGGTTCCTTCGACCAGTTCGAACAGCGCGTACGTGTCCAGCAAGAGCTTCGTCATGTTCAGCATCCTCTCGGCGCATCCGCTCGAGTTTGCGGCGATCCAGACCCTTCAGGCTTCCGAAGAGATCATCCCAGGATTTCACCGGTTTGAGGCGGATTTCATCCTCCTCGACCTGCACCAAAAAACGCCTCGACTTGAAGGCGTTTCGGGCCTTTTTGGGAATCAAGACCCGACCCACACTATCCATTGACACCATACCTATATCCATACTCCTTGCCTTCCAAATATGTTAGAAACTGGGAAAGTTATAAGCATTTGGGAAAAACAAGAAAAATGGGAAAAAGGGACAAAACGCACTCGGGTTTGAAAAACCAAACCAGAAAGGCAAAAAGAGCTAACGCTCAACCTTCTAAAACGAAAAGAAAACCAGAGGCCTCAAACGAGGCCAAAACCATACGCGAAAAAACGAAGCCGTTACGCTGGCGTGGGCTCGGCGGCTTTCTCTTCTGCCGCA
>Ga0172368_10005428_pt1 | contig 14219 bp, 7 predicted proteins | sample Lak11m_FD_114540 | JGI IMG/M metagenome (GOLD analysis project Ga0172368, IMG submission 114540) | Freshwater microbial communities from Kabuno Bay, South-Kivu, Congo - kab_022012_11m | ecosystem: Environmental > Aquatic > Freshwater > Lake | place: Democratic Republic of the Congo: South-Kivu...
CAATGCGATGGGAGCCCAGCGCCACCGCTACGGGCAGTCTCGGACGTCTTCCCTGGTGGGCCGGGCGAGGGGGGCGCGCCGGCCCGAGGCTTGGGCGTATGCGGAATCGCGCCGCGTGTCAAGGAGGTGCGAGGACGGGCCTTGCCGCTAGCGATTGGCGGGCGCGATCACGGACAGATGACGTCATTCGCAGCGCCCGGTGTGCCGATGTCGCACCCGGAGCTGTCGCAGTAGAACTTATTGGTCGAGATGGTGCAGCCCTTGATGAAGGCTGGTGGGCTGAACTGCAAGGAGTATCCCGACTTGACCGACGTCCATTCGTAGCCGTCGATGAAGACGCCTTTGTAGTAGAGGTCGATCCGGTCTGGGCCGTTGGTCAGCTTGAACTGCATGTAGTCATAGACAAAATCTGGCTTGTAGCCGTTGGCATAGCTGGAATTGCCGAAAATGAAGTACTGGCCGGGCAAGATGACCAGACCCGGCTGCGAAATCAGGTAGGCATCTTTGTCCCCCTGGAACTCGAGCTGATCGATCAAGATGGGCGCAGTCCCCGGGTTGTAGACCTCGAACCACTCGCCCACGCCGTCCGTGTTCGCCTCCGGATCGGCCATGATTTCCGTTAGAATGAGATCGCCGGCCTTGGTCGGCTCCACGGGCACTGGCGCTGCGCACTTGCCAGCCTTGCACACCTGGCTCGCTGCGCACGTGACGTCGTCCGCGAGGGCCACGTGTTGGCAACCCAGCGTCGGATCACAGCTATCCGTCGTGCAAAACTCGCTGTCATCGCAGTTCTTTGCCGGCCCCGCCATGCAAATTCCGCCCGCCTGGCAACTGTCCTTGTCGGTGCAGACGTTGCCATCTTTGTCGCACGGAAATCCGATCGCCACGGGTGGGAACGGGCAGGTGCCGCTGGCCGGTGCACACGCGTCATCGGTGCAGATGTTGGAGTCATTGCAGACTTTCAGCGAACCGGCGACGCAGCCACCGTCCGCGCACGTGTCATTTTGTGTGCAGGCATTGCCGTCGGCGTCGCAAGCGGCGCTGTTGTGGGTGTGCTGGCAACCCTTCGCGGCATCACAAGTGTCATTGGTGCAATCGTTTTTGTCGTCGCAAGACAAAGGCGTGCCGGGCTTGCAGCCGCCGTCCAGGCAGCCATCGGCGACGGAACACACCGAGCCATCCTCGCACCCCTTGCCGTCCGCGCCGGCCCCGTCGAAGTGGCACAGGCCGCTGAGCGGCGAGCAGGAGTCCACCGTACACAACTCGCCGTCATTGCAAACCTTCACCGTGCCGGCGATACAGCTTGCGGCGCTGCAGTAGTCGCCTTCGGTGCAGGGGTTGCCGTCGGCATCGCAGGGGCCTGTGTTGGCGTCGTGCTTGCAGCCGGTGAGCGGCGAGCAGAGATCGAGGGTGCAGTCATTCGCGTCGCTGCACGGCAACGCCGCGCCCGGCGTGCAGATACCGCCCTGGCACGCGTCGCTGACCGTGCACACCGAGCCGTCGCTGCACGCCTTGCCATTGGCGCCGGCCTTGTCATAGGCACAGGTTCCGGTCGCTGCCGTGCAGGAGTCCGCGGTGCACAACACGCCGTCATCGCAGATCTTTGCTGCTCCGGCAACGCAGTTCTTGGCTTCGCACGCGTCGTTTTGCGTGCACGCGTTGTCGTCGGCATTGCAGGGACCCGCTTTGGCGCTGAACACACAGGTGCCACCCTGGCAGGCCTCGTCCGAACAGGAATTGCCGTCGTCGCAGACCAGCGCCGTTCCCGCAGTGCACAGGCCGCTCTTGCAAGCATCGCCCACGGTGCAGGGATCGCCGTCGGCATCACACGGTTTGGCATCGGGTGCCGCGACCGCGCCGCACTTGCCGGTGGCGCCGTCGCACTGGCTGGTGGTGCAGGCCGTGTCCGCGTCGCTGCCGCACGTCACGACCGTGGCGGGGTTGGTCTTGCACGCAAACGGCAGGCTGCTCTTGTCGCAAAACAGCGTTCCATTGCACAGGTTGCTGTCATCGAATGCGCCACAATCGGCATCCTTGCTGCATTGGCACGTGTTGGCGCCGGGCATGCAAACCTTGTCTTCGCACGCATCGCCGACTGTGCACGCGTTGCCGTCATTGCACGCAGCGAGGTTGGCGATGTGGGTGCAACCCAGCGTCGTGTCGCACACCTCGGATGTGCACACCTGGCCATCGTCGCAGGCCAGGGCCACGTCGATGGCCTGACCGGCGCACGCGCTGTCCTTGCAGACGTCGCCTTGGGTGCAAGCGTTGCCGTCATCGCAAGGCAAGGTCGAGGCGCTGTGCTGGCAACCTTGCTTGGCGTCGCAAGTATCGAGCGTGCAGCCGATGCCGTCGTCGCAGGCCACCAGCACGCCGGTGCAACTGCCGCCCTTGCAGGCATCACTCACGGTGCACGCGCTGCCGTCCTCACAGGCCACGCTGTCGGCCTTGGCGCTGGTCACGCAACTGCCCGTACTGGCATCGCAAGCGGCCGTTGCGCACGGGGATCCCGCGCTGCACTCCTTGACGCTGCCCTTGCACGCGCCGCCGACGCAGACATCGCCCGTCGTACACCCATCGCCATCGCTGCAACCGAGCCCGTCGTCATTGCTTTGCGTGCATCCCTTTTGCGGATCACAGACATCCAACGTGCACGGGTTGCCGTCATCGCAGGTCTTGAATGCGCCGGGCTTGCACACGCCGTCCTGACAACTGTCCCCCGCGGTGCAGGCATTGCTGTCGGCATTGCAGGCGCCGGGTGTCGCGGTATGGCTGCAGGATTTTGTGTCGCAGATGTCCAGCGTGCACACGTTGTTGTCCTCGCAGGAGCCCTCGTCGATCTGGCCGTTGCAGTTGTCGTCCGCGCCGTTGCAGGCCTCGGCCATCGGCGTGGCATTGCACGCCGACAGGCCGGCAGGGCCGCACCCACGCACGCCTTTGCAGGTACCCAGCACGGCTCCGCTCGCGTCCTTGCTGGGCGCCGAGCATTCCGTGCTCAACTGTGCCGCCATCGCCGCTGGCGAACAGGTGCATTCACCCGCTGCAGGCTGACACTGTTTCACATTCTTGGCTTCGACCGTGGCGACGCTGTTGCAGATGTAACTAGCGGGGCAGTCGGCGTCGGAAGTGCAGCCCGCGCCGCAGAAATGGCCGGCCGCGCCCTGATCGGTGCACGCTGCACCGGATACGCCCAATGTCGCGCAATCAGAGGACACCATGCATGGATTGCACAACGCGCCCCAGCGTGGCAGGCAAACCGTGCTGATGTCGCCGCCCGCTGCCGTGACCGCCGAGCACTTGAAACCGGCCGGGCACACGTCAAAGCAGTTCTTTGCGCACTGCATGCCGACGGGCGTGGCGATGCAGAGGTTGGTGTCACACTCGGCATTCTCCTTGCACGGGCAACCCGCCGCTCCGTAACAGGCTTGCGTGACATCGGCGCCGAGATCGACGCCGTCGCCGTCCGCTCCCGGTGTGGCTACAGCGCTGTCGCCGGCGCCAGCGAAGGCGTCTGCCGCGCCATCCGCCTTGCCGGCCGCGTCCGGTGCACGGCCGAAAATCAAGTCGATCGACGCGCTGTCTTGGACGAGATCGGTGCCGCTCGCCGCTGCCGACCCGGCCGCTGAACTGGAACAGCCCACCAGCGCGGCCAGCGCGACTTGCCACGCGAGGAAGGCGCAAAGGTGGATGCGAGTCAATGAAATACCTGTGAACATGGCAACTTCAGGTCCGGTGCAGTGGACCTGCCAGGGGTCGTAGGGGCGAGGCATCCCCGCTTTGTTCCTACTGAGAGCCATTGAGTCCTGGCGTGCCGAGGGGCGGCGAAGCCGCGCCAGCCTAGCAAATCCGCATCCTGGCCGCCACGCCAGCCGATGCGCCTACGGCCCGCCGCCCAGCATCATGTCGGTGTCGTACAACCGCACCGTGCGCTGGACCTCGCCCCACTGGCCTGACGCCGCGTCGCGGATCTGCATCCGCAAGTCCAGCCATTGACCGCAGTAGGCAGAGGATTCGCTGCCCCACACCGGAAACACGACCTGGATGCCGGGCATCGCGAGACTGGCGTTGGTGTAGGTGCCCGGCAGTGTGGCGTCGGGCGTCGCGTAGGCGACGGTCATGTTGCCCGTGCCGGCCAGGCTGCAGCCGATGCGCGAAGTGGCGTGGGTTTGGATCTTGGCCTTGGCGTCCGCAGTGCCGGCAAGCGCGACGCGAAACGCGGCCCACACATGCACGCCGCCTTGGGGGCCATGGGTGATCGGCACCCAGTCGCCGTCGGCATAGGGCTTGAAAGCTCCCGTTTTTTCGTCGCCGGCGCCGAGTTCGACCACCAGCTTTGCCGGCGGAATCGGATCCGCGCCGAAAAGGGCAACCGGCGGTTCGGGCGCGCAGGCGCAGTTCTTGGGCGAGGGCACATCGACGACGTAGGCGTCGGCAGCTGGAAGACCGACAAAACAAATGCCAGGCGTCGTGTCGCCCGCATCGCTCGGGTATTGGTCGGCGTCAATGTACGTGCAGGACGAGCCGTCTGACGTCGCGGCGTCCGTGACATCGGGCAGGGTCACATCAGCCAGTGTCCCATCGGCAAGCGCGACATCGGCCACGTCGGCCTGCGGGGTGTCGGGCGCGGGACTGTCCGCGAATGCCGCGTCTTGGCTGACCTCGCCAGCGTCCGCGACCGCGTCCATCGTCACTGCGGTATCCGCTGGCGCGACGTCGGGCACGGCTGGCGCGTCCTGTTGGGCAAGGTCAGGCAGGTTCGCAGCATCCGTGACCGCTGCGCCATCCGCAATGTCGGCAGCGGGAGCGAGGGTTCTGGCAGCGGGGCCTGCGCAGCCTTGGCCGCCCAGGGCAGCGACAAGGACGGACACGGCAAGGCGACAACGGATCATGGCGTCCACCTCCTGGCACGGCTGGACCCTGGAGCGTCGTGGAAGTGCAGCCCCTGCGCGTCCAGGTCCGCCAGCGCGCCGTGCACCCAGGCATCGTTGCGCGCGCCATGACCGAAAGGCAGATCCGCCAGCACCGGCACACCCAGCGGTTGTAGGACGCCGCGCAGCATATCCTGCGTCGTATGATCGAGCCCAGGCGGCTCGCAGTCGGTGAATTCGCCCAGCCCGATGCCGGCGACACCTTGCAGACAACCGCTGTCGCGCAGCTGGCACAGGCTGCGTTCGATGCGGTACGGCGCTTCTCCGACGTCTTCGAACAGCACAATCGCCCCCTGCGCGCGCAGTTGCCACGGTGTCCCGCACAAGCTGGCCAGAACGGTGAGGTTGCCGCCCACTGCCCGCCCTTGCACGGGGAGACCTTGGTCACACAACACACGCCCACGCAGCGGCGGCGTTCGGCCTGTCGCCAGCAAGGTGCGCAGCGCATCGCGACTCGCCGCGCCAACCGTGCCAGGCAAGGGCGGATCGAGATCCAGCGGGGTCAAGCCTTGCAGAACCGGAGCGTGGATGCTCGCGACTCCGTGCTGTTCCAGCGCAACCAGCAGTGCCGTCGCGTCCGAGAAGCCGAGCACAGGCCGGCCATCCAAACGACCCCACGGCAGCGCGGCCAGGGTCTGCGCGGTCCCGTAGCCGCCGCGGGCAAACCACACGGCGTCGATGTCGGGCGCCGTCAGGGCCCAGGTGAGATCCGCCGCACGCTGCGCGAGCGTGCCGGCGTGGTAGAGGAACCGCGCCCGCAGGTTGCGTGCCTCGACCGGCTCGTAGCCCAAGGTCCGCACGAAGTCGAGCCCGGCATCGAGGCGCATCGCGGTGGTGGCGCCACCCGGGGCAACGACCGCGACACGCGCGTTGGGCGGCAAATTCATGTCAGGATCCGAACCGGCGAGGCAGAGCGGCGCGGCTGTCGCGCGCGGCCATTGAACCGCACGGCGCGGGACAGCGCAACTGACGGCAAAGAGACTACGGACAGGCGCCAACTTGCGAATCGAGCAGCTTGTTGCGTGCCGATACATAGACCTTGAGGCTATAGATGTCCGCGTCGATCTGCGCAGGCGTGGCGATGCCCTTGGGATCGAAGTACAAATCGTTCTTGATCAGCCCCTTCAAGCCGTCGATCATGGGGTTGAGCGTCGCCGTGGCGAACGGCCCGCAGTGCAGCGCGAGCAGGATCGCGCCGAGCTTGGCCTTGAGCGCAGGCGTGGTCGCCGCGCGCGCGTAGAACGGGTCCTTGTAGCCGGCGCACCAGGCTGTGGGCGCTCCCCACGGCGCCCACAGGTCGTACCAGGCGCCCCAGTTGCCGAACGTGAGATCGCTGCCACTGGCGATCAGCGTGATGCGGTTGGTGTCGCTGCGGACGTACGCCTCGAAGTTGTTGCCCGAAGACGCCAGGCCGTCGATGTTCGAGAGCAAAGCGTCGATGGCGTAGAACGTGAGAAACTGATCCAAGTCCACGAGACCCGCGACCTTGTCGGTCCAGTTGGCAGCGGGATCCGCCACGGCGCTGGCCAGGGCGATGAGGTTGGACAACGAGCCGGAACTGACCTCGTAGGCGCTGCTGAGCGCGGTGCAATCGCCGCTCGGGCAGCCAAGACCGATGCAGCCGAGCAATGGCTTGAAGTTCGAGCCGTTCTTGTTGCCGAACCAGGTCTTGAACAGATCGCCGTCGATCTGCTCTTCCAAGAGGTAGAGACCGTAGGCCGCGCCGTTGATCTTGACGCGGGCCCAACTGGTACGCGGCGCCACGCTGCCGGCCGCGCGCGCCAGGGCGTAGGTGAGCGGCTCGCGCAGAAAGGTCGCATCCTGCCCCGATGCCTTCAGGCGCACGTTCTCCAGCTTGTCCGGGCCCTTCTGCGCCGTGCCCCACTGGTTGAACTTGACGCGAATGTTCGGCTTGCCCGCATTGTTGAGCATGCTGCCGTAGCCGAATTTGCGCACACCGACATCGGCGAACACCTTGCCGTCGATGGTGGCGGTGGCGTGGTAGAACTTGGCGGAGGAACTGCCGGCCTTGACGTCGGCCAGGTAGGCCTGCCAGTCGCTGGGCGTCAGGGCCAGATCGACGGTGTGGTAGCCGACCGGGTCAAAGAACACCGTGGCGGGGGCGAACTTGGCAGGAATGGCAAAGGGCCACGGCGCGTGGATGCCGCCCGGGCAGGTCGCGGCCGGCGCCGCGCAAACGCCGGCCGCGCAGACCCCGGCTGTTGCGCAACCGGCTGGCGCGGGGCAACTTGCGCCATTCTGTGCCGCGGCGTCGACGACGCAGGCACCGCTCACGCACGCATCAGTGGTGCAGGGGTTGCCGTCGTCGCACGTGGGCGCGGCGGCGCCCGTGCACACGCCGGCTTTGCACGCACCGAGCGCGATGCAAACGCCCGCGTCAGCGTCGCACGGCGCGCCATCTGCCGCGATGATCTTCAGACAAGTCGCTGTCTTGCTGTCGCACGCGTGGGAAATGCACGCGCTGTCGGAGGCCGTGTCGCAGACCACCGCGGTTCCCGGTTGGACGGTGCAGGTATATGGCAGCGCGCTCTTGTCGCACGTCGGTTTGCCCTTGCAGAGATCGACGCCGGGCGCGGCGGCGCAGTCCTGGTCGGTCTGGCAGCCGCAGACATCCGTCCCTGCCTGGCACTTGCCTTGCACGCAAGCGTCGCCCGTCGTGCACGGGTTGCCGTCATCGCACAGCGGCGTCGCGCCGTTTTCGTCGGTCTTGCCATCACAGTCGTTGTCGATGCCGTCGCAGACTTCGAGCGCTGGCACACGCGCGTCGCAAGTACTCGAACTGCCTGGGCCACATCGCAACATGCCGGGACAGGTGCCGATCACGGCGCCAGCGTTGTCGTAGGCTGCGGCAAAGCAGGGGCAGTCGTCGGGCTGCGTGCAGGGATCGCAGGCGCCACGGCCGGCGGCCGCGTCGGCGGCATCGACCCGCGCTGGCACGTCTTGTGGCGCGGCGGCGTCGGCAGACATCTCCTCGACATCCTCTGCAACTTGCACGGTTCCGTGGGTCGTGCCGGAACTCCCTGCCGAGCCGCAGGCAGCCAGGCCCGACAACGTCAAGCTCCAGCAAGCCACGCAAAGGCTTGGGCGCACGCGTGCGCTGCGACGGATGGTTCGCGTCATGGCTGCTCCTCGGCCTCTCGATACGGTCACGGTAGCGGCGCCGGTCAGGCTTGGGCAAGCGGCCGCGCTGCGATGCCAGCGTGCACATCGAGTTGGCGGGCGCAGAGCCGTGTGCTGGCGCGATCCGCTTGAGCCGCCGGATCGATGGCGGCCTTCGGAATCTGCGGCGCCCTTTGTTCCGTCTGCGCCCGAAAGTGGGGCGGCCGGGTAGCCGCGGGCAATCACCCGCCCGCGGCTCCCACAGATCCGGATGTGCGGATTTCCCGCATCCGGCTCGTCGCCGTACGGATTCGCTGCAGACATCACCACGTCGCCGCGTGCACGACGCGCGGGTTGGGCAGCGGCCAGTGGCGCAGAAAGCGGTGAAACCACTCCCACGAACTCTTGGCGTGTCCGGACCTGCGCGCCAGCCAGTAGCGCCATGCTGCGGCGGTCTCGTAGGCAAAGCCCTGGAGCGATCGGCTGTTGCCGGTCACGCCGTAGTAGGCGTAGTGCCCCTTGAGCGTGCGACAGAGGGCCGTGTGTTGCTGCGTCAGCCCAAACCTGCCGAATCGCTTCGGCAAAACCGCCATCAGCCGCTCGGCGTCGTCGGGGCGTCGGCAGACGATGATCGCATCGTAGGCGTAGCGCACCAGTTCCGCCGCCCCGTGCAAGCGAGGCACCACCTCCTGGGCAAACCACCAGTCCAGCACATCGTGCAGGTAGATGTTCGCCAGAAGTGGTGAGATCACACCACCTTGCGGAGTACCGAGTGCCGTACGCGTCACCGCACCCGCCTCCATCACGCCTGCATTGAGCCATTTTCCGATGAGGCGCAGCAGCACCCCGTCTCGCACCCGAAGGCCAAGAAACTCCCGAAGTTGTTTGTGGTCCAGCGTGTCGAAGAATTTCTGGATGTTCAGCTCGACCACGACGCCACCGTGCCACTGCGCCAGCACTTCGCGCACGGCCAGACTCGCCCCGAGCGCTGATCGCCCGCGCCGAACAGGCGGTGCCTGGTAGCGGCCAGATTTGGCGCGGTCGAGCAGATCGCGCAGATTCTCATCGAGTTTCTGCGCGTAGTCTTCCGCACTTTGCCTGTCCACTCCCGTCGCTCCGTCCTTGCGCGTGCGCCGGTATGCCTCGCGTAGCCAGTCCAGATCGATGAAGTACGCCAGCGACGTGAATGCGCGCTGCGGGTTCTCCTTGGCCAGTTCCGCAATGCGCCGGCATTTCATTGAGATGTTGTCCGAATCCGATGTCTCGGCCTTCTTGCCCTCCGACGCTTCCGTACTCCGACTGCCCCTTCCCTCCGCCGGGTCGCCTCGGTCAGCTGCCCCGGTTTCATCGGTACTACGAGCAGTTCCGACTTCTCAAACATGAATTCCAGGTCAGCTCATCGTCGCCTCCTTGTCTTCATACCAGGCTTTCCTGGCGCAACGGTTCCAAATCCGGGATCCGATAAATAGGCACGGCGAGGCGTAGCGAGGGCCGCGCCGTTGCCAACAGCGCCTATCGACGGGCGGGCCGGCACGACTGCCCATGGCGAGACCCTGGGTTTCGATCCTGGTGCGTGCGCGGCAGTGGCGACATGGGGCACTCACGGTGTAGAACGCAGGCGAGCTGCAGCCTTCGCGCCTTGTGTCGCGTCAGGTTCATGCCACGGAGCAGTCATGCGCACACGTTCGCTGGTCTCAATGGTCGCGTTGTTCTGGCAGTGCTCCTGCGGCGCGGCGCCGCCTGCAGCCAGCGCCGCCACGGATGTGGCCACGGCGGCGAGCGACGTGGCCACTGCCGGCGATGGCTCCGCCGACAGCGCTCAGCCGGACGCGTCGCCGCTCTTGCAGAAGAAGTTCATCAACATCGCCCACCGCGGCGGCAAGTCGCTCCGGCCGGCACATACGCTCGCTGCCTACCACAACGCCCTGAGCGTCGGCGCAGACATGATCGAGGTCGATCTGCACGCCAGCAGCGACGGCATCATCGTCTCGATCCATGACACCACGGTCGACGACACCACCGATGGCAGTGGCAAGGTCAAAGACATGACCTGGGCTCAACTTGCCGCGCTGGATGCCGGCTACCGGTTCACCCCCGATGGCGGCAAGACCTTTCCGTGGCGAGGCAAGGGTTTGCGCATCGCCCGCCTGGACGAGGTGCTGTCTGAATTTCCCGACACGTGGATCAGCGCAGAGATCAAGCAGGCCGCTCCCGACATCACCGAACCGGTCATCTCATTGTTCGAGCAGCACAATGCCGTGGCGCGCACGATCTTTTCGTCCTTTTCCGACACGACCCTGGCGGCCATGCGTGCGCGTCGCCCCGATGCCTTGACCGCCCTGGGAACCAGCGAGTTGGCGTTGTTCGTGACCCAAGAACCAAGGGATCGCGCGAGCTACAAGGCGCCAGCGCCGTTCGTGCAACCGCCCGAGAATCTGGTCGATGCGCTCTTCGTGCAGCGCGCCCACGCTGCCGGCATGAAGGTGCAGCCATGGACCGTCAACGGCGAGGCGCGCATGAAGGAACTCCTGTCTCTCGGCATCGATGGCCTGTTCACGGACGACCCGGCGCGTCTCGCGGCGCTCGTGACGGCGACGGCGGCGCCATGAACGGCAAGGCTCGCGGCGCAGGCCGGCCAAGACGCGCCGCACCGAATTTCTCGCCAGCCTGAGCGGTTATTGTAACCTCGCCCGGTCCATGCGCCGCCGCGCCTGGCTCTGTCGCGCCCCACGCGCTGTGGAACCATATGACAAGACACGAACTGACCATGCTTGCCCGTATTGCCGTGCTGATCGTCGGTCTCGGTTGGTTGACGCTTGCACAGGCGCGTCCACACCACCGCATCGCGCGTCCGCACGCCGCCGCTGTGCGCCCCAAGACGCCGGCCAGGCCCCCGGTGCGGGTCGCGGTGCGTGCCGCGCCGACCCTGCCCTCGGTCGCGGCACCTGCCGAACCGGCCGCCCCAGCTCCGGAAGAGAACGCCCTCGACGCGCCGGCCGCCGCCCATGCGCCGGCCCCGTGGCGGCCGGCCGCAGCGGATGACCTGCAGCGATTGCTCAAGGGCGCGCCCGGCAAGGTGACGGCGGTCGGACTGATTGTCGAACTCGCGAGCGGAAAAATCGTCCTCGATCTAGACAGTTCCAAGCCCGTCTTTCCGGCGTCCGTGGCGAAGATGTTTGCTACGGCGGCGATCCTGCGCGCGTGGCCGGCGGACAAGTCGCTGACCACTGAAGTGCGCGCCTCGACACCGGTTCGCGGCAGCGTGGAGACCCTGACCATCGTCGGCGGCGGCGATCCCAGCCTGCGGACGGCGGATCTGGCCAGGTTGGCCGACGCCGTCCAGCGCAAAGGCATCACCCGCATCGGCAAGCTGGTCATCGATGCCACCCTGTTCGACGACAAGCTGCCGCGCGGATTTGACGAAAAGCAGACCGATGCCGCGTTTCGTGCTCCGGTAGCCAGCCTGCAAGTCGACGCCTCGGTGCTGTGGGCGGCCGTGCGCCCCGGCGCAGTCGGCGAACCACCGCTGGTCGCCGTCACGCCCGCGTGCGGGGACGCGGCCGTGGTGCGCAACGAGGCCCGGACCATCAAGGCAGGCAAGGACGCGCTGACAGTGCTGACGCGCCCGGCCGGCCGCCAGACCGAGATCGTCGTGCAAGGCACGATTTCTGCAGCGCACAAGGTCGTCGGTTCTGGTCCGCGCCGCGTGGCGGATGCCGCCGTGTTTGCCGGCGGTGTCATGCGCGCGCTCTTGGAGAAACGCGGCATCGCCATCCAAGGCGAAACGCTGTTCGGCAAGGTCGGTCGCGACTTGCCGCTGCTGGCCAGCCACGACTCGCAGCCCCTGCATAAGCTCGTGCAATACACCAACAAGCACAGCCACAACGGCTACGCCGAGACGCTCTACAAGCTCAATGCCGTGGCCAAGACCGCCGTTCCGGCGACTGCCGAGAAGGCCGAGGCGGCTGTCCGCAAGTCTCTGTCAGACCTCGAGATTCATTGGCAGGGCGTGCAACTCGGCAACGGCTCGGGGCTCTACCACGCCGACAAGGTCACCTGCCAGGCAGTCGTCGACCTCGTGCGCGGCATGGCCAGGGATCCGGCCGGCATCAACTGGCGAGAAACACTAGCGATTGGCGGCGTGGATGGCACGCTCCGCGGCCGATTGGGCGGCGTGAGGGGCAAGATCCAGGCCAAGACCGGCACCTTGGATGACGTGGTGGGCTTGGCAGGCTACGCCGAGGGCTCGCGCGGTACCTACGCTTTCGCGATGTTCTTCAATGGGATACGCGGCGGCGCGGCGCCCTATCGCGCACTGCACGACCGCGTGCTGACGAAGTTGCTGGCTGAGTAGGCCCCTACGGCGAGAACTCGATCGCCTGCGCAATGCCCTGCACGCGTTTCGCAAGTTCTTTCGAGATGGTGCTCGATGTGCCCGCCACCTTCTGCGCGTCCTTGCACGCTTCAAGCGCCTGCTGCAGCGCCGGTTTGCCCGCCGTCAGCGTCGCCTGCGCGATGACACAGCGGTTGTACAGGCCCTCGACCCGCGGGTCACTCTTGGCCAGTCGGTCCAAAGACTCCAGTGCTTCCTTGGCTTTGGCCGGATCGTCACTGACACGGCGCAGCGCCACCGGGCGCGTGACTTGCGCCCAGTAGTTGCCGGGATCGCGCTTGAGCACCTCGTCCAGCAGCGCCACGGTCGCTTCGAAGTCCAGGTTGCGAATCGAGATCGCCGCCGCATTGAGCAGCGGCATCGTCGCCTTCGGGTCTGCCGCCGCCGCATCGCGGAAATTCAGCAAGGCCTCGCGGGTCTCGCCCAGGGCCACGCGCGACAGGCCGAGCATGTTCAGCAACACCGCGGACTTCTTCAGCTCCGGCGCCACCTGCTGGCCCACCTGCGCCACGACTTGCGTCTCGCGCTGTTGCCCAAGGGCATAGTGCGCCGCTGCAAGGCGCGCGTACGCCGAAGCCACCTCGGGACCCGCGACGCTCGTCGTCTCGACCGGCGTCTTGCCCTCCTCGACCGCCGCGCCGCTCGACAGATCGAACAGTTTGTAGCGCAGTTCTTTCACCGCATCCGCCGGCTTCTGGCCATCCGTCCACGCCACCGGCGCGATTTCGACCGCGAATTCCTTGACGTCCGCCAGTTCCGCGAACTTGGTGTCGAGTACCTTGAGGTTGTCGCGCGCCTCGGCCCAGTAGGAGTCAAATGCAAAGATTTCAGCGGCTTTCTTGAGTGCATCGCGGTATCGCGCGATGGCTGTCTCTTCGTGCGGCTTGGCCTTCTCGGCCAGTTGCGAGGCCCACTCGCTCTTCAATTCCTCGCTGCGCGCCAGGGCCGGCGGCGGTGGCAAATTCTTGATCGAACTGGCGATTTCCTGATAGATGCGTCCACGCCGCGACGAGGCCGCCGCCACCCAACGCGGATTCTTCGCACTCTCCGCTTCGGCGTAGAACTTGTCCGCGCCAGTCGCCGCCTTGACCTTCTTGGTGGCCAATTCTGATGCCGCCTTCAGGTCTTTCGGATTGCCCTTGAGCGCTTTGACCTTCTCGAACTCGATTTCGCCGGTCTGGAACAGCGCTTGGGCAATCGCATCGCGACCGATTTCCGGCAACTCTCCCATCTTGCCGCCTTTGGCAATCTCCTCGGCCTGGCGGATGACGTCGTCGAACAATTTCCGACCCTTGTCGCCCATGTTCAGTTTGAGCTGCGCCGTGCCGGTGTTGACCATGGCCGCGAGCCGCAGCTCGGTCGGAATCGACAGGCTGCGCTTCAAGAACTTGTCGGAAGCGCGGATCACGCCCTTCCAGTCGTTTTTCTTGATGTATTGCACGGTCAGCTTGTACGCCACCTGCACCGCACGCTCATCCTTGGCGAAGTGGTCGAGGAACAGCTCGCCGTCGGCAACCACCTGATCGTAATGACCAAGGCTTTCACGGATGCGCGTCGCGGTCGCCAGGGCTTGAGGCACCAACTTGGAGTCCGGCCATGCTTTGACGAAGTCCTCGTACGCCGTCGCCGCATCGTCGAATGCCGCGGATTCACGATAGATTTCGCCGATCTCAAAAGCCGACTGCGCGGCGCGCGCGTCCTTGGGATAGCTCTTGGCCAGATTCTTGTATGTCGCGATGACGTTGTCGCGCTGATTGGCCTCGCGGTAGAAGCGTGCA
>Ga0172368_10005429_pt1 | contig 14218 bp, 11 predicted proteins | sample Lak11m_FD_114540 | JGI IMG/M metagenome (GOLD analysis project Ga0172368, IMG submission 114540) | Freshwater microbial communities from Kabuno Bay, South-Kivu, Congo - kab_022012_11m | ecosystem: Environmental > Aquatic > Freshwater > Lake | place: Democratic Republic of the Congo: South-Kivu...
TTGAGTTCCCGGTAAAGGGTATCCGTTGCAGATGTAAGCGAATCGGCCAGTTTAATTCTCTGGCCAGAAACGGTGAAAGATCCGGCTAAAAACAGGAGCGGTAGAAGAAAGCTTGCCGGCAGCTGCATTCTCTGCCTTGCACAAGAGGGTTTCATGAGAATATATATCGAGTTTTTATAGATACAAAGATAGGAAAGTTTTTAATTATCCTTCACCAATCTTATCCCGATCCCATAATTAATGAGTTCGGGGTTGTGGTTGCCACGGTAGGCTGACCGGCAGTAGTTGGCGTAACAGTACCAGCTGCCCCCGCGGATCACCCGGTTGGCCCCTGAGTAAGGGCCCCGGGGATCGACCTGTGCTCCGGGTGGATAGTTGTCGTAGATATCGCTGCACCACTCCCACACATTCCCGTGCATGTCATGCAGTCCCCAGGCGTTTGGTTCAAATCCTCCCACCGCAACAGTCCTTCTGACAAGTGTTCCCTCCCGGCAACCGGTGTACGGATAATTCCCGTTATAATTTGCCTGTCCGGTACCCAGGCAGTTCCCTGTATTAAACGGAGTGACAGAGCCTGCCCTGGCTGCATATTCCCATTCGGCTTCAGTGGGAAGCCGGCAACTCATCCATTCGGCAAACGCATTGGCATCGGCCCAGTTTACGTTGATAACAGGGTTCTTCCCCCTTCCCCACCCTTCATCAAATGGTTTTGTTCTGCCTGTGGCATCGCAAAACTGTTCATACTGGTCAAAGGTGACCTCGTATTTGCTCATGCTGAAAGCGCTGACGGTAACCTGGTGCTGACTTTCATCGTCAAACCGCTCAGGTTCACCGGCCGGACTTCCCATGCTGAATGTACCTGCCGGTATGCTGACCCATTCGATGTCGGGTTTCTGGGCAAATCCTGCCAAACTCTGCACGAAAAGAAATGCAAGCACAACAGAGACCTGTAACTTTTTGGAAATAACTTTATTCATAACCGTCAGCCACGCCTTTATGAAGGCTCTCAGAACCAGTTACCCGTGATTGGTTATTTCTTTCCGAAAATCTTAAATCCGACAGAGACCAGGAACATGCTGTTTTTGCTGTCAAAGGACCATGTCTGGACATCCTGGATCAAACTGTTCAATCCGTATTTGTACCGGATATCAAAAGCAAGGAAAAGTACGTCTATCCCGGTGCCTCCCATCACAAACCAGGTTGTGTTGTTGATGTCAGCTTCCGTTATCGGTCCAACCACTGACGTTTCTTCCGATATTTTCTTATTTACCGCAAAAGAAACCTCCGGCCCAAGTTCGAGCCGCCAGGTGATTACATCAGAATGGATGATCTTGAATCCGAGCATAACCGGGATATCGACACTTCCAATGGTTATCTTCTGTTTCCAGCCTGAGGTGGATAATTTGCCTTCCTCTGTAAACACCCCTCCGCTCATCGAATAGAGCACCTCAGGGGCCACATAAAACCGTTTGCCTAAATGGGTCCAAATACCAACATGAAATCCGCTGTTGAACTGAGATTTGATGCTGTCGAGGTTGGTGGTTAATTTATTGGCATTGTAGCCTAATTTCAGTCCAAGGGCAAACTGGCCAAATGAGACTGTCGTTGCAAGAAATGCAAACACGATGAGAATCAGGATCCTTTTCATAGTTATTTAGTTTCTGTTATTTGTTAATACAAAGATGGGAAAATAAATTCATTCTGCCATTTTCTTACTTTTGGCGATTATTCACATTAAATGAACGTTACCATAATCGGGGGAGGAGTATCGGGACTGGCTGCAGGCTGCTATCTCCGGATGAGTGGGTTTCAGACCAGTATCTTTGAACGGAATGACCGATGTGGCGGACTATGCACCAGCTGGAAGCGGGGTGGATATACCTTTGAAAGCGGGTTTCAGTGGCTCCTGGGATCAGGACCCGCAAGCCCTTTTTACCAGTTGTGGTCGGAGCTGATTGACATGCAATCCATTCACTTTATCACGCATGAAATCCGCATGGATATTGAAGTGAAGGACTCCATAAGCCCGGGAGGAGATAAGATTTTTCATCTTTATACAAATCTTGACCAGCTTCAGGATTATCTTTCCGAAATCTCAAAGGAAGATATACCGCTGATTGATAAACTGATAAAACAAATGCGGAGGCTCCAGTGTTTCGAAATCCCGCCAATGATCAAAAAGGTCCCGCAACTCTTGCCACTGAAGGAGAAAATCAGCTATATCCGTTACCTCCCTTTGCTTTTTTTCCTCAACCGGATACGCAAAGAGACCAACGTTTCTTTTGCCAGGAAACTGAAAAGCCCATTCCTTAGAGAAGCGTTTGAACTACTTTTTGATGGAGATGAGTTTCCATTGATGATCATCACTTTACCCCTTGCTTTCGGGGATCTGAAATCGGCGGGTTATCCCATGGGTGGTGCAAGTGGATTTGTTAACAAGCTGACTGAAAAATACCTGGCCTTAGGGGGCGAGATCCGGTACCGAGCTCCTGTGAAAAAGATCCTGATTCAGGACGGCCGTGCGACCGGCATCCTGCTGGAAAATGGCGAGAAAATCCAGTCCGATACTGTTCTGTCTGCAGCCGACTGGCATTTTACGCTCTTTGACGCGCTGGATGGAACCTACACCAATAAGGTAATCAGGGAATTAAACTCACTGAAGAAATGGAAGGTATATTATTCACTGGTTATTGTATCTCTCGGAATAGGAAGGAGTTTCGATGGTGAGTCACATTTTTTGAGGTTTCCGGTCGACCAGGAATTCATTACACCAGACGGGACCAGGTACTCGAGGCTTGAAGCAAATATATACAATTATGATCCGTCATTGGCACCTGTGGGCAAAACAGTTGTCTCAATCAGCTTTTATACAATGAATGCCGCTCACTGGATCGATTTGAGGAAATCGAACAGGACTGAATACGACAAGTCAAAACAGGAATTTGCAGAAAAGGTGATTGACTTGGTGGAAGAGAGATTCGGTAGGATCCGGGAATTCGTAGAGGAGGTGGATGTTGCTACACCGGCAACCTTTTTCCGCTATACCCATAACTGGAAAGGATCGGCGCAGGGCTGGCTGCCGGGTAAAAACCCCATCTCCCGTTCACTGGTTGAACCAACTCTGCCGGGGCTCAAAAATTTTTATTTTGCCGGACACTGGTCTATCCCCGGCGGGGGTTTGCCGGTGGCTATAAAATCGGCCAGGGATGCAGCTCAGATCATTTGTCATGACAACGGTCAGCGATTCGGGATTGATCAGTGACGAGGTGGATGAGGCATGTTAAGGGATGAGGCTGAAGAGTGAAAAGCTGAGTTACTTTTTTAACGATTTGGCTTTCTCCCTGAACTCCTTCAGCAAATTGGAGAATGTCTCTTTTACCGAGATAATTGAGGTAGCCTTGAAGGCATTTGTCCCGGCGAATGCATACCCTCCATTGAAATTCCCTTTCACGGCATTGATCAGGGCAATGATGATACAATAAGGGCTGGATGTGACATCGCAGGTCCGGATACATTTGAAAGGACATGTGATTGGTTGTTTTTTCCCTTGCCTGACTTTCTCCAGGAAGTCATTGAAAATAGCCCTCCCAGGCATACCAACAGGACTTTTGATGATCCCTATATCTTCTTGTCTGGCACCAAGATAAGCCTGTTTAAACCCAATGGAGGCATCACATTCATTGGTCGTGACGAAAATTGTTCCCATCTGTACACCAGCAGCCCCAAGTTTCATGATGTTATATATGTCTTCACCGGTATAGATCCCTCCGGCAGCAATCACGGGAATTTTTCTGCCAAATTTTTTTTCAAAAGGCTTGATCTCTTTGATGACCTCCGGGATCAGATTTTCAAGCGCATATTTTTCATCATCGATCTGCTCGGCTTTAAATCCCAGATGTCCTCCCGCTTTGGGCCCTTCCACAACAAAGGCATCCGGGAGGTAATTGTATTTTCCGATCCATTTTTCACAGATCAACCTTGCTGCCCGGGCAGATGACACTATTGGAACCAGTTTGGTGGTGCTGTCTTCCAGGAGATAAGAGGGTAATTCAAGCGGCATGCCTGCCCCGGCGAAGATCACATCGATCTTTTCAGCGATAGAGGCTTTAACCATGTCGACAAAGTTGGACATCGCCACCATGATATTCACGCCGATGATCCCTTTTGTTTTCTCCCTGGCAAGCCGGATCTCTTCCTTTAGTCCATAGATGCTCGCTTCAAGAAAATTAGATGAGAATTGTTTGTAGAGTAAACCGAGGCCGGCACTTGAAATGACGCCGACACCCCCTTCGTTTGCCACGGCAGACGCCAGGCCGGAGAGAGAAACACCTACACCCATTCCACCCTGGATGATCGGAACGGGAATCTTGAAATTACCAATGGAAAGCTCTTTCAGGGGGGAGATTTTTTACAAAGATACAAACTTATTGCACGAACTCACATACTTATATAGGTAAAAGGAGGCTGCCTCACAAGTTGAGACAGCTTCCTCACGTTTTTTATCGTTTACTGCCCAATGCAGGCGTAGAAAATCCTGAAAGTCCGCGATATCAAGGTCCTCAATTGTCGCTCCCACGATCAGTGCATCCAGGAGTGGTTGTGATCCTGCCGAAACAAGATCCATATAAAGCATCTGAAGAGCCGGATCGGTGCATGTACCTGTAACATGATTTGCTGCAGGATCGGGCACCTGGTATTTGTCAAGAAGGCCTTTGATCGAATTGGTACGCTTCAGTTCGCTCTTTGAGATGTTGACAAAAACCGGCTTGGTGTAAAGTTGTGAGAACGCCTGGTAGACATCATGTGTCAGAAATTCCTCTTCGCGCATCTGCATGAGTGCAGCTTCCTCATCGGGGCTTATGGCTTCAAATGACAGGGAATCAATGCAGTTACCGATGGTAGTCAGGGGCAGATCATCGTACGTGTAATCGAGGGTTGCAGTCTTCAGGTCAGCATCAGATGCTGCCACAGAGGGCAGGCCTTCGTTGTCTTTTGAACATCCGTGGAGAACTATTGACGGGATTGCCAGTTCAATGGACGATTATGCAGACCAAGCTTACTATCAGGAGGATTGAAAGGGAAAGAAAATCAAAAGAAAGCGGAATTTTTAGCTTACGGGGTGTTCGACCCGTTCACATCGCCTGTGCACAAGGTTTTCAGGAGGATAGTGGCATGCGCTGAAACAGATATGGTTGTATCCGTGAATTTCCAATCCCCTGCAGGGTAAGAAGTGATCATCCCTACTACACGCTGCTTGATCTGGAGCGCATCCACCGGAGTGATCCCTCCGCTTGCCGTGACATCGGCAACCGTATCTTTCAGAAAAGCCAGCGGCCACATGCCGGCAATATTCAACTCCACATCCAGGGCATCGGTAGCATTGTTTCCGCCCCATGGGCCATTATATGTGGCTGATAACCTGTAATTTCCCGCCAACAGGTTGAGGAAGGAATAATATCCTTGTTCCCCGGCTCCTCCGGGAGCGGTTGTGGTGGTGGAGATAGTAGTCCCTGTTGCGGGATCTTTCAGCAAAACAGTAACTCCATTGATAGGGGTTTGCGTGGGATTGTCATATTTAACCTGACCTGAAACCTTAAAACCGGTGAGAGGTGTTGCCGTGCCGCTGCCTGCAGCGCTGACACATCCGTTCACCGTTTGAGTCACGGAGTAGGTGCCGGCGGTTGTCACGGTAATGGAAACCGTGGATGCCCCGGTACTCCACAAAAGATTTCCGGTATATCCACCTGCCGTGAGGATGGAATATCCGATGCTGTCGGCTACGGTTACGGAGGGGGCAGGCACAACCACAGGCGTTGCCGTGCCCGTTCCTGCCGGGCTCGAGCACCCGCCCGATGTCTGGGTCACGGAGTAGGCCCCCGGAGTGTTCACTGTGATGGAGGCTGTGGTTGCCCCGGTACTCCAGGCAAAAGAAGCGCCGGCAACCCCGGTTGCGGTAAGGACAGAACTGCCGCAACCATCGTTTACCGTCACGGTTGGAGCGGCAGGAGAAGGTATGATTGACGTGCTAAAATAGCTTACAGGAATATTTACCGCCGCAGTAGTCGTTATCAGGCACCCCGGAGAAAAGACCACATTTGTGGCGGTTGTCCCTGTGTAGGTGAAATTCAGGATAAACTGGTTATCCGGGTAGTTGATGGAAGCGCCAAAAGGATTGGACCATGCAATGCTTACAATACCGCCCGCTGCATTCGCGGTTGCCCCGGCCAGGTTCCCGATGGAGGTAACCCCGGTATAGGTAAGTTTCGTCGGATCATACTGGACTTTCTGTGTGACTGATCCCACATTGGCGCCGAAGCCTTCAAACTTGACAGGCACGGCAACAGCCTGTCCCGTAATGGCACAGGGGCCAAGCAACGTTGCTTTTGTCGGATTTGACAGATTCGGAGATACAGAACCGTTGGTATAAACAACATTTACCGGAGTAAATCCGGGCATCTGGATAATTTCACAGTTTACCAGGTCAAAATTCAGCGGACTCGTCCCAGGACCGTTATACGTGAATAACAGGGTCATGAGCGGACCGTTTACAATATTTATATAGTTGACGGAATATACCCAAACGATCCTCAATGTATTGCCAACAACATTTGTCAACATGCCGGCAGGAGCTCCGGTCACGCCGGTATATGTCAATACAGCCGGATCAAAAACGATAAACATCTGGATCGATCCAATGTTCGTAAAGTTTGTCACGGTCAGGGGAAGTGTCAGATCCTCGCCCGGACTTGCGGTTACATTTGGAAGGGAAGCTGTCTGGCAAAATGCGGATGATCCGAAAAATGCCAGAAAGATCACAACGAGGAGTAATCTGCTTTTCATAGGTAGGGGATCAGTTTCAGATTGGTTTTTCAGGCTGCAAGATAATTAAATTTTATATCCCTGCCTACGCGAAATTACTGTATCACCAACTTCCTGGTAATCCGCTGTTTGTTGGCTTCAACGCAAAAGGTGTACATCCCGGGCTGTAAACCTGAGAGATCCAGGGAGACCATGTTGGTCCCGGAATTCATCCGGCCCAGGTTGATGCGTTTTAGTGTCTGACCAACCATATTGAAGATGCTGACTGTAACCGTTGCCGGTTTATCCAGCAGCAGTTCAAATTGTGTGGAGGTACCTGAAGGGTTCGGATAATTCGGGGATACATCAAAACCGGAAGGGCTGGTTGTTTCAGAAGCGTCTACAAAGAAGGATTTGGGAAAGTTCATATGATTGATATAGCACTCCTCTCCTGATCCGGTTCCCGGAGTGAAATCCTCCTGAAAAATGAGGTGCACCTGGTCGTCAACGATGGGGGAAACGCCCGGGAATACACATTCCGAGTACCAGAAGATTACACCGTCGGTCAGATCCTTGATCCCGTTCCAGGTAGTCCCGCCATCAAAGGAGGCATTGCTGTATATATGCCTGAAATAGAAGAGTCCGTTGAAATAATCCGGGCCGAGCGCCGAATAAGCCAGGAACAGGTTATCTTCATTGTCAATGCCCAGTTGTGGCATGGAGGTCAATCCTACTCCATAATGAGGCTGGTCGGTTGGTATCGCAAGGCTTGCCGTGTCACCCACCAGCCATCCCACCAGGTTGCCACCGGTTTCCAGGAAATCGAGGGTATAGGAGCTTACAATCGTTGAATCAAGCGGGGGCATGTTTTCGTTCCAGTAGATCAGTCCTTCGGTGCTGGTCGGATAATAATACCAGCCTGTACCAGTGGCGATGTCATGGAACCACAACATCCTGCCGAAGACCACATGTGCCATGCCCTCTGAGTCGAGTGCAACAGCAGATGTTCCGTCACCACTGCCATAAACCGGTGTCAGGTCGGGAACGGTGAAGGGATCGTATGGTGACTCGTAGACCACTGTCTTCTCCCAGTTGTCGCCGTTGTCTGTTGACTTGAAGAGGAGCCCATTGAAGTAATTAAATCCGTATGTAAAAGCAATGGTATTGCCAACGGGTTGTGCCCAGCTGTAATGCAGGCCGGAAATGGAAGGAAAATCCGTTTCCCCCAGGCCATCGATGATCACTCCGGCGATATCCCAGGTGACGCCACCATCGTGCGAACGGTAATAGAGGAGAGCATCGTCCTGTCCCATGTACGGATCATCATACACCAGGGCAAGCAGGTGGATGAACTCATGGTTGACGCCGCTGGTGATCATGGAATGCCATACGATCGAATAGTTTCCTGCAGGTGGCTCCAGTACGCTCTCCTGCCATTCTCCCTGGCCCTTGACCTCCCTTCTCAGGATCTTGATGGGGCCATCGTTGGCGATGTATTCATAATGCGAAATAACCTCACCGGCGGGCCCCCACGGAGCATAACTCGGAAAACCGTTGTTGGGGTCTCCTCCCAGATGAGGCATTGCACCTGTCCAGGTGACTCCGTCATAGTAATTATAGGCAGTACCCCTGTCGGGCACCCCGGAGGCGCCTTTCAGCATCCAGGTAGCGCCTATGGTCCCGTCGCCATGCTGATAGATTCTGTTCATCATGTTGCCAGAGTTATAAGTCTGGGTATCATACCAGGTATTACCGATGAGGGTGACATCGAGGATCTTTTGTCCGGGAATAACAGGGCCACCGTTCAGGAGAACACCATCGGGGGTCGCCTGCGACTGATAAAGAACAGGATTGTTGTGTTTCCATTTGTCGGTAACATGACGGTTCTGGGCGAACACGGATGCCATTGCCAGGCACAGCATTAACAAGAGGATCTGTTTTTTCATCGGGAGGTTTTTTTAATTATTTCTGTAAAGATAGGCTATTTATTTTCCGGATACAAAACAAGCATTTATCTGCGATCCTGGTATCAGGGATCATAATATTTTGTACCTTTATTTGAGCGAACTGATCAAAATTTCCTTGGTATGAAAATTTTTTTTTACACCCTTAAAAGCGGACTGTTCCTCCTGGGGCTTTTCTCCGCTCTCCCTTCCTGTAAAAACGAAAAAACAATTATTTGCACCCAGGAGTACAAAATACTGACAGTGACAGTTAAAAATTCTGATGGAGATCCGGTTTATCTCTCGTGGTATAGCGTTAGTAATAAAAATACCGGAGAGGGACTTGATTTTTCGCATGAAGATCCTTACATGGACAGCATCAATAGGACCCAGGGAATTTATACTATTTTTACAGATGGTTTGATGGAGATGACCACCAAGGAGGGTACAGAGTTTGATTTTTCAATGATGAATGGATCGATGCCTGTTGTAATCGGAACCTGCCTGATTGGAAAGGATGATTGCCACTGCCTCCTTCTTGGCGGAAACACTGAGATTGTCTTAAACAACTAAGATTAAATGATCTGGTGAAGTTCCGATTCCTGGTAGCGTGATGCTATGACCACCTCCGTTCCGTTGGCATACGGTTTAAAAAGATCAAACACGATCTGGGGATGATTGTTGTTCTCCGAGAGATGCGACAGGATCAGCAGTTTTAGGAAAGGCGCCCTGTACCAGATAAAAGTCTCAAGGGCCTGGGTGTTGGAGAGATGTCCTTTGCCTCCGCGGATCCTTCGTTTCAGGTGGATGGGATAATTCCCTTCCAGTAGCATGGTTTCATCGTAGTTGGCTTCCAGAAATGCCGCATGACAACGGCTGAAATGGTCAACCACATGATCGCAGGCGATTCCGATGTCGGTAAACACACCTACAGTGACTCCATTGCCAGTTACAGAGAAACTATGCGGGTCGATGCCATCGTGCTGTTTGGGAACAGGGTGAACATTCAGGCTTGCAATTTGAACCGGTTCATGTGCCAAAAATGATCTCGCCAGCGAAGGATCGGGTCTCATCCGGCTGTTCCTGTATGTGGAAGGTGTGATGTAAACAGGGATTCCGTGCTTGCGCGACAGTACTTCCACTCCACGGATGTGATCTCCGTGTTCGTGTGAGATGAATATGGCCCGCACCATCTGCAGGGAAAGTCCAAGGCGGGACATGCGGCGCTCGGTCTCCCGGCAGGAGATGCCGGCATCGATCAGCACGGCATCGTCTTCATTACCAATATAATAGCAGTTTCCGTTACTTCCTGATGCAAGTGAGGCGAGGTAGAGAGACATTATGCAAAGGTCGTGAAAAACCATGAATGGTTTCCGAAGTATCACGTCGGTGGCAGATGAATCCTTTGTTCGGGTTCTGTGAAGCGAGAAATATCAACTTGATTAAACATATAAGCAGTAAAAAGTAATAAAATATTGATCCCGTTGAATAATCGCCCAGTTTTTTTCATATCTTTAAAGGCTTAATATCAAAAAATCCGTTTCTAATGAAAAGTTCGTTGAATGCAGTTGGGGTAACCATGATCATCCTTCTGCTCACATCGGGAATGATCCCTCTCATCTCCCGTTCCAATCCCCTTGAAGGAGATACCCTGATCCGGGTCACCGTAAAAATCAACGACACGATCCAGCAGGATTCCCTTTATCTCCTGGTCACACCAAATGGGGCCCTTGCTGAAGTAAAACAACTGATGCAACTGGTCGGCGGGGAGTTCACCCCATTCTCCCACATTTTTCATCAGTATGGATTTATGGTCCAGTATGGGAGATACATTTCGTATACCCGGTTGAATTTCAACCAGGGCTTTGTGAACCTCCAGTTGGTAGACATTTTGCCACCGACGATCGCCATGTTCATCGGGTCTGATTCCGTCTATTTTGCTCCGCTGATGTTTCTTGCTCAGGCTATTAACGGAACAGTGACCTATGATGCCATTGCCGGCCAGCTGGAGATCACCAAAGAGACGGCTCCGGATATCGGATCCGTTTTCCCGCCAGCCAAACCGATTGCCGAGGCCCTTTCTAATTCGGGATACAGCGTCCTGCAGGGCGAGCTTTCAAAACAGAACCCGATCGATTTTTGCCTGGCGGGTTACACACCCAATGCGAACGGGAACAATGCCGGGGTTCCTTATTTCGGGATTCAAGTCCCTCCTTACCCCTACTGGGATAGTCTCTATTCCGCACCGATCGTCTTTACGTTCAATCCGGATGAAGCGATGGTGATAGTCGGCAGAACTCCGCCCGAATGCATTTATTACAGTTACAGAAGTTACCTGATGAACCGCCTGTACACGTTTCCATATGTTACCGGTCGGACAAAGATCAACGCCAGCCTGGGGGATATGACCAGCCTTTACCGTATGCGCCCGGACCTTCCGCTCGATTCGATGTTTGACAGGAAGTTTGCCCTGATTATGGCCGGCGACAGCATGGTGGCCATGAACATCAGGCAGATTATCCTGGCGAGTACCCCGGAGATTGCCACTGCGGATATCCATTTTGACATCCTTCCTTCCGACGGGATGTTCCGTTTCGGGCAAAACCCTCAGGCTGACTGGGGGAACTTCCTGCACCGTGTTTCGTTGTTCAAGGATACGGCCGCCCAACGAAGCTACATGGACAATCCCCCGGTGGAGATCCTGCGGGTCACGCCGCTTGAGCCACCCCCGCCGGTCCCCTTTAAGCTTGCTTCTTTCCTGCCCCGAACATGCGGAGTGAATGAATTCGATCTGCTACCCGATCTTTCATTGGTCGAAGAGGGGATCTACGAGGCCTGGCACGCCAATTACTTGATGATCTGGCTTCAGCCGAGCCCCTGGGTCATTGAAGGCTTTTCAGCCATCCAGCAGGGGATGGACGCCCTCGGAGACAATCACGATGCCCTGTACATCCTGACCTCTGATTTTCAGTTCAGGGAAAATGACATTGCTCTTGTTTACGGGGTGGATCACGTTAAAACCGGCAAGGCGGTCTATACCAATGCCACGATCTACGGGAAAAAATATTTGACGGGTTTCGGAGGGATCACCAATTTCATGATGGAGAAAAGCGCCAGGCAGTACGTCGCTGATACCGCTATTGCCGACAGATTCTATGCCTGGTGCTTTTCCCGTCATCCGATTCCCGGAAATCCAAACGTGTACATCGTCCCTTCAGATACGCACAACATCCTGGAGGGGATTAACGTGAACGATACGGCCAACATTGGTTTCCGGCTTTATGTCAACACCCTGACGAAGATCGGCCCCGATCCTCTGGAGGTGATCCTCGACCAGACAGTGCTGATGAGGCCATTCAACACCGGGATCAGTGAAAACATGGCCCTCAAGCCCTCTACGGGTATCAAAGTCTATCCCAACCCGGTGACAGAAAAAGCCACACTCGAGTTTACCGTTCCGGAGTGGTCTGATGTAACCCTGATGATGTATAACACAGCCGGTCAGCAGGTTGGCCAGCCATGCCGGATCGACCATGTGAAGGGTACGGTGGTTCAGGAAATGCGGAGATCAGGAAACATGTCTGACGGGACCTATTTTCTTCGTGCAGTAGTCAATGAAAGACAGGATCTAACGAGCTATGCCCTGACTGGGACAATTCTCTTCATTGGCGGGACCATTCACTGATTATCCGTATAGCAATTTATCGGATTCCCTCAGCAGAGGTCCCGGTCTGCCTTCTCAGGATGTTCAGGGCTGAACCGGATCACTGAAAGCTCTGGTCCGTCGTGAGCTGCGTTGAATGAAACCGTCCTGCCAATACGTGTCATCCATTTTCCGGTGATGCGTGCTGATTCATGGATATGTCCGTGAAGGGTAAGCATTGGCTGCTTTTCCTCGATGAACCGTTTAATGGCGATGCTCCCCACATGGAGGTCCAGCGGAACATGATCCACCATCATGCCATCGAGTGCCGCTCTGTCGAGAACCGTCTCATACGGAGGCGAATGAAACAGGAGTATGGCACCGGACAGGTCTTCGTCCCGCGTCAGGATTTCCAGATCTTTCTGAATGGTAGCGTACTCCATGTTTTCTTTTGGTTCCATGGTCCTGAATCCTTCGTCGGGAGGAACACATCCGGGATCAACGTACCGGGAAACGTCGTATTTCTCCCAGTCCTTCAGGCGGAAGGGCGTTGGAGGGACGAAAGAGTATCCGAATACATTATGCCGGCCCATCATCACCTTCCGTTGGTTGATGTAGTGGAAGAGCCCCTCTGACTCTCCTTTTTTGAATTCCGGTTCATCCATCCGGGCGTCATCATTTCCCAGTATCAGGAAAGTCTCGGGATAATCCTCCTGCAAAAGTTCCTGAAGGCGGGAGAAGTTGGGAAAGAGGTAATCAGCGATAAAGTCAGTGAAAAGTTCACTCCTGATCATGAAATGAGGAAGCAGATCCCCTCCTATAAACAAGGCTGCTGGCCGGTCGCGTTCAATCAGGGAAAAGAGCTTTGCATACCGTTCTGTTCTGCCGTGGAGATCGGAAACAAAGAAACAATCAGCCATCCGGTCTCTTCTTAATGAGGGTAGCTCCGTTGGTCACCGCTCTTATCATACAGGCGAAACTGGTCTGCTTCCTGATGTCGTCGTCGGTGATGATGTGCAGGTCTATCAGGCCGTCGGTCCGGTAACCGGTTTTAACATAATTGATCTCCGACAGGCACTGGCTCCATCCCGTGAACCAGGCTTTCAGCATACACTCCTGCTGCTGGTCCCCCGTAAAATGAACCATGATGTCAATGTCACTGGCAGGTCCACAGGCGCCACTTTTGGTACTTCCTATCAGGTACATCGCTTCCAGTCCGAGTTGTTCAAGATCGATCTTTGCGGCAATCCGGTTCACCATCTCCCTTCTCCAAAGCCAGTGTACGTCAGCCCTGGAAGGAAGCAGATCGAACATGTTTTCTTCCTTTTCCGTTTCCGGTAATTTTTCCTGTTCGAGTGCTTTGAGGGTCTCCTGCAATTTTTTATTGAAAATATAGCTTCCGATATTTGCAGCAATGGTATTCAGCAGTTTTTGTTCTTCAGGCAGGAAGGGGCTGCTTCCGATCAGTTGCCTGGGCTGTGTATAACAGACCTCTATCCTGCCGGATACCTGTTCGTCGATCACGATATCAGCCGACTGGATCCATTCGGTCTCTTCCCATCCTGGCTCCCTGAATACCTTGTCTTCATAGAATATTTTCACCCGTGTAATCACCGGATATTGCCACCCTCCCCAGATATGCTTTACGATCTCCATCAGAAATTCGTCAACAGGCAGGTCGTCGTGAATGATCTCCTGGACTTTGTAAAGGCATTTCATCTCCTTCTCCCTTTCCTTTAGGGTGGCGATGGTCTTTTCATAATCGGAGGCGTCTAAAAACATGGTACCGGTTGTTGATCTCAGGAGGCTGACCTTACCTGAACGCTTTAACAAA
>Ga0172368_10005432_pt1 | contig 14215 bp, 12 predicted proteins | sample Lak11m_FD_114540 | JGI IMG/M metagenome (GOLD analysis project Ga0172368, IMG submission 114540) | Freshwater microbial communities from Kabuno Bay, South-Kivu, Congo - kab_022012_11m | ecosystem: Environmental > Aquatic > Freshwater > Lake | place: Democratic Republic of the Congo: South-Kivu...
AGATTGTTATATGCCTCGGCATAGGCGGGGTTGACCTGCAACGCCAATCGATAGAAGGTTTCGGATTCATTGATCCGGCCACTGTCCTTGATGATGTTGGCGAGATTGTTGTAGGCGTCGGCCTGGTTGGCACTGATCAGTATGGCGCGCCGGCAACTCGCTTCGGCCTCGCGCAACCGCCCCAGATCCTGCAAAACCATGCCCCGGCTATCGTGCGCCCCGGCAAAATCCGGTCCGATCTGCGACGCCTGCCGATAAACGGTCTCAGCCTCCTCAAGGCGCCCCAGCGCCCTGAGCACATTGCCCAGATTAGCACGCACTTCGGCATCCATAGGCAGCAACTCAACCGCCTTGAGCATCGGCGCCAGGGCTTCGCTGCTGTGCCCGGTCTTTCCCAATAACCCACCGAGAACATTCCAGCTGAAACCATGCTTTGGACAACATGAGGTCATCTTCCTGGCGAGGATCAACGCTTCGTCAATCCTGTCCCCATCGATCAGACCGACCATGCACGCTTCCATGCGCCCAACCAGTTCCTTGACGACCGAACCTTTTGATCGCTGCTTCTGCGCCAGCTCCAGCACCTGCTGGGCAGCAGCGCCATTGCCTGTCAATATCAACGCATCGACGTAACTCAGCCAGTACCGATCGCGCGCCGGGTCGGCCTGCAATGCCGCATTGAAGTAGGGCAAAGCCTCTGCCGGCTGCGGTCCCTTGACCAGCAACACCGCCAGATTGTGGTTGACATCGGGATGATTCGGCCGGACCTGCAGTATGGCGCGATAGAGTTCCGCCGCCGCCGGCAATTGGCCGGCCTGATGGTAGGCAATCGCCTGCTGTATGGCTTGGTTCAGAGTGGCCTGCTGATCGGTCGGCATTGTCTTGTATCGGCGGCGTGAAAACGGCAAGCATGATCTCATGATCCGATGTGTCATGCAGAGCCGCCGGATTCAATCTCAGAACTGGCGCGCTTTTCTCCTTCAATTCACAGTCAGGCACGAAACCTGCTCAGAAGGCGTCACCATGATGCCAATTACGAATTTGCCGGATCACACTGCAAGCGCAACATGCCCGAGCGCTCACGAGGAATCGCGGCGGTTGCGCCACGGCGCCACGCGGCAGGATTTGGTCGGGCAGACCAGATGTCCGTGCGGCAAGTTTTACCGCGACCGGGTTTACCGTGGCAAGTTTTACCGTGGCAGACACACGCAGTTCGAAGTTGCAAGCAGTGACTTACTCGAATAAATCAGGCTCGTAAGCGTTAAGGAGAAGCAAAATGCCCCAAATCATCAATACCAATATTGCATCGCTGAATGCGCAGCGCAATTTGAACACCTCCCAGTCCAGCCTGGCGACTTCACTGCAACGACTTTCTTCCGGCTTGCGCATCAACAGCGCCAAGGACGATGCGGCCGGCCTGGCGATCAGCCAGCGCATGACGGCGCAGATTCGCGGCCTGGATCAAGCCAATCGCAACGCCAACGACGGTGTGTCCCTGGCGCAGACGGCTGAAGCGGCGCTCTCTTCTTCCGGCGATATCCTGCTGCGCATCCGCGAACTGGCGATTCAGGCCGGTAACGGTACCAATACGGCCAGCGACCGTGCGGCACTGAACTCGGAAGTCCAGTCGCTGACCCAGGAACTGCAGCGCATTGCGACCACGACCGAATTCAACGGCAGAAAAGTCATCGATGGTTCGTTTGCCTCGCTCAATTTCCAGGTGGGCGCAAACGCCAACCAGACCATCTCGATCATCTCCGGCAACTTCCAGACCAACGCTTACGGCAACAACCGCATCGGCGCGATGGCCGCCTACACCAATGGTGGTGTGGGCGACCTGACCGTGGGTACCAAAGGCAGCGTCAACGCCGCCTCGTCCGCCTATGGCGATGCCTTGCTGCTCGCGGGCGGCTCGGGAGACAGTTCTTCCGTCAACGGCGCCACTTCTTCGAGCTCCTTCACGATTTCCACATCGTCGGGCATCTACAGTGCGTTCTATAGAAAAGGCGCAAGCGCCGAAGAAATCGCCGCGGCGGTCAATCGTCTCGACAGTGGCGTCAAAGCTACCGCCCTGACGGAAGTAGTGCTCGGCGATGGTGCCGGTAGTGCTTCGACAGGGGTCAACTTTGCCCAGAATACCTCTTACACTTTCAGAATCTCCGCGGATAACACCTCTGCCGCGGGTTCGGCGCCTTCGTCCTACACGACCATCTCCTTCAAGACCGGCGGCTCGGATAACGCGTCGGTCGTCAATTCGTCAGACCAGTTGAATGCCGCCGCGCAGGCATTCAACGATGCTGCCGGCAAGACTGGATTTACTGCCCAGGTCATCCAGACCGACAACGGCGATTGGGGCATCAAGCTCGCCAACCAGGCCGGCAAGGATTTGCGCATCGACAATGGTTCGGCCTCGACCGTCAGTGTCTCGGATATCTCGGTGCTCGATGGCGACAGCACGAACACGGTCAGCCGCCTCAGTTCATCAACGCTCTCCTCCGATACGTCCAGTTCATGGACCGCAGGATCGGGGTACTGGTTTACGGGGCGAGTTGTTTTCGACTCCACCAAGGCCTTCTCGTTCATCACCACCGTGAATGACGTGTTCGGCGGCGGCGGCAGCGTGGGCACTTCCGGCACTTATGGTTCCCAACTGCAGACGACCGACACGCTGGATGTGTCGACCTACGACTCGTCGCAGAGAACGTTGGCCACGGTGGATTCGGCACTGGCGGCAATTACCGACCAGCGCGCCCGCTACGGCGCCATTCAGGCCCGCTTCGAGAGCACCATCTCCAATCTCTCCGCGGCATCTGAAAATCTGTCGGCTTCGCGATCGCGGATTCAGGATACGGATTTCGCCAAGGAAACGACCAACCTCGCTCGCTCGCAGATTCTGCAGCAGGCCGGCATGGCGATGCTGGCGCAAGCCAATCAATTGTCGCAGAACGTCCTGAGTTTGCTAAAGTAACAAGCTCGGGGAGTCATCTGACAGGAGCGTAGCATGGCGGCGATCACGGCATCGGGACTGGGCTCGAATCTGGATGTCAACGGCATCGTCAGCCAGTTGATGGACATCGAGAAACAGCCGGTCAAGAAGCTCGATACCAAGGAAACCAGCTATCAAGCCAAGCTATCCGCATACGGCACGCTCAAGAGCGGCTTGTCGACCCTGCTCGACACGACGACCAGTCTCAACAATACCGCCAGCTTTAAGTCAATCAAGGCCACTCCGTCGGATACGTCTATCCTGACGGCATCGGCCAACAGTACCGCGGTCGCAGGCAAATACACGGTCGATGTCAGCCAGCTTGCTCAGGCGCAAAACCTGGCGACGATCGGACAAGCCAGTACCACGACAGAAATCGGCAGCGGCACACTGAGCTTCGAATTCGGCACCATCGACAAGGGAGCGCTTGGCACTTTCGATTCATCGACCGGGAAATACACCGGCGCAACGTTCACACCGGCTGCCGGCTCATCCATCCGGACCGTGTCCATCGACAGCGGCAGCACGTCGCTGGGCGATATCCGCGATGCCATCAACGCCGCCAACATCGGCGTCACCGCAACCGTGGTCAGTGACGGGAGCGCAACGCCGTATCGCCTGGTTCTGACATCTGCCTCCGGCGTTGCCAACAGCATGAGGATCTCGGTAGAGGGCGACCAGGCACTTTCCGATCTGCTGTCACATGACCCGGAAAACGCCTCCGGTCAGAACCTTTCGGAAACCATCACCGCCCAAAATGCCGAGATCAAGGTGAATGGGATCAGCGTCAGCATGAGCTCAAATACGATCACCGATGTGATACACGGTGTATCGCTGACGCTGCTGCAAAAAACCACCACGCCGGCGACGGTGACCGTAGCGCGCGATAGCAGTGCCATCAAGAGCGCGCTGGATGCTTTCGTCAAGGCCTACAACGATATCGCCAAGCCACTGAAGGACTTATCCACCTACGATGTGGTCACCAAAACGGCACCGGTCCTGAATGGCGACTCTGCGGTCCTCGCCATCCAGAGTCAGATGCGCAGCGTGATCGGCACCACGAACCCGACTATCGCCGGAAGCTTCAAGGCGCTGTCACAGATCGGCGTCTCCTTCCAGAGGGATGGCTCGCTGACCGTCGATGCAAGCAAATTGCAAAGCGCCATCGACAGCAACGCGACCGATGTCGCCACAATAGTCTCCAGCACCGGGGAAAAACTCAAGACGCTCCTGACCAATGTTACCGGCAGTACCGGTGCCCTCGCCGCCAAGACCGATGGCGTCAATCTCAGCCTTAAACTGCTCAACGCCCAAAGAAACAAACTGAATGACCGCCTGCTTATCACCGAGCAACGCTACCGCTCCCAATATGCCGCCCTCGACGCCTTGCTCGGTAGCATGAAAACCACCAGCGATGCGCTGACACAGCAATTGGCTGGTTTGCCAAATGGCTCTTCGAGCAAATCAGGGTAATATTGACCTATGCGCCATACCGCCGGAGTTTCGCAATGAATGCAATGAACCGCAATGCCATTAACGCTTATGCGAAGGTCGGTGTCGATGGCTCGGTTGCCGCAGCAAGTCCGCACAAATTGATCACCATGCTGTTCGAAGGCGCGCTGCACTCCATTGCCGCCGCCCGGGGCCACATGCAGCGCAAGGAAATCGCGGCAAAAGGCATGGCGATCTCGAAGGCAATTGCGATCATCGACGAAGGCTTGCGGATCAGCCTGGACATGAAGGCTGGCGGAGATCTGGCGGAAAAGCTGGACGCACTATACGAGTACATGAGTCATCGCCTGTTGGTCGCCAATCTGAAGAATCAACCGGAAGTCCTCGACGAGATATCCGGATTGCTCAACGACTTGAAAGATGCCTGGGTTCAAATCGATCCGAGCAAGACGCTGACCCCACGCAGCACTTCCGGCATTCCACCGCAATAGAGGGAACCAGCGGTGCTGGGCGCAGAATTGTTGGCTCAATACGAGACCGTTCTGCACCATTCCCGGTTGATGCTGGAATCTGCCCGGCAAGGTGACTGGGACGGTTTGATCGCCATCGAGCAAGACAGGTTCGCGCTCAACAATCGGCTGCAAAATCAGGAAAAAACCTGTCAATGGCTCGAAGCCGATCAAATCAGAAAGGGCGATCTGATTCGCAAGATCCTGTCCAATGACGCAGAGACCCGGAGTTTGGTCGAACCACGCCGGCAAGAATTGCAGAATATTTTCGGCAGCCTCTACGCAGAAAAAAAATTGCTGACAGCATATGCGAAGAATGCCTGAGCTCTTGGCCGCATACCACCGTTTGCTCCGTCGGAATTAGCCGACATTCACGCTGCTCATTTCCTGAATCTGCCGACCGCTTAGACCTTACCATGCTGTTCATGCCGACACAACTCGCGCTGTACGAAGAAATGAGCACGCTCTCCTCCCGCATGGTGGAAGCTGCACGCGCCCAAGACTGGGAAGCGCTGATCCATCTGGAGCGCTCGGTCGCGGCACTGCGCAATACGCTGCTCACGGACGGTGACGATGAGGACCTTTCCGGCAACAAACTGAAGCTGAAGTCGGAGCTGATCCAGCGCATCCTGGCAGACGATGCCGAAGTGCGCCGGCATACGGAGCCCTGGATGGAACAACTCCGCAAATTTCTCGGCAGCAACGCCAAGCAGCGGCAGCTTGAACAAAGCTACGGCGCTAATTCATAATGCTTAGGAGCGGTCATCCCGCCCCTTGATCGCCCCGCAATCGCCTCACCTGATTAACGAGATGCGACGATGGTACTGATTCCGCCCGATATCGGTTTGCGCGTGCGTCTGCAGAATGAACTGCAGCCGCAACCTGTCACGCCGCTCCAGGAAATCCCATCCGAACTGCCGGAGTTGAAAGCCGGCCAGACGTTCAGCGCACGCATCCAGGAGGTCTTGCCGGAGAACACTTATCGCGCACTGGTTGCCGGCAAGAGCATCACGCTTTCCCTGCCTGAATCGGTGAAGAGTGGCGATGTGCTCGATCTGGTCGTGATCGACCGCACCCCAAGAACGATCATTGCCCAGCTGGCCCTTGCCGACAAAGCGCCGACGACGGCAGGCGATGCGGCATACCCGCATGCCACCTTCAGTCGCGTTGGACAAATGATCAGCGCCCTGCTCGGCCCCGAAGGCCGCGCAACACCGGCAGCGGAATTGAACCGGGGGCAGCCGTTGCTGCCGCAGCCACCCATGAGCGGCGCGGAACTCGTCCCCGTGCTGAGCAAGGCCGTAGCGGAAAGCGGCTTGTTTTACGAATCGCATCAAGCGCAATGGGTTGCCGGAAAATTGCCGCTCGGCAGTCTGCTGCAGGAACCGCAGGGACAGTACTCCCAGCCGGAGGCACAGCTTGTCGCCTATGCCGAAAAAATGCTGCTGGCTTCTCTGCCGCCGCAGGATCAATCCGGATCGGCATCGCCAGACAAGCCGCCAGCCACCCCGCAGGGAACGCAGGAGCCCCCTTCCGCGCCCTCTGCCGGCACCGCAGCAGCCCCGAGGCCCGGCTTGCATAGTCTGCTGCACGATGTGCAGGGACAACCGGTGACATTGGCCCAGATCGCGGCCTATCTGCGCAGTGAAGCGGCATCGCCGGAACAACTCAAGAGCATGTCGTTTCAGCAACTGGTGGATGCTGCGGCCATGCTGGCCAACTTTCCGCAGACAGCCGAGGCGGCGGAAGAAAATCGCGCTGCGGTGGAATATCAACGCATGCAAACCAATCCGCTGAATAATCCCCAACCGGCCGCCACTCTCCCCGATGAGTTGCTGCCGCTGTTGCAGCAGCAACTGGATGCGGCCGGAACCCAGCGCCTCTTATGGCATGGTGAAGTCTGGCCCGGCCAGACCTTGCAATGGCAAGTCGAGTGGGATGGCGAAAAGGGCGCAGATTCGAACCAGGACGAACGGGATCCGTGGTCTACGACCCTGCGCCTGACAACGCCACGGCTCGGCGCGGTCGAGGCGGCGTTGCGCCTGGGAGCAAACGGCGTGCATATCGCATTGATGTCCCCCTCCGACAGCAGCGTTTCCGACCTGCACAACGCAGCACCCAAACTCGAGCAAGCCTTGGCTGCCGCTGGCGTTCCGCTGCTCGGCCTGACCATCAAGCAATCGCCGGAAGATGGACTCGACTGACGGCAACCAGCAGCGTTCTCTGGCGATCGCCCTGGCCTACGCTCCGGGAGACACGGCACCGCGTGTCGTAGCAAAGGGGCGTGGCCTCATCGCCGAGGAGATCGTTCGTCGCGCCCGCGAATACGGGGTATTCGTGCACGAATCGCCGGAACTGGTGACACTGCTGATGCAGTCCGATCTGGACGACCGCATCCCCCCCCAGTTGTATGTCGCGGTCGCGGAATTGCTGGCCTGGCTTTATCGTCTGGAGCAGCAAGCCTAGCCAGCCTGCCAGCCAGCCAGCCTTTGAATGCCGCGCAACATCGTTTAAACTACTCGCTTAACCCGAGTGGATCAGAAATGGCCGAAACACCCAAAGAGACCGAAGAACGCCTGAGGGTCATCCGTCTGGAAGTGGAAGAGTTGAAGCGCCTGCTGGCCAACGAAGTGGCCCAGCAGAAAAAGGCGATGATTCTCCAAGCGATCCAAAAGAGAGAGGCAATCCTCGCGCCTTACGAAGAAGCGAAAAACAAGCTGCTCAGGGAAGCTGAGGAGCAGCGGAAAGCTGCGCTTCGCGAAGCGGAGGAGCAAAGAAAAGCCATGCTCAAGATCGAGCTGGCACAGACCGAGGAAGAAAGTGAATACCTGCTGCACTCGGAAGTCGAGATCGTTTCCATCCTGCGCGCATTGAAGGACAGCAACGAAACCGTCACGCTGTATTTCAACAACGCCAACGACTTCGTCCTGACCTCGATTTTCTCCGTTTCGGAGGAGGAGAACGTCATCGCGCTCTACGCCGGAGGCAATGCCGCGGCCAATCGCCAGGCGATGCTGGCCGACAAGCTGTATGGCGTATCGAGTCTGGAGAAAGTCCGGGTCCAGTTTGTGCTGCACGGCCTCAAACTTGCGCAATACCGCGGCCGTCAATGCTTCATCGCCGACATGCCCGAAGCGATACTGCGTCTGCAGCGGCGCGAGAACTTCCGCCTGATTGTGCCGATTCGGCAACCCGTCAAATGCTTCATCCCGATGCCGTCGCCAGAAGACCGGCCAGACGCCGAGCCGACCGAAGTCGAGGTCGGTGTCATCGACGTCAGCGGCGGCGGCATCGGCATCGTCATGCCCCCGGAAGATGTGCCTTTCGCTCCCGACATGGTGTTCGAGAAGTGCCAAATCGAGTTGCCCGGGGTCGGCACAATCATCGCTACCCTGCGCGTGCGCAGCACCTTCGAAGTCAGCGTGCGCGACGGTCCGGTGAGCCGGCGCGCCGGCTGTCAGTTCGTGTCTCTGGCCGGCCCGATGCTGGCCATGCTGCAGCGCTATATCATCAAGGAAGAACGCGAGCGCAAAGCCCGCGAAGCCGGATTGGCCAAAAGCAAGATTTAGCGCCTTTCAGGTTCCCGTCAGTTCTCGTCACTCGCTGACCTGCAGCACGATCTTGCCGATGTGCCGGCTGCTTTCCATGAGCCGGTGAGCTTGGGCAGCCTCGGTCAGAGGGAAAATGGCGTGAATGTGCGGCTTGAGGCGCCCGGCAGAAAGCACCGGCCAAATCTCCCGCGACAATGCCTCGCGGATCGCCGACTTCTCCGCCATGCTCCGCGGACGCATGGTCGAACCGGTCAATACCAGCCGCTTCAGCATCACCGGCATGAAATCGAACGCGGTCTTGCTGCCTTCCAGGAAGGCAATCATCACCAGGCGGCCGTCGCGACGCAGCAGTTTCACGTTCTTCTGGATGTAATCACCGCCCACCATGTCGAGGATCACATCGACCCCCTCTCCGGCAGTAATTCGCTTGACCCGTGCGACGAAATCTTCCTGTCGATAATCAATTGCGAAATCGGCACCATGGCTTTTGCAAAATGCCGCCTTCTCGGCACTGCCGACCGTCACAATCACTTCCACGCCAAGGTGACGCGCCAGATGGATCGCGGTCAGGCCGATGCCACTGGAACCGCCATGCACCAGCAGTCGTTCGCCGGTCTTGAGTCTGGCCATTTGCATCAGGTTGGCCCAGACGGTGAACCAGGTCTCGGGCAGGCCCGCCGCCTCGGCCAGAGTCAGCCCCGCGGGTGGCGGCAAGGCATGCGCCGCGGGCGTCACGCAGTATTCGGCATAACCGCCGCCCGGCACCAGTGCCGTGACCTTGTCGCCCAATTGCCAATCCGTCACGCCTCCGCCCAAGGCAGCAACCCGTCCGGCCACTTCCAGGCCAAGTATCGGCGAAGCGTCCGGCGGAGGAGGATAGAGTCCGGCGCGCTGGGCGACATCGGGCCGGTTGACGCCCGCAAAATCGACCTGGATCAGGATTTCTCCCGGGCCGGCAACGGGACTGGAGCCTTCCGCCAAATGCATCGATTCGGCGGTGCCGGCAGGGCCGACGGCGATGAACTTCATGAAAACTCCCGGAGGCGCTCAGTTCCGCTTCGCATTAGAAGCGAGAGGCGAAGACAAGCTGAGGACAGTGCTGTAGCACGGCAAAGTGAAGTCGACAAACTATCGGTTCTAATGCGAAGTGGAACTACACCTGCATGTTCATGATGTCGTGATAGGCGGAAACCAGCTTGTTGCGCACCTGCACCATCTGCTGGAAGGAAATATTGGCTTTTTGCAGGTTGACCATGACATCCTGCAGATTGACGTTGCTGTTGCCCGCAGCAAACTCCTGGGTCATCTGCTGCGCCGATTGCTGTGCCTGGCCGACCTGATCGATAGCGCTTTTCAGGGCCAGCGCGAAGTCGGTTCCCTCGCCCACCGCACCAGCCGGCTGGGCCGGTTTGCCGGCCGCGACCGCAGCAGCCGAACGCAACTCCAGCAGCATCTGGTCAAGATTTCGAGTGTCTATCGCCATACTTCACCTCCTGGTCCATGCAGGTTAACGGACCGCTTCGAGATTTTATTAGCAATCCACATGCCAGGATCGCCAATTAATTCAGCGCTTCGTCACAAATAACCTTCATCGCGGTACTGCTTGAGCTTATAGCGCAGCGTGCGTTCCGACAAACCGAGCCGTTCCACGGCCAGCCGTCTTGAGCCGCCGACCGCGGCCAGTGTGTCCAGAATGTGCTGCCGCTCCAGATCGCGCATGCTGGCCTGGGATTCGCCGGCAGTTCCCGGCGCTGTCGCACTGGCAGAAGCGGCAGCCGGGCTGGCTGCAATCGCGACCGGGATGGCGGCGCCCGTCGAAAACAGCAAGTGCTCCGCCTCGACGGTTCCCCCCGGCGCCAGAATAAGAGCGCGCTGAATGACGTTTTCCAGTTCACGCACATTGCCCGGCCAGGAATGTGCGGCAAGTTTTGCCGCTGCCGCCTCGGACAGGCTTGCCAAGCGACCCGCGCGTCCGCCATGAACGGCGATGAAATGCCTTGCCAAGGGCAGGATGTCGCCCGGGCGCTTGCGCAGCGCCGGAATCTCCAGCGGGAAGACATTCAGCCGGTAATACAGGTCTTCGCGGAAACCGCCCTGTTTCACTTCCTCTGCCATGTCCCGGTTGCTGGTCGCCAGCACGCGGATGTCGAGAGACACCGGCTTCTTCCCGCCCACCCGCTCCACTTCTCGCTCCTGCAACACGCGCAAGAGCTTCGCCTGCAATGACAAAGGCATTTCAGAAATTTCGTCAAGCAGCAAGGAGCCGCCATTGGCCTGCTCGAACTTGCCAGCCTGGGCTGTCTGGGCGCCCGTGAATGCGCCTTTTTCGTAGCCAAACAAGGTCGCTTCGAGCAGATTGTCCGGAATCGCCGCGCAGTTGATCGCAACGAATGGACCTTTCCCGCGTGGGGATTGCTCATGGATGTAGCGTGCGAACACTTCCTTGCCGGTGCCCGATTCGCCGGTCAGCAGTACCGTGGCATCGCTGCGTGCCACTCGCGCCGCCAGCAGCAGCGTGTCCCGTGTCAGACGGTCATCGGCGATCACGCCTTCGCTGAGAGGCGCACTGGCATAGCGATCGATCTGACCCAGCAGGGTCTTCGGCTCAAACGGCTTGAGCATGAAATCGCAGGCGCCGCCGCGCATCGCCGCAACCGCCTTGTCCACATCGCCGAAGGCCGTCATTAGCAGTACCGGCAGACCAGGCGAACGCGCGCGGATTTCGCGCAGCAGTTCGAGACCGTCCATCGGCGCCATGCGCAAGTCGGAGATCACCATGTTGAAAGTCTGCTCGCTCAGCAATTGCAGGGCTGGCGGCCCTCCCGCCGCTCCCTGTGCGGCATGCCCCGCCGACTCCAGAGTGATCAGCAGGGCATCGCGGAGGGAATCGTCGTCCTCGACGACGAGAATCTTCAAGTGATCAGCCACGGGGGATCCACACAGTGAAATCGCAGAACAGGTTTGTCATCTTGGCCAATGTTCCCAGCAACGCCTTCTCTTTAATCCGCAGGCTGATTCGCCAGTGCCAAGGTCACGGTAAATTCCGTGCCGGCGCCGGGTGCGGAAGATACGTCAATGTTACCACCATGCGCCCGCGCCACACCACGGGCAATGGCCAGACCCAATCCGGTGCCCTCGGCGCGCGTAGTGAAAAATGGCTCGAACAGCTTCGCCAAGACGGTCGCCGGCATGCCGGGGCCGTTGTCGCGAATCGCAAATGCCAGCGTTTCGCCTTCTCTTCTCACGGAAAATCGGACTTCGCCGCCGCTGCGCGATCCTGCCGCATGCAAGGCGTTCTCCAGCAGGTTGGTCAGCGCACCGACGATGGCCTTGCGATTGCCTTGCAGGAACAGTTCGTCGGACGGCTCGTCCACCTGAAACAGCACAGCCCGAGTACGCGCCAGCGGTTCGATGGTTTGCCGCAATTCCTGCAGCAGATCGGTAACGGCCATGACTTCGCGTCCCAGCACTTCACCGCGCGCAAACAGCAACACATCCTGGATCAGGCGTTCGAGATGCTTGAGCCGGCCGACAGCTTTCTGGGCAATGCCGATCCGTGTCGCTTCCGCCATGTCCGGAGTTTCCAGATTGGCGGTGTAGAGCAAGGCCGCTGACAGCGGCGTGCGCAACTGGTGAGCCAGTTGTGCCGCCATCTCGCCCATCGCCGCGAGCCTTTCGTGGCGTTCGGCCTGGGCCTTGAGGCGATGCGCTTCGGTGATGTCGTGCAGCAGCACGATCCGCCCACCGGCTGAATCCAGAGCCGTCACGGTCACCGCCAGCCGGCGGGCGACGTGGGCGATCTCGGCGCTATATTCTCCGGGGGTTTCGCTCGGCAACAGGTGTTTCCGCTCCACTTCTTCCCATGACTCTCCCAGCAGAACGAGTCCCAGTGTCGCCTCCGCCGCAGGATTGGCCTGCACCACGCGCCCCGTCGCATCCAGCACCACTACGCCGGCCGGCAGGGCGGACAGGAGCAGGGTCAGCCGTTCGGTCAAGGCGGCCTTTTCCACATATTGCTGGCGCAAAGCGCCATTCGCAGCGGCCAGTTCGGATGTCAGGGCCGCGACCTGGCTTTGCAGGCTGGTATAGGCGGTCGAGAGCTCCTCGGAAGCCTGATTGAAAATCCGGAAAGCTTCGGCCAGACGCAAGGATTCGGGTTGTGCCTCGTTCGGGACCGGTTCTTGCTGGGAAGTCATAGACATGGTCGGATGGGAAGTTCCATCCGATGATGGCAGATTCGGCCATGCGAGACAAGACGAGCCCTGATCTTAAGCCTTGAAATACAGGCCAAAGAGGGTCTTTTTTTCGCCCGCCTTAGCTGGTTCGACTGGGCATAATCCGCCAAGCGCAAGCATTGGGCCTTATTGGACAATAAGCAAACCAACAACCGGATCCACAGGACATGGCCAGTACCGATCAAACCACTACCCTACCCTATTCTTTAGCAGGCCTAAGCCAACTCCCCGCCAGCCAGATCGTTATGTTGCTGGCCGGCGTGGCGATGTCCATCGCGATGATCGCCGGGGTCTGGATGTGGAGCAAGAATGTCGAATACAGCGTGCTGTTCTCCAACATATCCGAGCGTGACGGCGGGCAGATCATCGCCTCGTTGCAACAGATGAATGTTCCCTACAAGTTTTCCGAGGGCGGTGGCGCGATCCTGGTTCCCGCCACACAGGTGCATGACGCACGCCTCAAACTCGCTTCGCAGGGACTGCCCAAGGGCGGCCTGGTCGGTTTCGAGGTGATGGAAACCCAGAAGCTCGGCACCAGCCAGTTCCAGGAGCAAGTCAATTACCAGCGCGCACTCGAAGGCGAACTGGCACGCTCGATCCAGACGCTGCAGGCGGTTCAGGGTGCGCGGGTCCATCTCGCGATACCCAAGTCATCGGCCTTCCTGCGCGAGGAAGAAAAACCGACGGCCTCGGTGGTGCTCAATCTCTACCCCGGACGAGTGCTCGAGGCCACCCAGATTGCCGGCATCGTGCATCTGGTCTCGTCGAGCGTTTCCAAGCTTGCCCCAACCAACATCAGCGTCATCGACCAGAACGGCAACCTCATCTCGCAACCCCGCGATCCCTCGCGCGAAGCCGGACTCGATCCGTCCCAGCTCAAATATCTGCATGAACTCGAAGCGAGCTATATCCGCCGCATTGAGGCCATCCTCGACCCGGTGGCCGGGCCGGGCAATGTGCGCGCGCAAGTCGCAGCCGAGGTCGATTTCTCGCAAACCGAGCAAATGGCGGAAACCTACAAACCCAATCCGAGCCAGGAAGCCGCCATCCGCAGCATGCAAACTGCGGAAAGCGGCAGTGCCACACCCGGTGCGACCGGAGTGCCGGGCGCCCTGACCAACCAGCCGCCGGTCCCCGCCACGGCACCTATCACCACGCCCGGCGCACCTGCGGCAGGCGCGGGTGCTAATGCCACTGCCCAAGCCGCAAGCACCAGCAGGAACGCCACCACCAATTTCGAGCTCGACAAGACCGTCAAGCATACCAAGGGCAGCGCCGGCAGCGTCAAGCGGCTTTCCGTCGCGGTGGTGGTGAATAACAAGAAGGGTCCCGCAGACAAGGACGGCAAGGCCAAAGCGATTCCCTTCACGCCGGCCGAGCTGACCCAGATCAATGCCCTGGTACGCGAGGCGATGGGTTACAACAAGGATCGTGGCGACACGCTCAACGTTGCCAATGTCTCCTTTACGCTCGGCGAAAAAG
>Ga0172368_10005435_pt1 | contig 14211 bp, 15 predicted proteins | sample Lak11m_FD_114540 | JGI IMG/M metagenome (GOLD analysis project Ga0172368, IMG submission 114540) | Freshwater microbial communities from Kabuno Bay, South-Kivu, Congo - kab_022012_11m | ecosystem: Environmental > Aquatic > Freshwater > Lake | place: Democratic Republic of the Congo: South-Kivu...
AAAAATGGTAAGCCCAAATACTGTTATGTTGAATCTTCAGAAATACAAAGATATGTTTAGAAGAGTAGAAAAGTGAGTTTATGAATTGATCACAAAGAAGTGAAAATAATTGTGTATTAGAATATAAAAAGATCAAGTCTCTGGTAACAGAGATTTTTTCTTTTATTTAGAGTCATTCCGGTCCGCCTAGGCGGACAGCCGAAATCTGAGTAAAACCAATCCCGTAATGGTGGGATAATTATTTTTTTAAACTTGATAATAATTGCCTAATTTTTAATATAAAACGAGTTGCTGGGGCGATGGACCCCGACTACTCGGGGCAGGACTGGTATATTTATCCCGCAATGGCGGGGCATGTACGATTGAGGTTCGTATGCCTTACGGCTTGAGGGCCCGCCACGGAGTCCTCCGTGGTTCAGTCCCATACTATAAAAATTAAATAGTCAACAAACAAAGACATTAATGCTCAGGTGATGGAACTGGTATACATGTACGATTGAGGTTCGTATGCCGTAAGGCTTGTGGGTTCGAGTCCCATCCTGAGCAAAATTAACTAACAACTAAAAACGTCATTCCGGTGTTATTTTCGCCTAGGTGAATGCAACCGGAATCTACTATAGTTAATTCTAAGATTCTGGCTGCAAAAAAATTATGCCGGAATGACAAATAAAAAATGATTTTATATCCTTAATTAATACCATGTCTTTATTAGACCAAATTATGGCAGATTACAAGCAAGCAATGATTTCAAAAGAAGAGCCCAAAAAAACAGTTCTAAATACTATTATTGCGAGAGTAAAAAATAAGAAAATCGAATTACAAAAAGACTTAGAAGATTCTGAAATCGTACAACTTATCAAAAAAGAAATCAAGGAAATAATAGAATCCATGTGATTCCTTGAAAAAGCAAACAGAGTAGAAGATCTAGAAATTGAAAAACAGAAGAAAATCTTGCTAGAATTTTATCTACCTTCTACTATGTCTCCAGAACAGACAAAAGACCTTATAAACTCACTAATCACCGAACTAAATATAACAGACCTTGCTAAACAAAGATGAATCCTTATGAAAGAACTAATGGCAAAATACAAATGACAAATAGATTGATCCTTGGTAAATGAAATTATAAATAGTATGCTAAGTTAATTTCACCTTATTGATATTTACTCCTTATTGAGAAGGAGAAACTCCTGTCCAGCACTAATTTATTGTTACGATATGTGATAAAAAATTTAAATCTGATTTACAAATATGAAAAAATATATTATTGCATGATGAGTTTTAATAGTTTTATGAATATGATTTTCTAATGCTTGCATTTATAAGGATTGCGCTAGTGTTGCTAGAATAGAAAGAGGTCTGTGTTTTGCTAGTGTGTCACCAAATAATCAACAGTTTTGTCTAGATCAATATAATGAAGCGATAGACGATTGTTTGGACTACTGTAATGCTTGCCAACCATGACAAACACAATATGGTAGTGATATGTGTTGCGATGAAAATATTTTTTTAGAAATTAATAATGTTGAACACTTTTGAGAAATTTGTACTCAAAGATATTTGTCTTGTAATTTAATTGATTGAACTCCAGTTACATATGTGTGAGTATCATATATTAATTGCGTACCATGAAGCAGTTGATGATGAACATGAAGTAGTTGATGATGAACATGAAATAGTTGATGATGAACATGAAGCAGTTGATGATGAACATGAAATAGTTGATGATGAACATGAAGTAGTTGATGATGAACATGAAGTAGTTGATGATGAACATGAAATAGTTGATGATGAACAACTACCTGTATCAAATGAACATGATGACAGTGGTCTTGATATGGTGTAGCATGAAATTGAGCTTTGCCTACAACTTGTGCTAGTAATTCTAGTGCATGACCGCAACGATTCAATAATACAAAATCAACTTTAATGGCAAATCCCAATCTTATATATTTGTTAAATGTTTATTGACTAAGTGTAGGTGATGATTGTTCTTCAAATGCAAGCACTGTCCAAACGATACAAAATAAATTAAAATGACTTTGACTCCCTTGTGTTACCTGTGTTGATTGAAAATGTTGAGGACATACTCAATCTGTTATAAATAATACCTCATGTAGACCTAGTTGTGCCGCTGGTACGGAGCCTAAATCAGATTGATTTTGTAATCCATGATGGACATGAGATTGACAATGATGTTGTCGCTCTATATGTGTAAATCCAGCAGTCCCTGAGCAAACTAGTTGAACTTGTAATTCATGATGGACATGAGATTGACAATGATGTTGTACAAAAATTTGTATTCCTCCTCAGTGTGGGTTAAATCCAGATTGAACCTGTAAAACTCCCTGATATATCCCTGATTGACAATGATGTTGTGACGCTCCTGCTTGATGTACAAAACCAGCAACATGAGCAAATTTAGACGATTGTTCTGCCTATCCATGACATATCTTTTCTTGATGATGTTGCGACCCAGTGCCAAATCAATGTACATGATCAAAAGCTCAGTATTGAGTTTTATCATGACAATCATATACTTGTGCAGATTGTTGATCTTGAAAAATGGCAGATGAAACTCATACTAAATGTGTCTGTGATTCATCCCAATGATGTTGTGGAATTAAATTAAATACAGTAGTCCCTTTCATATGAGATTGTATAGAAATGGATGGTGGAGCATCTTCAAATAATACAACAAGAGTAAATGCACTAAATGCTTTTCCCAAGCTTATGTGATCTCTTAGTAAAATTATGATTACTGTTATACTTATATTCTCATTTGTTATGATAGTTATATGATGAATATTGATTACTTCTTGATGAATAAATGAATCCAATTTCAAAAAATGAAAAGAAATTATTTGAAAGGTTATTATGGGATTAGCTTTATTATGAGCTTCATGAATTATATTACATCTTATCAATCCAAGTTTTTTTAAATAACAAACCAAAAATTTTAAATTATAAATTAGCAATATGGTAAATTTTAAAATCGATCCTGATGGATACATTATAGAATCTAAGTTTCTATACGCTTTTACTCAGCCAAATAAGAAATATATAAATTTGGATATTAATATCTGAGAAGATATGGTTTATACAAAATCAGATTATAATATAATCAATTATCCTTGAGAGTATGATATAGATGGTAAAAGAATAACATGTCTTATCTGAAAAGATAATAAACTCAATTATCTAATATTTATAAATTGAAAAAAATTCTGAATCATCCAATCTCCGGATATACTTGAAAGTGATGATGTTGAAGATATGGAATATCGATTGTATACAAATGACTCAGTAGAGAAAAAAATAGACCAATTGGAACTTGAATGAGCAAAAATAAAGTTAGAAGAAAAAGTTGCATTAGAACAAGATGTAGCCCCAGAAACTAGCTCTTAATTTATTTTTTATCTTTCTACTTTTAGTCTATGATTATAATACCATCTCATGGCTCGGTTTTTACTATTTTGTAATTAATTTGCTTTTTTTCTAGATATCAGTATAATGAAGATAGTTTGTTACGATATCTGATCACATCATCCAAAACAATGACTCCATTACTTCTTAATATATTTTGTATTTTCATCAAGTAGCCAGCATACTGGTTTTTCTGTCAATCAATAAACGCAAAATCAACCTTTTTGTTCACGAGTTTTCTTAGATTTATTTTGTTTACATCAAAGGGATATAAAACAATATTTGTTAATCAGCTTTGTTTTATATTATTAATTCATGCCGTGTATGTAGGATAAGATATTTCCGATGAATATATGATTCAATCCCATTCTTTGATAATATTCGCAATAAATATCGTGCTGTATGCTACAGCGCTTCATATTTCCAGACATGTCTTTGGTTTGTATTTACGCAAAATTCATTCTAAATAGACTTCCGTCTCTTCACTTATTATAGGTATATCCCTTTTTTTACACCTTATTCTCAATTCTTTCAAAAAATCCTGAATCATTTGACCATTTCATCATTGTAACATTATAACATTTTAACATTTAAACATTATTAATTTATGAACCCCCCAATTTGAAACACAAACGTTTCTATCGATTTTAAACCACAAAACAACGCAAAAAACAGAGGTAGACAAAACTACAACAACAATTCTAAAGGTCCCAAACTTTCATCAGAAGCTTTTATACGTCAAAAAAAATTAGATACCAAACCACAAATAGATGACCCACGTAAGCTTATAAAAAAAGATGAAATCCCAGTGAGAGTTATCAGTTTATTATGACTTGAACAGGTATGACAATGTTTGGTTATAGAATACAAAAACGATATTATAATAGTGGATGCTGGTATGGAATTTGCAGCTAATGAAGAATTATGAGCAGATTATATCATCCCAGATATATCATATCTCAAAAAAAATAAATCTAAAATCAGATGAATCATAGTGACTCACTGACATTTAGATCATGTTTGAGCATTTAGAGATATCTTACCAGAACTAGATTATCCTACAATTTATACTACTCCATTGAGCATCGGTATTATCAAAAAAACATTTGATGATCAAAAAAAAGCAAATCTTATAAAATACAAGATAGTAGATCCAGACTATGATTTTATCAAACTTGGAATATTTGGTATAGAATTTGCTAGAGTAAATCACAATATACCTGAGACTATGGCTGTTTCTATACAGACACCCAAATGAATTATTTTTGATTCAGCTGATTTCAAAATAGATCATACTCCATCTATAGATAGACCTACAGACTTAGCTAAAATAGCTAGAATAGGCACAGAGTGAGTGAAGCTTTATATATGAGATTCTCTATGATCACAGAATCCATGACGAGCAAAGTCAGAAAAATTAATTTGAGAAACTTTAGAACAACAGATAAGAGACGTAAAATGAAGAATTATAATAGCGACATTCGCTTCCAATATAGGTAGAGTAATCCAGATTATCAATAGTTCTATCAGATACAATAAAGTAGTGTTTTTGGCAGGAAGATCTTTGGTAAACAATGTAGATATATGTAAAGAATTAGGCTATATTCAAGAACCCAAATGAATGATTCGCAAGATAGACGATGACGTAAACAATATGCCAGACGAAAGAGTATTGATACTTTGTACATGAGCTCAATGAGAAGAATTTGCCGCTCTTACAAGGATGTCTAGATGAGAACACGCACAGATACAACTCAAAAAATGAGATACAATTCTGATGTCATCATCCACTATTCCTTGAAATGAATTAGCTATCAATAAAATGATGAATGATTTGTTGGCACAATGAGTAGAGCTCGTAACTAATAATGAAATGGATGTTCATACAAGTTGACATGGTTTTGCAGAAGATCACAAATTATTTTTGAGTCTTACAAAACCCAAATATTTTCTTCCATTCTTTGATGAAATGACACATAGATATGCACACAAAAAACTTGCTCTTGACCTATGAATACCAGATGAAAATATTTTGATGCTATTAAAAAATTGAACTGTAATAGAGATGTATGATGATGTAGTCATCATGTCAGACAAGCTTATGAAGCTAGATACAGTGATGATAGATGGTAAATGACAATGACATATGTCATGAGAATATGTGATCAAGGCTCGTCATATCATGGCTCAAAATGGTATCGTTTCATTGATATTCAAAGTAGATACAAAATCTCAAGAACTTGTTTGAAATATCCAGATTGAATCTAGATGATTTGTGTATTCTTCAGAAGTCAAAACAATCCATACTCAGATAGTAGATTATGCTAGATCAAAATATAATGATAATCGTAAAAAGCATATGGATATCAAAGACAACCTCAAAAATATAAAAGAAATACTATGAGAATATATTACAAAAATTATAGGTAGAGTCCCCATGATTATGCCTATGTTTGTTTATATCAATAGGGATCCTCAAGTACAAAACTGAGATCTTCCAGTTGATGAAGCCATAGTAGGTATGACTCTTGATGAACAAGGATACGACGATTAAATAAATGTCATCCTGAATTGAATGAAGGATATAATTAATTACCATTATATTCTTCGTTTCGTTTCCCAAATTTATTAGAATTCTGTTAAACACAATAACGTTTTGCTGTGATTTACCTCGCCCCGACTGTTCGGGTTCCAGACCATTTTATTCGGCCTTGTCTTGCTTAGTCTGTGTAAACTTTCCAGCTATATAAATATGTCAGTATTACTATGATAGCTAAAGACGCAGCACAATTTGTTTGAGTAACATTAGCTACATAAATTTTTGATTATTGCTAAAAAACTTTTTACTCATAGCAATATATACGCATCTAATTATAGCTGGAAATATTATATGAATAGTAATACCAAGAAAAATTAACATGGCAGATAATTTTTCTTGATCTTTTTGTCCAGTTTTTTTGGATCAAGCTAAAAAAACTGGTCCTGGGGTTTGGGGCGGGAAAAGTCCCAAGCTATTGATTAGATTATTTTTGATTCAAGGCAAAAGTACAAATAAAAGATAAATAAATATTTTGTTTAAAATAAATTTATTTCTTATTGTAATCCAAACAAATATTGATTTCTATTAAAAAAAAATTAAACTCAGATTAATATTTAAATTCTTCTTTTTATAAAATGATAAAACAAAAAATCCTTGTAACTGTAGACAATGTGATTTTCACTCTTATACAAGATCAACTTCACGTTTTACTTATCAAGAGAGACATTGATCCTTTCAAAAATCAGCGATCTATTCCATGATGATTTGTCCTTGATAATGAAGATTGTGATACTGCTGCTTACAGAGAATTGGAAGAAAAAACAAATGTAAAAAATGTTTATCTAGAACAACTTTATACTTTTTCAGATCCTCGTAGAGATCCTAGATGAAGGGTGATTACGGTTGCTTATATGGCTCTTGTTGCTAGAGAAAATATATTTATAAAAGCCTGATCTTACACATCAGAAGTTAAGTTTTTCCCGATAGCTTCATTACCCAAAATGGGATTTGATCACAAAAAAGTAATTGAATATGCTATACAGAGATTAAAATGGAAAATGGAATATACCAATCTTTCTCAGTTTATTTTACCAGCAAAGTTTACTCTTTCAGAATTACAAAAAGTTTACGAAATTATATTAAACAAAAAATTTGATGTAAGGAATTTTAGAAAAAAAATAGATAGTTTACATATCATCAAAGAAACTTGAGAAAAAGAAATATGAGTACAATATAGACCAGCTAAACTCTATAAATTCGTAGATAAAAAAGTTAAGATAATTGAAATTATTTAAAAAAAATATCGAGAAATACGCTGAGTAAAAATTCAGCGTCTTTTTCTATTATACTACTTGATTGACATCTAAAACCTTTCTCAACAATACTGCTATAAATCTACTTTCTTTTAGTATACTATCCAGACGTTTGTTTTTTAATATTTTAAATTATTATTTCTCAACTTAAATTATAATTTAATCAGACAAATCTTTAAAATTTATATCCCAAGTTAAAAATACAAAAATCCTCATTTTTCCCATTTTGCTCTTAGTCATATATTCAATTCTGGATATATTTTTTTAATTTCTTTTATCATCCATATTATACTTTCTTTTGTAGCTGGTGCCTTTCGATCACATCATTCAACTGGCTTATAAATCCTCAAAGTCCAAAATACATTGTTTAAATTTTTTTCATTAGTTTTTACTATATCTCTTGCTAGTTCTATCAAAACATCTAGTGTCGTAGATGAAAAAATTGGAGTTCTGATGTCTAGTAATACTCAGTTTGAACTAAGTAATTTTTGTGTCATCAGACTATTATCATACATTCTAGATCCACTACCATTATTCAATCATGTACGCATATTAATTTCATTTCTTGTAGCTTTTAAATCTATTGCAGCAGATTCTAGATTATAATCCAATAATTTTTTTACAAAAATTGGAGAACTTCAGTTATGCGCTATAGAAAAAGAATTTCATTTATCACTTATATATCTAGCTAATTCCAATACTTCTTCAGGATATGCTACAGGATCTCAACCAGAAAAGCGAACTATTTGTCATTTTTGCGTAGCATCATTTATTACTTTTTTGATATCTCATATACTTACATTTACAGAGCTTATTATACTTCAGTCGTCATCTCTAAATTGTCAATCTCTCTTACAATAAGGACATGCAAAATTACAAGCTCACAAAGATACTATCCTTGCATTCACTATATCTTTACCAAGTCACTTATAGAAAAATAATGGTCTTACTTCTTTTCATAGTTCTCCTTTAAACAAAAGACATTTAAGAATATTATCGTCGTATGTATCCAGACTTATATCATTAGACTTTGATATTAATTCTTGATTATTATTAATCGATTCCATTTTAATATTTTTAAAATTATTTTTTAAAATAAAGTTTTTCTCTATTTTTTACTTCCTTCACATCCTTTCTGGAAATGCTTACAATTTAAACAATTATAAACATCAGCACTTTTCTGACATTTTAATATAAATGTTTTTAATATTCATTTTTTGCTTTTAGGATTTTCTTCACATTCTTCTTCATGTCTTTTCAATGCGTCTTCAGATGTTATTCATCATCAATAATAAGCGAATCATCATGATATCTCTTTTCAACAATGACAACAATTAAATTTTTTATTACATGAATTTATAAAATCTGTTAATTCCATTTTTTAATTTTTAAATTATAAAATATTTTCTAAACCTAGTAGACAGCAAAGAAATACAGTGCTGCTACTAGATTATATGTATTACAATATTCTTTATTCTTTTAAACTTTCCATTACAAAATCCTGAACTTCATCATGTTTTGGATATCATCCTCGGTAAGCGTTTCATCACTTTACACCTAGTCATGATCAACCATTTCGTCATTCAAATTTCATCTTAAGATCCTCACACATTTTACCATCACCATAGAAGTTTACTTCACCATCTCATGACAATACCAATAAGTTTTGATACTTTCCAAATAGTCTATCAGTCACCGTAGCACACTTGCTATGTGGCAATTTTAGCACAGTCAATTTTCAGTTTAATAATTCTTCTTTTGATGATATAGCTTCTTGAGCTTGATCTTCTTGTTCTTGAGATATTCATTGAGCCTGTCTATCTTTGAATCTTATCAGTGAAACCATTTTTTGTATTTCACTTTCATCAGTGATTCACTCAGATTTCAAAAGTTCTATCATAGCTGGTATATAACCACTATCATTAGCAGCTATCAGTCTATGTTCAATACTTGGTTCTTGACCCAGTATATCAAGCACTTGTAAAATTGTAGCCTTTTCATGAGCTCTTGCTCAGTGATGATCAAGTGATTTTACATTAGAGTAATCTCATTCACCAGCTCACTGTAGTTCACAAGCATAGAGATCTTGATCAACGATTTCTTTTAAATCTTCTTGATAAGCATCAATTTTTGCTCATCGTCACAAACCTTTATCCAAAACTTTTTCTCAATTCTGATCCAAAATTTCTTTAATAGTTTGCATTTCAAGGTCTTTACCTCACATTAAAAATGTTCTTTTTTCCATAGTTTTTAAAAAATAGAGTATAAAAATAGTTTACACCCTATTATTTTTAGGAAATTTTTTCTTTGTCCTTGTATGATGATGCAAATGCTCTTGCAGTCCGTCGCAGATATACATTTCCATGCTAGAGTTTTTGTGTTGTTTATGTATCAGTAGTCTTGCAGTCCGTCGCAGATATCTACTCTTACAAAAAATCCACACATGCACTCGATATAATATACAAGAAGACAACCTATCCTATAATGTTAGGGTAGACTGTTGTTTTGTATATTGCACCGTTAAGCAGTGTGGATCCAAAAAACAGTTCTCGAAAAAATTTTGAGCAGGGGATGAATAATCACTTTGATTTAACATCCATTATTCACCTGTGCACTGATATTATAAAAATTAGTAAACAAAAGTCAAGTATATTTTTTTAAAAGAGAAAAGAGACTAAAGCAAAAGACTCTGGCAAAAAACCAGAGTCTCTTTTCTGTTATTCTAGTCTTATACGATTTATAGTGCTTGTATCGAAGCTAGAATTTGAATAGTTTTAGTTTTGGAATGTTTTGATTACACCAAACCTTCGATAAATCCCTTAATGGCAGATTCGATGCTTCCCTGGCTGTATGTAATCTGCCTCAGCTCTTCACCCATGATGTTTCGGTACAACTCCAGATAGCGATCTGAAACTTGTTGTACAAACTCTTCAGTCATTTCCGGTACGATTTGTCCAGGATCTCCCTTAAATCCCTGTTTCATCAACCATTGACGGACAAATTCTTTGTCCAGTGATTTGGGCGATTGACCAGCTTCAAGCAGTTGCTCAAGACTTTCCATGTAGATATACCTGGATGAATCCGGCGTATGAATCTCATCGTTGAGGAAAATTCTCCCTTTGTAAGTTCCAAATTCATACTTGGTATCCACAAGGATTAACCCCATTTTACGTGCAAAGGCACTCCCCATATCAAATAGAAGCCTTGCAAATTCGGCCATAATTTCGTATTGCTCTTGGCTTGCGAGGCCTTGTTTGACGATTTCTTCAGGAGAAATATTCTCATCATGGCCTGTAACTGCTTTTGTAGTAGGAGTTATTATGGGGCCACCGGGGAATTCATCCCATTCCTTCATTCCATCAGGGAGTACGATTCCACAGGTTTCACGGATACCTTTTTGGTAATCACGCCAGAGACTTCCAGTCAAACGACCACGAACAATCATTTCAACCATGATTGGTTCGGTTTTCAATCCAACAGTTACCATAGGATGAATATCTCTAATCTTCCAGGTTTCCATAACATCGCTTTCTGTCATGTCAAGAAATTTGGAAGCAATCTGATTGAGTACCATACCCTTATAGGGTATCCCTTTTGGCAAAACCACATCAAAAGCAGAGATGCGGTCTGTTACTACGATGATGAAATATACAGTACCTTTATGTATATATTCATATACATCACGGACCTTACCCGTATAAATCTTCTTTAATCCAGGAATCTGAAAATCAGTTCCCAAAATAGGATTTTGTTTCATAATTTTTTTATTTGCTTGTTTAACATTAGGTTTTTATTTGTCAATTGACTTATATAAATAAAATTATCCAATTCAAGATGTTTTTTAAAAAACGTTTAAGCGTTGAATCGTTTAAACGAATAATTAAAATACTCGCATTTCATTCATAATTCATAAATCATAAATCTATCACATATATTAAAAATTTATCATTAAAAATTTAAAATGACAAGTAAGTCCAAACCAAAAATCTGAAGACGAATAGTACTACTTATTCTTGTAATAATTTGATATAGATTTTTTTTCTGATCTATTTCCCTAGATTCTAAAATTACTATCAATCAGTGAGATAATTTCCAAACATTTGCATCCAAACTTTCTAAATCAGAACAACTGAGAATCAAAATTTATTTATTCACTCATAAATGAATAGATCTTTCCAAGATACAAGTTTGAAATTATTATTTTTCATGATCATATTCACCGTCATCTTTCTTGAAAATAATCCAATCTTGACCTCAGACTAACTATTCTCGTTATACAGTACTTGAATGACGAAGTATATACGATATAGATGCAGACCTAACAAAAAAATGATTTATCAACGCTGGTGAATATATTTCTTTTGTCACAGATCCTATTTATATTTCCAAATATATTTCTAAATATCCATTTCTCGCACAAGCATGAAATATCTCTTCTCTAGAGTGATTTCTATATCCAGATACTTACAATGTAGATGTTGAAAAAGATTATATAGACCAACTGGTTTATCTACAATTGCAAGCATTCAATGATAAGGTATGGTCCAATATTTCTAGTCAGAATTTTCCATTAGATTTTTATAAATTTATTTTACTCGCTAGTGTAGTAGAAAAAGAAGAGAGAAATAGCTCCAACAAATCCACAGTAGCATGAATACTTCTCAATAGAATCAAAATCTGAATGAGAATAGACGCGGATATTACACTATGTTATGGCTATAAACAAGCTTATGAATCTTGCACGCCAGCTTTTATCTCTTCTAAACTTTCAGACATTAATAATCCATACAATACTAGATGAAATGCTAAATTTGTCCCACAGCCGATTTCCAATCCATCATTTGATACTATCAATGCAACATTAAATTATAATAATACTGACTACGTGTTTTATTTGCATGATTCTTCTTGAAATATTCATTACGCTAAAACTTTAGACGAACATAATCAGAATAAAAGAAACTATCTTTAGTCTTTTTTACTGTCATTCCGGCGTTAAGTTTTGCAGCCGGAATCTACTATCGTTATTTATAAGATTCCGGTTGCAGACTTCGTCAATAACACCGGAATGACAATTTAACCGTTAATATTCTAATTTAACATTTCACTTTAGTATTATGCTCCACGTTCCAGTTCTACTAAAAGAAGTAATCGATTCATGTCCCAATAATTGTAATCTAATCATTGATTGAACTCTCTGACATTGATGACATTCTTTTCATCTTGCTTCCAAAACTAAAAACTTAATCTGAATGGATCTTGATCCCAATATGTTACTCGTAGCGAAAAATAATCTAGAATCTCAAATTTCAAATTCCAAATTTCAAATTTCTTTTGTTCACGATTCATATTCCAATATAGATTTAGTCGTTCAAAAATATTGAAAGGCAGACTTCATACTTCTAGACCTCTGAGTAAATATGGATCATTTCAAAATTTGAGGTCGTTGATTTTCTATAAATTATAATTGTTGACTTGATATGAGATTTGATCAAGAACAAAATATTTCAGCTCGTGATATTGTAAATAAATATTCATCCTCTCAATTAGAAAAAATATTTATAGATTATGCTGATTTTACTGCTGTCAAGGCTAGAGAAATTGCAGATAAAATTATTCAATCAAGAAAAAAAACTGAAATTATAACTACATTCGATCTTAAAAAAATATTATGAGAATGCGGTTTGGGGAAATCCGCTATTACAATTATTTTTCAGTCAATAAGAATAGAAACCAACAATGAAATTCAGAATTTAAAAATATTTTTGGGTAAATTAGCTGATATTTTATCTCCATGATGAGTGTGTTCTATCATCACTTTCCATAGTATAGAAGATAGACTAGTCAAAAAAGCATTTAAAGAATTAGTTTTTTCAAAAGGGTTTGAACTTGTGAACAAAAAAGCTATAAAACCAACATATCAAGAGATTATAAAAAATAAAGCCTCTAGATCAGCTTTGCTTAGAATTATACGCTTAAACGACTAAACGTTTAAACGTTTAAGCGCTTTTACGTTTCAACTTTATTTATGAAGATATTAGCCTTTACATCCAAAAACGCAATCAATCAAACATATGTTTCACTATTAAATAAATATAGAACTTACCAGTGAATCATAGATATTATCAAAATAGGCTGACTAGCAATAGCATTTTTTTCGTTTATTTTGATATATCTATATTTTGTAAATAAATCTTCTACTCAATGATATTTTCTTAGACAAGCAAACAATGATTTAAGTTCTATCAAATTTAAATACGAGATAGTAAAAACAAATGTTCTTAATTATAGACAAGAAAATTGGCAAAATATGCATGATACTTTTTGAACAAATAATAAAGTAGTAGATGTACATGCTACAATAGTCAGTATCCCCCAGACAAAAGAACTAACTCTGAAATAGTAGGAAATGGCAAAATGCTTCGCGTAGAAAATAGCAAAATCTTGTGCAATATTATACAACTTTCTACAATGTTTAGCAAAGTTCAACAACTTTTATCAACTTTCTACAACGCTTATGTCCAATTCACGTGATCCATTCCAAGAATGAATGTCCTATCACATCGTGAACAAAAGCTTCGGGAATATGATATTGTGGGAAACATGAAATGACTATAAAACTTTTATATTACAGATAATAGACCATCTGATGGGCTTCCCAGGCCTTAAATTGGTCTCATATTGTATATTACCAGATCATTTTCATATGGTTTTATTCAATGCAAAAAAATGATTTGATATATCAAACTTTCTAAAAAAAGTACAGATAAGTTATGCTATGTATTTCAAAAAAAAACATTTAGATAATGGTAATATCAGATGATTACCAGTTTTTAAATGAAGATTTAAATCTATAGCAATACCACAAGATAGATTAGAAGAAATTATTAGTTATGTAAATTATAATGCAATCCATCACGAAATAGTTGAATC
>Ga0172368_10005439_pt1 | contig 14206 bp, 11 predicted proteins | sample Lak11m_FD_114540 | JGI IMG/M metagenome (GOLD analysis project Ga0172368, IMG submission 114540) | Freshwater microbial communities from Kabuno Bay, South-Kivu, Congo - kab_022012_11m | ecosystem: Environmental > Aquatic > Freshwater > Lake | place: Democratic Republic of the Congo: South-Kivu...
CATTCATTGGTGTTCTTATTTCGTGACTCATATTTGCAAGAAACCGACTTTTAGCAGTACTAAGTTTCATTGCTTCTTTTGCAAGTGTATCCGATTTTTCTTTTTCTGCTTTAAGCTCAAGTTCAGCTTTATTTCTCTGTTCAAGTGTTATTATTTCAGTTGTAACATCGCGTATTGTTCCCTCAATAAATTTTTCGCCATTTGGTCCATCATCAACAATATGAGCATTAAGTTTTACTATAATTTGATTTTTATCTTTGCTTACAAGTGTAAGAATATAATCCTCCACACTTCCATTTTTTCGCAGTTCAGATAATAGTTTATTTCTATCAGCAGGATTTTGATAATAATCAGAAACTCTTGTAATTATTAAATCATCAAGAGTTTTATGCCCCAGCATTTTTATCATTGTTTTATTAGCAGTTAAAAAATCTCCATTTAAAGTTGATTGATAAATTCCATCCGGCGAGTTATTAAAAATAGCTCTAAACTTTTTTTCAGATTGTTCAACTCTCAGCGAGTTTTCTGCTACCTGCAATCTCATTCTAAAATTTATTGCACTGCCAACAACAGAAAGCAAACTTAAAAACATTACAAATATCAGCGATTCAAACATATTTGGTAAGAAATATATTTTCTGATCATTAAATAATATTGCAACAGCAAAAACTATATTATAATAAATAGCTACAAGTATTTGATTTTTTATTTCCCAATTAAGAAACATTGCAGAAGTAAATATCATCAACCCAACAATTTGCGAGTTAACTATTAATGAATTTGGCAGCATCAATATCATTATGCCAGAAGAGCTTATTATTGTTAGCAATAAAATATGTACTAATAAAATTGAGTATCGTGTGGCATTTTTTGTATTAAGAAATACTAAAACCAGAAATGCGATTAGTGTCGCAAGTAATCTAACAACATATATTGGAACAGATAAATCTGCGTGATGTCTTACTTCAAAAATCATTGCAAAAACACCGCTTATGGCAACCATAAGTGCAATAACTTTTAACGGAGTAACTAAATATTTTCCGGTTTCTTCTCTAATTCGCTCATACCTCTCTTTCAGTGAAGGTAATGTTGGATTTAATATGAACTTAAAAAACGATTTATTATCACTCATTTTATACCCATAATAAACATTTTAAATCTACATAATTTTTATGATAAATTGTTTATAGATTTCTATTTTACAGGTATCAATAAATTAAAACATTTTAAATGACTGATTTTCTGTTTTCTATTGACCTAACTTTATTTTATTTCTTTAATCATACAATTTCTGCGCCATTTTTGGATAAGTTCTTTTCGTTGATTACAAGCGTAAATAACTGGTATATAGCTTACATTATCCTGTTAGGCGTCAGTTTTGTTCAAGGCGGAAGAAAAGGTAAACTGGCAGTTTTGGGTATAATCTTGTTAATTTTGGTCACAGATCAAACTGGTTACAGGTTACTAAAGGAGTTTTTTGAACGTGTTAGACCTTGCAACTCTCTAACTGATGTAATAACACCGATCGGTTGTAATGGCACATTTTCTTTTCCTTCTAATCATGCGTTAAACAATTTTGCCGCTGCAATGTTTTTTTACAAATTATATCCAAAACTAAAGTGGGTTTTATTTATTTCAGCCACGCTTGTTTCTATCTCAAGAATTTATCTTGGCTTGCACTACCCTTCGGATATTTTAGGTGGAGCTATAATTGGTTTAGCTTTTGGTTACGCTTTTGCAGTTGGGGTATTATTCCTAGAAAAATATTTTAATAACAGAAAAGAAAAACAATCTTAAAATACTTAAGAAAGTTATTATGAAAATTTATTTAAAGATTTTATTATTTACAGCATTAATCATTTTTACAGATTATAATTTATATGGTTATACAAAATCAGATACTTTAAATATCATTTCCTATACCTTCACAAAAAGCACAAGTGATTCAACTGTTATTTTAAACATTGATTACCCGCAAATTGAAAATCTAAGCAATGATACTATAATTAAAAGAATAAATAACTTTCTTAAAGAAGAGTTTATGCAATCAACATACTGGTATGATGAAATGATTGTTGACAGCTCATTGGTAGAATATGCTAAAGAATATCCATACTCTTACGAAACCGGATTTCAAGTTTTTTACAATTCAAAAAACTTTTTAAGTATAGTTTTAAATCACTACCAGTTTACCGGCGGCGCACACGGTAATTATTTTGCTGTTGGTTATAATATTAATCTGCAAGATGGTTCTCTGCTAACATTAAATGATATTATAATTGACGGCTCTATTGATTTGCTTACTTATGAATGTGAAGAAAATATTTTGGATACTTATCAAGCAAATACACTTTTAGAAGCTGGCTTATTTGATGATGAAATTAAACTGGTTTTGGATCAGGATTTTTATATAATTCCTGGCGCAATTGTACTTCAATTTGATCCTTATGAAATCGGTCCTTATGCAATGGGCGAAATAATTGCAGAAATTCAGTTTGAAAAAATATCAGATATTTTAAAAGAAGATTTACCATTCCCAACAAAATAAAAAATGAATCAACTAAAAATTAGATTTGCTGAAGTTTCAGACACTCAAGAAATTTTTTCATTGATTAAAGAATTAGCTGAATATGAAAAATTATCTCATACGATTACAACTTCTGTTGATGAACTTAAAGAAAATCTTTTTGGTAAAGATAGATTTGTAGAGATACTTATTGCAGAGTACGAAAATAAAATTGCTGGACAGGCATTATTCTTCAAAAACTTTTCAACCTTTCTTGGTAAACCAGGTATTTATCTTGAAGATTTGTATGTTAAACACGAATTCCGAGGTAAAGGAATTGGTAAAGCATTATTAGAAAAAATAATTTCGATAGCTAAAGAAAGAAATTATGGAAGAGTTGAATGGTCGGTTCTAGATTGGAATCAATCAGCAATCAATTTTTATCAAAATATTGGTGCTCAACTGCTAAATGATTGGAAAATCTTCAGATTAACTTCAGATAAATTTTAATTTTTTATTAAAATAAAATCACTTTACTCTATCAAGTTTTACTTAAGCTTTACAGCAAAATTCCGTATTTTTACACTTCAAAAATTACCCTTATAAAATTGAATTAAAATAATTAAGAGGAAATAATGTCTGATAAAAATAGAAGAGTAGTTGTAACTGGTTTAGGCGCTTTAACACCAATTGGATTGAGTGTAAATGATTTTTGGAATGGAATGATGGAATCCAAAAGCGGCTCTGCAATGATAAAACAATTTGATACTTCAAAAGTTGAAACAAAATTTGCTTGCGAACTTAAAGGCTTTGATGTTAGTAATTTTCTTGATAGAAAAACAGCTAGAAGACTTGATCCATTTGCACAGTATGCTCTGGTTGCAGCACAACAAGCTATTGCTGATGGAAATTTAAAACCAGAAACGCTTCCTGAATCAGAAAAAAATAAAATTGGCGTTATCTTCGGAAGTGGTATTGGAGGCATACAAACTTTTTATGATCAAGCTGTTATAAATCGTGAACAAGGACCAAACAGAATTTCTCCATTTTTTATCCCCATGTTAATTCCTGATATTGCAGCGGGTCATATTTCTATGCAATACGGATTTCGCGGACCAAATTACTGTACAGTTTCTGCTTGTGCAACTGGCAACAACAATATGATTGACAGTTATTTGCTGATAAAATTTGGAATGGCAGATATGATGATTGCCGGCGGAAGTGAAGCTTCCATTAATGAATTAGGTATTGGCGGATTTAATTCAAGCAGAGCTTTATCAACTCGTAATGATTCACCAGAAACTGCTAGCCGACCATTTGATTCAACTCGTGATGGATTTGTAATGGGTGAAGGTGCCGGTGCATTAATACTTGAAGAACTTGAACACGCACAAAAACGCGGTGCTAAAATTTATTGCGAAATTATTGGGGCTGGATTATCTGCTGATGCACATCATATCACTGCTCCTCATCCGGATGGAATTGGAGCTATTCTTGCAATGGAAATGGCGATAAAACAAGCTGGCATTAAACCAGACGAAATTGATTATGTAAATATGCACGGAACATCTACACCGCTTGGTGATATTGGTGAAACTAAAGCAATTAAAAAAGTACTGGGAGAAGCTGCTTATAAAGTAAATTTATCATCAACAAAAAGCATGACCGGGCATTTGCTTGGTGCGGCTGGTGCTGTTGAAGCTATTGCTTCTATTCTTGCTGTTGTAAATGATAAAGTTCCGCCAACAATAAATTTTGTAAACCCTGATCCAGAATGTGATTTGAACTATACTTTTAATAAACCTCAGGATAGAAAAGTTAATGTTGCTGTAAGTAACGCTTTTGGATTTGGCGGACATAATACTTCTGTAATTTTTAAGAAATTTGATGAATAGTTTTATTTAAAGTGAATTTAATATTTAGACTATTTTTAATTCTTTTAACCTCAGGCTTTATTATATCAGAATCTTTTTCGCAGAATGATAATTCTGGTAAATTAGTCGTAAACTTTGTTGGATTACAATCCAACAAAGGAAAAGTTAAAGTAGCATTGTGTAATTCATCAACAAATTATGATGATCATAAATCACCTTACATTGGTAGGGACATAAAAATTGAAAATAATAAAGCTGTAATCGAATTCGATCAACTTCCTTATGGTGAATATGCAATTAAAGCTTTTCACGATGAAGATGAAAATGATGATTTAAATACAAATTTTTTAGGTATCCCAACAGAAGATTACGGCTTTTCAAATAATGCAAGAGGTATGTTTGGTCCGCCCTCGTGGGAAGAGGCTAAACTAAAGTTAAACTCTGCAAAAAAAGTAATAGAAGTAATTCTAAAATAAATCTTAAAGGTATATCGTTAATAATTTTGGCTTTTATTTGTAGTTGTAACGATTTACTTTTAAGTAAGTTAATCAGAAATTGCGGCGGTAACTACAGATATCCAAATTAGTTTGAGATAATTTTCCTCCCTTAAGACCCAAACCGCCGCAGTAATTTTCTTATTTTTTCTTTACCTCAAACACAGAATCCAAAATTCCTTTGTTAACTGCATAGTTTGAATACTTAACAATAACTTTCCCTTTTGTGGTAGAATCCAATCCCATTTTTTGTTTTGGATTATCTTGGTTATTGTTCTTATTTGCGGATGGCAGATTCATTTTATCTAAATTAAAGTAAAAAACGATTTGATTTGGTAAAGGATATTTTGCTGATTCATCATAAAATAAATCAATCGTAAAAGTTCCATTTGATTTTGTTGTTGATTCAATTTTCCTGATCATTTTTTTGTTCTGATCAATCCACAATGTTGATAAAATCACTTCACTCTGATTGCCGGAAGGAATAACTTTTACTATTGAGGTTTTAACTCCATTAAGATCAACATCTTTTTCATATAAGGCAGTATAATCATTTTTTAAAAGTGCTGATGGAGAAAATTGCATTCCATCTTTTGGCAGCATTGCAAAACCTTCAGATTCAAGATGAACTTTATCGGGCTGCTTAAAATAAATTTTAGCTTTTGTTTCAGGCACTTTAATGGATTGAACATCAACTTTAATATTTACATCTACCACATAATCCTGTACACGATCAAAATTTTTTATAACACTCTTTAAAATTTCATCAGGATCTTTTGACTGACTAATGCCAATTGTACTTAAAACTAATAAGATTGCAGCTAAGAGTTTCATACTATCTTTTCCTTAAGTTAAAATATCTTTACGATTGAACATAACAAGACCAATTAAATAAAACGATATAACATGTGCTAACAAGATTGCACTTGATTTTAAAATTTCAGTTAACTCAAATGGATCTGTAAAAAATAATCTCCAATCAAGCATATAACTTGTAAGAAAATATGGTTTTAACGATTTAAGAAAATCTACTGGAATGGTTGACATAATTAATAATACTATAATTAAAGCCATAGTTGCTATAATTGGACCAATTGCATTTTCCACCAAAGCTGATAGCAGAAAGGCGACACCTGCAACAACACTCATAGATAAAACCGCATAAAGGTATGCTAAAGCAAACCTCCACAAAATATCATTCTGTGCAAATACAATTATTCCCTGATCATTAACAACAAGCAGTTCGCCGGTTCCTAAAATTAAAGAGCCAACAACTATACTTGTAAATGCCAGCCAGAGTATCAGCAAAAAAGTGTAAATAATTCCTGCTAAAAATTTTGATGTAATAATTTGAGTTCTTGAAATTGGTCGTGTAATCAACATTCGGTAAGTACCGGCAGTCGCTTCTCCAGCTAAAAGATCTCCGGCAACAAGGGCAATTAGAAATGGAATGTGTACAACTAAACTCATCATAATCAAGTAAGATGCTAAATAACCATTTACAAGATTTCCAACAATCATAAAAGATGATTGTAAACTTTCAGCTCTTCCATCAATTGCATCAGAACCCGAATAGTACATTGCAATATGAATTACAGGAATCAGAAGCCCGATCGCAATAAAACCTATATAAGTTCTCCACTTCTTAAAAATTTTGTAAAGCTCAATTTGGATAAGTGTTAGCATTACGCAGCCTCATCAGTAATTTTTAAGAAATAATCTTCAAGCGATCTTGTTGGGATTACAGCATTAACAGCAATTCCATTTTCAACCAGATATTTATTTAATGATGAAATCTCGTTGTTATCAAGTAAAAAAATAAAAACGTTTTTAGCAATTGTATCAAGCTTGCTTCCCCAAGTAGAATGTGCTATAATTTCTTTGGTTTTTTCCTCATCATCAACTTCAAAAGTTACTTTAAGTTTTTTTGCATTTATTAAATCCTGCACTTTGCCTTCAACTTTTGCTGTACCTTTATTTATAATGATCATTCTATTTGCAACCAATTCAACTTCGTAAAGAATGTGTGATGATAGAAATATCGTTTTATTTTTATCCTTGCTTAAATGGATTATTAAATCTCTAATTTCTTTCATCCCCTGCGGATCTAATCCAGTAGTTGGCTCATCAAGAATTATTAATTCTGGATCGTGAAGTAATGCCTGCCCAATCCCAAGTCTCTGTTTCATTCCGTGCGAAAAAGTTTTTACTTTACTTTTATATCTTTTACTTAAGCCTACAAGTTCCAGCACTTCCATAATTCTGTTTTTGCTGATTTCTTTGCCGGATAGTTTACCAAGTATTTCCAGATTTTTATAGGCAGATAAATAACCGTAGAAATCAGGTTTTTCAACTATTGCACCAACAGATTTTAAAATCTCTATCCGATTTTCTTTTAATGATTTTCCAAAAAGTTTAATACTGCCTTCAGTTGGTTTTATTAAAGATAAAAGCATTCTTATTGTTGTGCTTTTACCTGCACCATTTGGTCCTAAAAAACCAAATACATCGCCTTTGTAAACATTAAGGCTTAGATTATTAACTGCTTTTAATTCCTTAAAAACTTTGGATAAGGAATTAACCTCAATTATTTTATCGGTACTCAAGTTAGTTCACCTAATATTGATTAAAAACATTCAAAAGATAACATTATATATCATATAAAATGACGCAAATATTTTAAGTGGTTTTTTTCTTTGATAGAGAACATCAAAAATCTCAATGATGCTAAAATTAATAGATTGTCAAGAGTAACTTGAATAAAAAATTATTTGGATATTTAGAAAAATATTTTCATTTTCGATTTGAAATTTTAGTGATCAAAAAAAATTTTTACTTACTGCGCATTCTGTTTTTAATTTAACTTTTTTTTAATAGTTTAAGAGTGAGCATATATGATTAATGCTTTTACTATCTTCAGATTATTTACACGATTAAGCTTAATAAATAAAACAGTGATCACTTCTACCTTTAGTAAATTAATTAGTTTTTAATAAAATATACTTCCTGCAAACTGCAGGATTTTCGTTTGGAGTTTTTGATGCAATTTAAAAGACTATTCACTCAGCAAGGAAAAGATCCTCTCTCGTCATTTGAATTTGTTAAACGTATATCAGAAATAAAAAATCCTGATGGATCAATCGTTTTTAGAATGGAAAATGTTTTCGTTCCATCACAATGGTCCCAGGTAGCAACGGATATAGTTGCACAAAAGTATTTTAGAAAAGCAGGTATTCCTAAACTTCTAAAAAAAGTAAATGAAAAAGGAATTCCTAAATGGTTACAACCATCAATTGCAGATACAGAACGATTACAAGAACTTCCAGAAAATGATCGCTTTACATCTGAATCTGATGCTAAACAAGTTTTTCATCGTTTAGCTGGTACCTGGACTTACTGGGGATGGAAAGCAAATTATTTTGATACTGAAGAAGATGCAAAAGTTTACTACGATGAACTTATGTTTATGTTTGCTAATCAAATGGCAGCACCAAACAGCCCGCAATGGTTTAACACTGGTTTAAATTGGGCGTATGGAATTACCGGTCCTTCTCAAGGACACTATTATGTTGATTATCAATCTGGTGAACTGGTTAAATCTGATGATGCATATACACATCCACAACCACACGCTTGCTTTATACAATCTGTAAATGATGATCTTGTAAACGAAGGCGGAATTATGAATCTCTGGGTTCGTGAAGCAAGATTATTTAAATATGGATCAGGAACCGGTTCAAACTTTTCCGAACTACGCGGCTCAAATGAACCATTAAGCGGCGGAGGAAAGTCTTCGGGATTAATGTCTTTCTTACGAATTGGTGATCGCTCTGCTGGCGCAATAAAATCCGGCGGAACAACAAGACGTGCAGCTAAAATGGTAACTCTCGATCTTGATCACCCTGATATTGAAGAATATATAAATTGGAAAGTAATAGAAGAACAAAAAGTTGCAGCATTGGTTGCAGGTTCAAAACTTTGCAATCTTCATCTAAACAATATTATAAAAGCTTGTTATGATGAACATCCTGAAAATGATCGCTTTAACAAAAAGTTAAATAAAAAATTAAGTTACGCAGTGCTCGAAGCTCGCAAAGCACAAATCCCCAATAACTATATCGAAAGAGTAATTCATCTTGCTAAATTGGGCTTTAAGTCTATTGAGTTCCCAATTTATGATACTGATTGGAATTCTGAGGCTTATGCAACTGTAGCAGGACAAAATTCTAACAACTCCGTTCGTGTTACCAATGAATTTATGACAGCAGTTCTAAATGACGGAAGCTGGAATCTTTACTGGAGAATTGAAAAAAGAAAAGCAAAAAAGGAAAAGCGAAATCCAAAAGCTTGTAAAACATTAAAAGCAAGAGATCTTTGGGATCAAATATCATACTCTGCCTGGGCTTCCGCTGATCCTGGAATTCAATATCATACAACTATTAATGAGTGGCATACCTGTCCTGCAGGTGGAGAAATAAAAGCATCAAATCCTTGCAGTGAATACATGTTTCTTGATGATACTGCATGTAATCTTGCATCATTAAATCTTGTAAAATTTTATAATCCAGAAAGTAAAGATTTTAACATTCATCAATTCAGGCATGCTGCAAGAATATGGACGCTTGTATTGGAAACAAGTGTCTTAATGGCTCAATTTCCTAGTAAAGAAATTGCACAATTAAGTTATGAGTATAGAACTCTCGGTTTGGGTTATGCAAATCTTGGTACGCTATTAATGCTGCAAGGAATACCATACGACAGCCGTGAGGGTTTTGCAATTGCAGGTGCTATCACTTCTATAATGCATATGACTGCTTACGCTACATCGGCTGAATTAGCTAAACAAGCTGCACCATTTCTTCGATACGAAGAAAATAAAGAAAATATGCTTCGAGTTATCAGAAACCATAGACGGGCTGCCTATAATGTTCCTAACGAAGAATATGAAGGATTATCAATTTATCCAGTTGGTATAAATCCTCAATATTGTCCTTCAGATTTATTGAAAGCTGCAAGAGAAGATTCTGATCGTGCATTGGAATTAGGTGAACTTTATGGATATAGAAATGCACAGGTTACAGTTATTGCACCAACCGGTACAATAGGTTTAGTTATGGATTGCGATACAACCGGAGTTGAACCAGATTTTGCATTGGTTAAATTTAAGAAACTTGCTGGCGGCGGTTACTTTAAAATTATAAATCAATCAATTCCGCCAGCTTTAGAAAAATTAGGATACAATAAAGATCAGATAACTGAAATAGTTAAATATGCAAAAGGTTCTGGTTCACTTGAAGGCTGCCCTTACATCAATCCACAATCTTTAAAAGCTAAAGGTTTTACAGATGAAATTATTGCAAAGATTGATAAAACTTTACCTTCAGTTTTTGATATTTCATTCGCATTTAACAAATTCTCACTCGGAACAGAATTCTTAACTAAAACTTTAGGAATGGATGATGAAGAAATTAACTCATATGATTTTGATGTTTTAAGCAAACTTGGTTTTTCAAAGACAGAAATTTCGTCAGCAAACGATTATGTTTGTGGAACAATGACAATTGAAGGGGCACCGTTCTTAAAACACGATCATTATTCTGTTTTTGATTGTGCAAACAAGTGTGGTAAAAAAGGCACTAGATTTATCCGCTCACTCGCTCACATAAAAATGATGGCTGCTGCACAACCTTTTATTTCAGGTGCAATTTCAAAAACCATAAATCTGCCTAATGGTGCAAGTGTAGAAGATATTAAAGATGCTTATATGCAAAGCTGGAAACTTGGTGTAAAAGCAAATGCACTGTATCGCGATGGTTCTAAACTCTCTCAACCGCTTAATACAATGAGTGATGAGGATATTGATGCACTTCTAGAAGATAAAGAAAAGAATGATATTGTAAAGGTTGCAGAAAAAATCATACATAGATATATAGCTAAAAGAAGAAGATTGCCGGATAGACGTTCTGGGTATACTCAGAAAGCTAAAATTAATGGGCAATCAGTTTATATACGAACCGGCGAATACGATAATGGACAATTAGGCGAAATATTTATTGATATGCACCGTGAAGGTGCTTCATTCAGAAGTTTGATTAATTGTTTTGCAATTTCGATTTCGCTTGGTTTGCAGCATGGCGTTCCTTTAGAAGAATTTACTGATGCTTTTGTTTTTACAAGATTTGAACCCAGCGGAATAGTTACTGGCAATGATAAAATTAAAATGGCAACTTCAGTTATAGATTATATTTTTAGAGAATTAGCTGTAACATATCTTGGCAGAAACGATCTATCTCATGTCTCACACGATGAGCCTGTTTCTAAAGCCTCCAGAGGAATAGTAAAAAAACTTGCTGAACCTGAATTTGAAAGTGAAGAAATTATCAGCGAAAGATTAGTTGAACTCGATAAAGATCATATTGATGATTTTGATCAGAGCAGCGGCTCTGGTAGAACTACAATCTCAAAAGAGCGTTCAACAACTCAAGCAGTAAATAGTATGACTGCAAAAGTTAAGCAAGCTATTGAGAATGGTTATACTGGTGATATTTGTCCAGAATGCCAGAGTATAACCATGGTACGTAATGGCACTTGCTTAAAATGTATGACTTGCGGTTCAACAACTGGATGCAGTTAAACAAACAATTATTACTAATAAAAAAGCTGTTCAATTGAACAGCTTTTTTTTTCTAAAAATCAATTACCACCATTACTTCCTTCTTCATCAATCCGTCTTGCGCCCATATATCTTTTATTATAATAATCATGTTCTAAGGAGGATATTGTTACACCCAACTTTGAGGAAGCATGAGCAAATAAATTATCGCCAATATAAATTCCAACGTGTCCGGGTTTTACTCTTCTCCTGGTATTAAAAAAAACTAGATCACCAAATTGTAAATCATCTCTATTTGTAATCACTTCTCCCTGTTGATATTGATCTCTTGCCGATCGATTCAATTTTATCATCCAGGAACTTTGATATACATTTTGGGTAAACGCACTGCAATCAATTCCATTTAATGAATTACCGCCATACTTATATGGTGTATTCATATACTTAATAATCTCCATTATCATAATTTCTTTTTTTGAGGATAAAACTGTTTCACCTTCAGATGATTTTTTTTCTATATTTTTCATTACAGAACTTAAGTCAATCTTCGTCTCATCTTCAGGTAAATCACTCGGATCTTGAAATTCAGGAACATCTTCATCAGAATAAATAAATAGCGAGTCTTCAGAACTTTTAGTATTCTCACTTAATTTTTCAGTCTTGGTTGATTCCTGGTAACGAATTGAACTTGAACTATTTGCACACGCAGTTAATAAAACTAAACCCACACCCACAAAACAATATTTTACAACTTCATTAAATAAACTCATTAATTATCCTAAATATGATTTTAAAACTTTACTTTTAGAATTATGTCTCAATTTCCTGATTGCTTTTTCTTTTATTTGTCTTACTCTTTCTCTAGTAAGATTAAACTTTTCGCCAATTTCTTCAAGAGTCATTGCATATTCACCTTCTAATCCAAAATACAATTTAATAACTTCTGCTTCCCTATCTGGCAAAATTGATAGAACACTTTTAATTTCTTCTTTTAATGATTCAGAAATTAATTCAGTATCTGGCGATGGCTGTTGGATATCTTCAATAACATCAAGTAAACTGTTTTCTTCGCCCGATACAAACGGTGCATCTACAGAAATCTGCTTACTTGAAATTTTAAGTGTATCTGATATTTCCTGAACATCCATTTCGAGTGCTTCAGCAATTTCCTCTGCACTTGGTTCTCTCTCAAATTCTTGTTTTAAAGAACTGTAAGTTCTGCCAATTTTATTTATAGCACCAACTCTGTTTAATGGAAGTCTAACTATTCTGGACTGCTCTGCAAGCGCCTGCAGGATAGATTGCCTGATCCACCAAACAGCATAAGAAATAAATTTAAATCCTCTTGTTTCATCAAATCTGCGTGCAGCTTTAATCAAACCAAGATTACCTTCATTAATTAAATCACCAAGCGATAATCCTTGATTTTGATATTGCTTTGCTACACTAACAACAAACCGTAAGTTGGCTTTTGTTAGCTGCTCTAATGCAGCTTGATCACCTTTTTTCATTCTAACAGCCAACTCAATTTCCTGCTCAGGAGTTAACAACTCAACTTTGCCAATTTCTTGTAAATATTTATCAAGAGATTGATTTTCTCTAGTTGTAAATTGTCTTGTAATCCTCATACCAACGCTCACATAATAGAACTTAGAAATTAAAAAAGTATCTATTGATTGTTTCGACTAAAGATAGATACGAAAAGTTTTAAAATAAAGGGTTTTCTGTGATTTGATGATTTAAGTACGAAGCAGTTTGTCTTACTAATTTTTACCAAATAATTCTATTCATTCAAAAAACTTTTTCCTGTAAGATTATTTGGCACACTAAAATATTCTGCAACAGTCTTTCCCACATCAGAAAAAGTATCTCTTATTGCCAGATTAGTTGCAGATTTATTTTTACCAAAATAAAGTAATGGTACATATTCCCTGCTGTGATCAGTGCTTGGAGTTGTTGGATCGTTACCGTGATCAGCAGTAAGTATAACACGATCATCTTCATCAAGCATATTGAGAAAAGTTGGAAGAAAATTATCGAATTCTTTTAATGCATTTGCAAATCCCAAAGAATCATTTCGATGCCCAAAATAAACATCAAAATCTACAAGGTTTGTAAAAATAAAACTGTTAGAAAATTCTTTAGTAGAGTTTAAAAGTGTCTCGAATCCTTCTTTGTTAGATTTAGTTTTTAGTTGAACATCAATTCCTTTGTAATTAAAAAGATCATTGATCTTACCAATCGCAACTGTATTTATTTTATTTTTTTGCAAAACATCCAAAATTGTATCTTTCGGTGGATCAAGAGAATAATCTTTTCTATAAACTGTTCTATTGTAATTACCACTTTCACCTAAAAATGGTCTTGCAATCACTCTTCCAACTTTTAGTGGATCTATCAGGACTTTATTTCGCGTAATCTCACAAATTTTATAAAGTTTTTCTAAAGGAATTACTTCTTGATGTGCTGCTATTTGAAAAACTGAATCGGCGGAAGTATAAACTATAGGAAAACCAGTTTTAACATGCTCATCTCCAAGTTCTTTAATTATTTCTGTACCTGATGCTGCCTTATTTCCCAGAAAACCTTTGCAGCCCGTAAGATCAAGAAATTTTTGCATTAACTCTTTAGAAAAACCATCAGGGAAATAATCAAAATCTGTATCAACAAATATTCCTCCAATTTCCCAATGACCTGTTGTACTATCTTTTCCTTTTGA
>Ga0172368_10005440_pt1 | contig 14203 bp, 18 predicted proteins | sample Lak11m_FD_114540 | JGI IMG/M metagenome (GOLD analysis project Ga0172368, IMG submission 114540) | Freshwater microbial communities from Kabuno Bay, South-Kivu, Congo - kab_022012_11m | ecosystem: Environmental > Aquatic > Freshwater > Lake | place: Democratic Republic of the Congo: South-Kivu...
GCCAAGTATATTTAGTTATTACCCAAAGGAAAATTTACGGTAAATGCTGCTGGAGTATTATGATGACTTACCCAAGAATACCGTCTTAACAATACGCTTCAATGGGCTATCCTCTACTTCGGCAATGTTAGGTATACGGTTTATTAAAAGAATGTATACAGTAGCAGCAATAGCTATAAAATACATGTTAAACCCTAAAGCCATGCCTATACCTGCAGAATACCAAACGCTAGCTGCAGTAGTTAAATTGGATATTGTGTGTGTAACCTCGGACTTTAAGATAATACCTGCACCTAAAAAACCTACCCCAGAGACAATTTGAGAAGCTATACGTGTAGGATCCTCTTGTGATAGTAAAGCAGACATAAAAGAAAATATCATAGATGCAGTAATGACAGTAATATGTGTACTTATACCTGCTGGTTTACTCTTAAATTCTCTTTCAATACCTATAGCTAAACCACAAGCAAAGGCCAACAATAAATTAAATATTAATTCTATTTCTTTTGGATAAGTAATAAATAAATTCTCAATCATAATAATATAATATTACACCTATTAACTAAATTTAATAATATAATTTAGTAATGCGAAGCAATAAAAGATATTTATTAGAACTAGTTTTATTATTCTTTTGTGTCTTTATAACCTACTCCCTTAATTTGTATACTGACTATAAAAAAGATATACAAAAGAATGGAACACTATTATCTATAGATAAGGAGGGCACCAGAAATTTATTGACCGCAGCAGATAATGTACCAAACACCTTTCTCCCTTACTTAATACTAGAAAAACACACTATATATTTCGATTCTATTGTGAATGTTATGAAAAAGTTTGATGGAGAGGAAAACCCCCTTCCATATTTTCTAATGAATACACCCAAGGGAATAATATCTGTATATCCAACGACATCGGCATTCTTGATATTACCCTTTTACGTTATCCCCTTTGCCATTACAAATCCCAATATAAACTACTACGAAAATATATTGAGAATATTAGTAATGGGGAGATTAGTAGCATCATTTATTACAACACTTTCAGTAATCATAATGTATATAAATTTTAGTACGCTATCCAAAAGAAAATACCTTAATATGCTACTCACAATATTCTTTGCCTTTGGTACAGGAATGTACACAATATCAAGCAGAGGACTTTGGATGCATACTACTTCGATACTACTTATTACTATAGTTCTAAACTTCCTCCTTCAAAAATCTTTAGACAAAAAGAAATTATTTATACTGGGAATATTACTTGGATTTCTCATACTAATACGTTTAACCAACGTTACGGTAGTATTACCAATTGCAGTTTATTGGTTTATCCAAAACTATAAAACCTTAAAAGAAAAAGTTAAAGAAATAACTCCAATACTTTTAGGAATGCTTCCTTCTTTTATAGTCCTTCTTTATACAAACTATGTATTCTATGGGAATATACTTTCAAATGGATATGCGGAAAGAGGAGATATACAATGGAGCACCTCTTATACCGAAAGTATCCCTGGATTAATACTTAGCCCTGCAAGAGGATTACTGTTTTTAACACCATTACTAATTGTATCCCTAGTTAGAATAAAACGGTTTAGCTCTCTAGAGAAACTCTGTTGGATTATAACAACAATACAAATACTGCTAATTGGCAAATGGTGGGCATGGGAAGGAGCAAATGCCTTTGGTAATAGAATGCTAATGGAAACGTTACCCTTCTTGCTAATACCACTTATAAATACAGTTAAAGATATCAAAAACAAATATCTTATATATATATTAATACTCTTAACCACATACTCAATTTATGTACATACTAATGCAGTCTTGAATAAGAAAAGTAGATGCTCAAAAGAGAATAATTGGAATTTCGAATGTTTGTCAATTTGATAAACAGGTATTAAACTGTACCAATGAATACACTACCAACAAAAGAAGAAGCCTTAAAATTATTAGAGGAACATGTTAAAGATGATTATCAAAAGTATCACGCTAAAATGGTGGCACTAGGATTAGAATTCTATGCTGGAAAATATAAATCTGATCCACAACTTTGGTATATCACTGGACTACTACACGATATAGATTACTTTGAATACCCAGATCAACACCCTACGGAGTCTTTGAAATGGTTTAAAGAATGGGAATATCCAGAAGAATTAATACATGCTGTAGCAGCACATTATTGGAAGAAAACAAATGAAATGCCTAATTCTAAATTAGCAGCAACATTAATTGCTACAGATGAATTAGCAGGATTTCTATATGCATACTCTCTTATGAGACCTACTGGGTTTGAAGGTATGGAGGCATCTTCTGTGAAAAAGAAATTCAAAGATAAAACATTTGCCGCAAAAATAGATAGAGAAGAAATACTTTTTGGGGTAAATAACCTAGGAATAGATTTCACAGAACATGTGAATAATCTAATCAGTGTTTATAAAGACACCAAGATAAATTAAAGACTAATATCGTCTAAAGTATCACCAGAAGTGTTATCTACACCTTTCATTAGGCTATCTAGCTCTTCCACAGTAGCATCATTAACTTCTTCCGGAGCACTAGAGCCATCTCCTAATGGTACGTAGTCTGCGTCAGTTGTGGCTGGTGTATTATCGGTATTACCCACACGATATTCTGTTCTGTTTTGAGGTTTCAATCCAGACTTACCCGGCCCGAAGAAGAATATAAAACCAACTAATCCTATCGTAAATACGAATAAGAAAATTACTAAAGCGAATATAGTAGTGTTTTTATTCATTATTGAGCCTCCTGTTCAGTGGTAGTAGGTTGTGTGGAATCGCCCTCGAATTCACCTCTATCTCTTAATCCACGTGGATTAGGTACTTCTCTATCACCTTGTTTATTAGCTTCAATCCCCGCTCTTAAAAAGCGTAAATCTTCCCTAATTGTGTTCAAATAGAATTCTCTAATAGCTTGTCTAGAATCCTTTAGTGCTTTTAGGTCCTCCTTTGTTTGCTCCAATAAATCTTTAAAGGCATCTTTGTTTTCTGCAGTACATGTAAATCCAGAAACAGTTTCTTTAAGGGCAACAACAAAAGACTCATATTGAGTGGTATAGTCAGTAATCATACCCTCTAGAGTAGCTATATCAGTAGATAATTTAGTAGTATCAATATCTTTTTCATTTAACTTAGTAACAATATTATTTAATCTTGTTAATAGTTTTTGATAGTTTTCTTGATGATTAGTTTTAGTAGTTTCAAATATATCTAATCTTTTTAAGACAAGTTTAGCGATTCTATCACAGCGTTGTTGTAAACTTTCTTCCTCCATTTTGTTCCTAGGCTCAGACCCTCCCAATCTTTCTCTTACCTCAGGGCCACTACCCTTTAACATTGTTCTTGGAGCACTCCCTCTTAACATCATTTCTCTCTTAATACCTTCTCGAGGTTGTTGGAATTCATCGTTATTGATATCTTCTGCAAATACAGTACCACTAAGAACAATAGTTAAACCTAGTATATATATAGGTAGTAATCGTGTTATTTTCATATATTACGATATTAAATTAATATAGATAAAACTGCAAATTTATAACTGTTATAATTTATTAAATATGAATACAAACAATCGGATTAAGTGGATATTAACAGGGATACTAACACTTTCATCGTTACCTTTTTTATATCTAATATCAAAAATAGAAGTATGGGAAATTGAATATGTTTTATTTACCGTAGGTAATGTTGCGGGATACTTGGGAATTGTATTTTTTGCATTGGAAATATTACTAGGTAATAGAAAATTGGTAAGTTTCTTCACTAAAGATTTGGTTGAGGTAAATAAATTTCATCAGATTTTAGGTATATATGGTGTTACCTTTGTGCTTATACATCCATTATTAGAGATGTATTCATATGGGAAAAATCTTCTCTTTTTAGTAGCACCCGACTTCTCCACAGAAAATGCTACCTACATAACTTACGGGAGAGTAGCCTTCATTCTTTTTTTTGTAATATTCGCAACAAGCGTTTGGTTTAGAAACAGTATAAAATACAGAAAATGGTTATACCTCCACTATCTAACCTACCCATTACTACTAATATCTTTTGCACACCTATCCAAAGTTGGCACCTATTTTAATGAATATACCTATATAAGGACATATATTTATATGATTGGAAACCTTGTATTGATAAGTACCCTGTACAGATTATTCAATTACCTAAATTTTGGAAAAATCAAATACACCGTAAAAGAGGTAAAAGAGTATGGGGGAAACATCCACACCATAACTATTTCCCCTACAGAAAAAAAAGTACCCTATGTTCCAGGACAATATTACTATCTAAAAATGGCTTCTATGTTTGGAGAAGAACATCCCTTCTCCCTAATGGAATATAAAGGTACTGGAGATATTGTTTTTGGAATCAGAAGTATTGGTAAATTCAGTAGGAAACTAAGTAGATTAAAGATGGACGATACTGTATATGTAGAAGGACCTTATGGGGCATTTACTAAAGAAGGTCATAACAAAGAACCAAAGGTAATAATTGCAGGAGGTATAGGCATAACTCCATTTTATGAGATGCTTAAAAAATACGCTAATGACAAAACATATCTATTCTATTGCAACAGAAATATAGATGAAGCAGTAAATATTATTGAACTACAAAACATATTAGGACCTAACTACTTTAATGTATTGAACAAGGAAACAACTAAAGGAGAAACAATAATTAATGCAAGATTGGATATAGATATACTAAAGGAACATGTACCAAATAAAATATTTAAGAAGGCTAATTTCTTTGTATGTGGTAGCCCTACTTTTATAAAGGGTATAACCAAAATGCTTAAAGATAATAATATAGATAGGGTATACTCAGAAATGTTTTCACTCTAGGTGAATAACTTCACAGTCCTTATTCACAAGATAAACATTTATATTGGAAATAGGTATCTCCACGTTCGCATTAGATAAAAGTATTACTTTAGACCAGAGATCAGCAGCAATAATGTCACCTGTTACTACAGTACAACTAAGCCAAGAAAGGTTTGTACTGGTATTATTTGGATCTATCAGGTGATGATACTTTTTCCCCCCTTGTTCCCAAGAACGAAGAAACGGAGTGCTTGTAGCAATACCACCAATCGGTACATTGATAACACTAAGATACTTAGAAGTGTTTAGGGGATTCTGAATATAAATAGGTTGAGCGTAGCTAGTATAAATATCTCCACCAACATTGATTAAGAACTTCTTCAAACCAAAGGTATGGGATAATTCTTCCGTTATCTTTCTAATCAAGTATGACTTTCCGATACCCCCTAAATCTAAATTATAGTTCGGATTCAACACAATATTTCTAGATTCGACCGTTAATATGCCCTCCAAAGGAGGAACTATTGATCTTTTCCCTTGTTTGCTAAAAGTAAAATCTCCTGTGTACCCAAGCTTTTCTAGTTCTCCACCAACAGCGATATTAAAATAGTTGTTTGTACTCGTATTGTAAGTTAGAGATAACGTCAACATCTCCATCAGATCCGAAGAAGGATTAGTTAGAATTTTGGTCTCATTAAGACGGGATAACTCGGAATCGGATTTAAACCGCGAGTACGCTGCTTCAAAGGAACTTATTTCCTTAAGCAAATATGGAATCACTTTTCCAGATACTACTGTGTCCTCACACTTAATATTCCAATAAGTCCCTAAGGCTTTGTATTCTTTTAAAAGAAAGGTTGAGCCCACTATTTATAACTGACCAACAATAGATTTGATAGCATCTTTGAAAGCATCTGTAGTTAATGTAGCTCCCGTAACGTTAGTAATAGTAGCATCCGTTATATCTGTACCAATCAAAGAGCTTTTATCAAAGTTTTTTTCAAACTTATCTTGTCTCATTTTAGAATTGGGGCTGTCGGATACATAGGATATGTCAAGGGAAACCAAAGTAAATCCCTCCAAAACAACATCTACCTTAACAGAATTATCATCATCCCCTACTGTATAAGGCACAGTGGAAGAATAAGACTTCTTTTCCAAAACAGGTGGGGTTGTAGATACAGGAACAGGGTTAGTGTCCTTAGTCTCAATAACAGTATCAGCAACAGTTTCTTCTAAAATTTCTTTAGTATTAATACTCTTCCATGTTTGATACGAAATAAATGCTACAGCAGATAATGCTACAGCAGAATAAATAATTTTCTTTTCCATAAATGTCTCCTTAAACGAATACGTCATATATTTATAACATATTTGTATGTATCTATACAATTAGATATATTGAATTGTGGGTTGCGTTAAAATATGTAAACCACGTAATATAAAAGATATATGAGTAGTAATAAAACATTTACCTTTCCTAAAGATTTTTTATGGGGAACAGCGGTTTCTTCATATCAAGTAGAAGGAAATAACGATAACACAGACTGGTGGGAATGGGAACATTCAGATCCAAAACCAGGAGATACAAAACCAGAACCGTCAGAAATAGCCTGTGATTTTTATAACAGATATAAAGGTGATTTTGAAATAGCAGTAGATACATTGGACAACAATGCGATCAGGATATCTGTGGAATGGGCAAGAATTGAACCCCAGGAAGGAAAATTTAATCAAGGTGAAATAAACCACTACAAAAAGATGTTGCAAACCGCACAACAAATGGGACTTAAAACATTTGTTACACTTCATCATTTCACCAATCCAATTTGGTTTGCAAAAAAAGGGGGATGGATAAGTTGGAAATCACCAGAATATTTTGCAAGATACGCAAAAAAATGTGCAGAAGAATTTAATGGCTGGGTTGATGCATTCCTAACCATAAATGAACCACAAGTATATGCTCTAATGGCTTATACCGTAGGAACATGGCCTCCAAATGAACGTAACCTGTGGCATTCTCTTGTTTGTCAGATAAATTTTATGAGATCCCATCGTAGGGCATATGATGCAATTAAAGAAGTAAAGGCAGTTCCTGTAGGAATAGTTAAAAACATTGTGTGGTACGAGATACACAATAAAAAATTTCATCTAAATTGGTTAACAGAAACATTAATTGCTAAGTTACTATACTTTATGAATAGTGATTTTTTCCTCCGACCTATTATGAGTAAGACCGATATAATAGGATTAAATTACTATTTTACAAACAGAATAAAAGGATTTGGATTAAATAACCCCAATGCCTTTGTTAGTGACTTGAATTGGTGGATTGATCCCATTGGATTGGAAAAAGTACTTTTAGATTTAAAGAAATACAATAAAGATATCTACATAACAGAAAACGGACTGGCGGATAGCAGGGATAGGATACGCTCAGAGTTCATAAATGTAATGCTAACAGCATGTGCAAATGCTATGGAAAAAGCAGTACCTCTAAAAGGGTATTTCCATTGGTCGTTAATAGATAACTATGAATGGCATCATGGCTTTTGGCCAAGATTCGGATTAGTTGAAATAGATAGGGAAAATGATCTAAAAAGAAAACCTAGAAATTCAGCCCTCTTTTATGCGAAAATATGTAAAGAGGGAAAAATTACCAAACAAGAATTGACTTAATGAAAAAGAAAACTGCCCTAACTAAACAGACACATAAAGCAATAGTTTTATTGCAAAATCTCTGGTCCCTACGGGTAGTTAAGATCTCATTGTTGGTAATATTTCTAGTCATACTAACTCCCGTGGTTCTCTTTTTTATACTTCGACCCCATGTACAAAAAAACATTAATTATGGTGTTAACTTTAGTAAAAAGTACGCTGAACAAATGCACATGGATTGGAAAGATACGTACTTAAAGATAGTGGACGAATTGAACATAAAAAACATGAGACTAGTAGCATATTGGGATGACTCTGAACCAAGTAACAATAGATATGATTTTAGTGATGTCTTATGGCAATTAGAGGAAGCAAAGAAAAGAGATGTTAATGTAATAATGGCCGTTGGCTACAAGGTACCCAGATATCCAGAATGTTTTGAACCCGAATGGGTGAAGAAATATTCTGAAGAAGATAGAGAAAGAGAATTATTGGAATACGTTAAAACAGCGGTAGAAACATTTAAACCCTACGATAACATAAAAATATGGCAAATAGAAAACGAACCATTTTGGCCTTTTGGAGAATGCAGAGTTAATAAAAGAGAAGTTATCGTAAAAGAGATAAATACAGTAAAGATGATGGATGACAGGCCCGTATTAGTACAAGATAGCGGAGAAGGTGGGTTTTGGTATGCTACCTATACTCTTGGAGATAAACTAGGGATATCTATGTACAGGAAGATCTGGTATGACTTTTGGGGGATATTCTTTGGTAAATTTATATACTTCCAATATCCTTTAGCTCACTGGACATACAAGATAAAGGCAGAAATTGTGGGAGTACCCTATGAAGATATTTTGGTAACAGAGTTACAGGCAGAACCGTGGGGACCTGGATTGAATTCAGAACTATCTCAATATGATATAGAACAATCTATGTCTCATACTTACTTTATTGATACTTTAAACTATGCGCAAAAGGGAGGATTTAAAGATCTATATTTCTGGGGTGCAGAATGGTGGTTATACATGAAACAAGCAAAAGGTGATTCTTTCTATTGGGATACCGTTAAAGCTTTGGTAAATAACTAGAGAGTTTTAGACAGAATCTCAAATCCACCAAGTATACCCGAATCATCTCCATATTCGGCTAGTTTTATATTCAACCCTTTGGGTAAGTATTTATGGAAGTATTGAAAATTATTTACAGAGAATCCTCCACCCAAAACAATTATGTCTGATGGATATTTTGTACTTAGAAAGGACACTCCTTTGTACAAATCTTTAGCATAGGTTTCCCAAACAGAACTTGGAGCAGTATCATTTGGATTTGATCCATACATACGCTTAAACCCATGTCCTGCACAGTGCTCCTCTAAATCCAGCCCATCAGAGAATACACATTCATGGCCAGGTTCAAAGTTCTGAAATATTCCGTCTATAGATTTATCTTTCATATATAATCCACCAATTCCAGTACCAACAGATAAATACAACACCTTATCATATTTCTCCCCCACTCCTTTTACAGTTTCCATATACCCAGCCATATGTGAATCATTAACAACAATAAGAGGAATACTCGAAAAATCACCCGATAAAAGATCTGAAAAGGGTCTGGATTCCAGTACTTTATAGTTAGGAAATTTAAGAAACTTTTTATTCTTTATATCTAAGGTACCAGGTACTCCTAAACAGATACCTAAAACCCTTTCGCCCTCAGAAAGCTTCTTTATCTGGTAATTAATATTATTCTTCTGATCAATTAGGTCTTTCTTAGTATTAAATTTAATGTGTTGATATATAGATGAAAGATCTTTAGAAGAAGCTATCCTTGTATAAGTTCCTCCCATGTCAATGGATATATACATGTTTAAATAGTAGCAGATTTTGATATACTAAATCATATGAATAAAACTGCTTTAACGATAATACTAGTAATACCTCTTTTCGTTGTGATTGTGCTAATATTTCTCAACACCAAGAAACCAAATGGAAAAGCAAGAATGGATGGAGCACAACTAGATACAGCAAATCCTCAGCAACAAGCCACAACAATACCTTCTCCAACGTCACCTGCTTTAGAAATTGATAAAACTAAAAAATACCAAGCATTAATGAATACATCTGAAGGAATAATAACTTTAGAATTATATGCAGATAAGACACCTATTACAGTAAATAATTTTGTAACCCTAGCTCAAAAGAATTTTTATAACAACACAATATTCCATAGAGCTATAAAAGATTTCATGATCCAAGGGGGAGATCCTAAAGGTGATGGTACTGGAGGACCTGGATACAAGTTTGACGATGAACCCTTTGAAGGTGAATATACTGCAGGAACAATTGCCATGGCTAATGCCGGACCTAACACAAATGGTAGTCAGTTCTTCATTATGCATAAAGACTATGCATTACCAAAGAATTATGTAATTTTTGGTAAGGTTATAGATGGTATGGATGTGGTAGATAAAATTGCTACTGCAAAAGTACAACCCAATTCTATGGGGGAAATGTCTAAACCAGTTACACCTGTAAAGATAACTTCTGTAGAAATAATTAAAGAATAATAATGAATATTAGAGCTGCCAGAAATTCTAATGAACTAAAGGAAGTACTTTTAGATCCTAGTTCTACAGGGCCAGAAATAGCCTACTGGGTATTTGATGAGGTAAGTGAAGGTAAATGGGAAAACATGACCGTAACAACATCGGGACTATATGGAACAGAGTATCCAAAAACATATGGGCATTATCATACGGCATCAGAGGAAACAGAAGTATATAAATTGGTATCAGGCAAGGGCATATTCCTTCTCCAGAGAAAACACACAAATGAAATGGGAGAAATTGTTCCTAATAAAGTAGATGAAGTATTCTTGATAAAGGCAGAAACAGCTGGGGAAGAAATAATAGTACCAAAAGAATATGGACATTCTTGGAGTAATGTTGGAAACGAACCCCTTATTACATTTGATAATTGGAGATGGAAACATCAACCTACAGACTACACGCCAATAAAAGATTTACATGGTATGGTTTATTACCTAATTAATAGCAACAATAATATAGAAATAGTACCCAATCCAAACTATATAGATCACCCAGAACCTAAATGGATAACACCAAAAGAATTCAATGATAAGTTTAGTCCAAGTCTCACTTCTTTAGTGTAGCAATAACGGAACGCAAATCTCCTTTAGCTATATATACATCGTTAGAATTTTCCAGTCTAAAGTAGAATGAATCATCCACAGCACTGGGATTACCTACTATAAAAGAAATACTGTCCCCTACTGTTTTCAACGTAACTAAAGTACCAATAGATTTAGATACTCCTAATTCCATATGGTTTTTAGGATTTCTAGATAGCAAGTCTGTTTGCTTAAAACCAGACAGAGACAGAAAAAAAGTCTCCATATCTACAGGAGTAGCATCAACAAACCAATTCCCTTCTTTCTTTTTTATAACAAAAGACTCGGATAACCCTTTAACGTTAACCTCGATCAAGGAATCCTTATTGAAAGAGGAAAAAATATTAGGCGACATATTAACTGTTTGGATAGATTTCCTAACTGTAAAATATCTTTCTACGTAAGGAAAAACAATAACTAACAGTAAACACAAAGAAATACCTAAACCAATAGGAAGTAATAGATCCCTCTTAATAACCTTCTTGGGCATACTTTATTCTCTCAAATTTCCAACAACTAATATAGGGATATCTGATATAATGGAATCCATTTATGAATATTCAGGACAATACAAACACTAATAATGTACCTAAACATGTAGCAATTATCCCAGACGGGAATAGAAGATGGGCCAAGAACAAAGGATTACCTACTTTAGAAGGACATAGAAGGGGGTTTGATGCTGCAAATGCGGACATTCGAAAATCCAGAGAATTAGGCATACATACTATGACCTTATGGGCATTTTCTACAGAAAACTGGAATAGATCAAAGGAAGAGGTAGATTACTTAATGAACTTATATGAGGTAAATATTGAAGATAATTTGAAAGAAGCTAAAAAACAAGGGGCTAGAATAATACATTTGGGTAGAAAAGAAAGAATACCTGCAACGTTACGGGAAAAGATAATAAAGGCCGAGGAAGAAACAAAAGATCTTACTAACCATGTATTAAATATTGCCTTAGATTACGGGGGTCATGATGAATTATTACGTGCCATGGAAAAGATGCATAAAGATATTGAAGAGGGAAAGATTACGATAGCGGATATAAAGACAGAAGTAGGTAAATACAATGGAAAATACCCCTATTACTTGTTTAAGAACTACTTAGATACAAAAGACCAGCCAAATCCATATCCTGATTTAATTATCAGAACAAGTGGAGAACAAAGATTAAGTGGGTATTTATCCTGGCAAGCGGCCTATAGTGAATTATACTTTACTCAATTACATATGCCTGACTTTGGGCCAGAAGAATTTGTTAAAGCTATGGAGGATTTTTCCAGTAGAAACAGAAGGTTTGGCGGTAATTAACCACCAGAATAAGTTGATATAGAAACTAAAACAAAGGGAAATTAGCAAACTCTTTTGTGTTTTTGCCTGTTAATTCTTCTTCTTTTGTTTGACTGTAAGTCATTTTTCTTTTTAGATATTTTTCTAGCCATAACAAAGCTATTTTCTCATAAATAAGCTAAAAATCAAGGTAATTTAGCTTAATTAGTCAATCTAGCGTTGAATTTTATATGTTTAACGTTACCTTCTGGATCTAAAATCTCCATAGAGCCACTTTCTTTGTAGTAGTCAGCTAATTCTTGAGATAATGCCTCTTTATTGCTCTTTATCTCTTCTTTAAGCTCTTTTAATTGATCCATCATACCTTTCAAGGTTGGGTTTTCTTTAACTTTTTCTACCTTAACTTTGGCAGACTCTTTTATCTTTTTTACTTCCTCTTCTTGCTTTTGGGCTTCTTGATACATTGGATTATTCTCTAAAGACTCGTCGTAATTGCCCTTTAGTTTGTTTAATTCAACTTGCAAATCACCAATTATTTTTATTCTTCTTTGTATCATGTCGATACTCATATTTAATATCTCCTAAAATTTAACTAGTTTTGTAACTTTAAAATGTTATCATAATCTGTACCAAATAAGTCAACAAGAGAAACGCAAGAGGACTTGTCATATATACCATTCTTTACTCGACAAAGGGAATATACAAAACCTAAAGTATTAAGTTTAGTGCAAATATCTTGAGATAAAGATCTTATGTATAGCCCCCTACTAACTTCCGCATAAAATTTTGCTTTATACACAGAAAAGATATCTTTCTCCCCCTCCCACTGTTTTATAATCCCTCCCTGCCTAAAGTTACCCCGTATATTATGTAACTTAGCTAAGATATTTCCAATACCCTCATCTAGAGGCACTCTATTCAAGGATAAAAGATCTAATCTATGAATAGTTCCTTCTTTTATTGGCAAGGGTATGTTCTCTTTCAGATGTCCCCATTCAAATAGTTTTTTCCCCTTATACAATTGCGCAGAAAAGATAGGCACTGTTTGCTTATACTCCCCCAACATGGAATTACAGACAGCTGCCAGATCATCTTTTTTTATATCCTTGGAAAAGTCTTTTCCTGTTATTATGCCCATACCATCAAAGGAATCTGTTGACACACCAAAGAGTATTTCGAATTCATAACCTTTTACAGAAGAAGATAGTTCCTGTCTTTTCAACCGGGTATCTCCTGTCAATACAATAACAACACCTTCTGCCATAGGGTCCAACGTACCTGTATGCGTGGCTTTAACCCCATATAAACTACCAATACTTTTGGCTAAATGGTTTGTTGAATACCCCTGCGTTTGCCAGATTGGTATAATATCTTTAATTGGTATCACGCCAAGATTCTATATTAAATTAGTCGAAAGATAAATATTTGATATGCAAATAGTAAAAGGAAATAAGAAAGAGGAATTAACAAGAGAACAATTAGAAAAGATTATTAGCATGAATAATGAGGTAATTGTGGATTTAGGTACCGGAGATGGAAGATTTATATTTAAAAATGCTTTAGATAACCCAAATAACTTGTATATAGGGATAGACCCTAGTGAAAAACAATTAGAAGTGTATTCAAAAGAAACAAATAAAAAAAGATTAGAAAATGCCCTATTTGTAGTAGGATCAATTGAGAAACTACCAGAGGACTTATATGGTATCGCTGATTATCTATATGTAAATTTACCTTGGGGATCATTATTAGAAAGCATTGTTAACCCTACAAAAGATGGGGTGTCGACGTTAGCAAGTATCTTAAAATCAGAGGGAATAATGGAAATAACCTTGGGATATCACGATGAAGCAGAACCTGGAGAAACACAAAGATTAAACCTTCCTGCGCTTAATGAAGAATTAGTAAAGGAAGTTATATATCCAGCATTTGGAGCCTTTGGTAATTTAGAATTAGAAAAGTATAAACAAATAGATAAATCGGAACTAAAAGGATTAGAAACATCTTGGGCAAAGAAGTTAACATTTGGAAACGAACGCCCTATGTATAAACTAATATTCAGCAAGAACTAATATTGGTAATATATATTTATGCCCATAAAAGAACTGCCTAAATCACTACCCCTTAGTAAATTAATTGGACCAAGTTTCATCATATTAGGCTTGGGATTGGGAAGCGGTGAAGTAATACTTTGGCCTTA
>Ga0172368_10005441_pt1 | contig 14197 bp, 9 predicted proteins | sample Lak11m_FD_114540 | JGI IMG/M metagenome (GOLD analysis project Ga0172368, IMG submission 114540) | Freshwater microbial communities from Kabuno Bay, South-Kivu, Congo - kab_022012_11m | ecosystem: Environmental > Aquatic > Freshwater > Lake | place: Democratic Republic of the Congo: South-Kivu...
CTTCCATGAGATGGGTGCCGATGTCGTGAACGGACCATTCCCCGCCTCCAATGCAGTGTTCGACAACTTTGATCGCGCTACTCTTGGTGCCAACTGGGCCGCTTTCAGTGCTGCCTATAGCATAAACAGCAACTATTTACGGATTCGAACTGGCAACAGCATACAAAACGCATATTGGTCAGTTCAATCATTTGGGACTAACCAAGAAGCATATTTTACATTTACGCAGGTCTCCAATCAATCTGGCGCCAATGAGCAAGGACTCCTGCTGAAGTACGATGGCACCGGGCAACCAAGTGCTATTGGCGCTCAATGGATCGAAGTAGCCTACAACAACACTCCTTCGAATACATTGAGGATCCGCACTAAATTGTCTGGTTCTGCTACGATTACAGATCAGGCCACCTTCACCGGGGTTACGCTAGCCGCAAATGACCAACTCGGTGCACGCGCTTTCAGCGATGGCACGATCATCGCCTATAAGAATGGCGTCGAGATCGGGCGGACAACCATTGCCTCCACAGGTGCCTTGACCGGGCGCATCGGACTTCGCTTCGAAGGAACAACCCCCCCAGTGGCAACCGAAGCCCGTATTGACAACTTTGGCGGTGGAGATACCACAGCAACGATCACAACTTACCAGCCTAACCTGTTGGAAGTTGGACCGAGCTATCCCTATGCCACGATCCAAAGCGCAATTGACGCTGCGCCCAGTGGTTTCGATAACCTGGTCATCGTCTACCCAACTACATCCACGACCCGCCTAAATCCGCTTGGGGCCTACTACGAGAACATCATCATCTCAGCGCCTATAAAATTGCAAGGTGTAGGACCAGGTGGCGTATACAGTGATGGGACTTTCGTTGGAGGCTCCATCATTGACGGAGCAGCCTTTGGCGGCGATACAGTCTTAGCCGAGGACTGGCGCACCAAGATTGCTGGCATTAACTGGGTCGGAAATCAAACCGTCGGTGAAGGCGAGACCGTTCTCCTGCTTGCCCAGGATACTGCACAATATGGTTCCAATTTCAAGGCAGCGATTGACGGCTTTACCTTGCGCGGCGGTGACCAACAAGGTCAGGCGAACGTCTTTACACAAGGTGGCGCTGTCTTTGCAAATTCCTATGTTCGCAACCTGCAGATCACGAACAACCTGATCCAGAACAACAGCGCTTCATACGGCAACATCCGCATCGGGACACCAGATCTGCCGGGTGACGCAAGCAGCCACAATGAAAACCTGCGCGTTGCCAACAACCGCATCATTGCAAACGGCAGCACCAACCTCGCAGGTGGACTTGCGATCTTCGCGGGCGCCGATAATTATGAAGTCGCGGGAAACGACATCTGCGGTAACTTCTCCGCTGAATACGGCGGCGGGATGACCGTCTATGGTTACAGCCCGAATGGCAAGATCCACGATAATCGCATCTACGTCAACCAGTCTTATGATGAAGGCGGCGGTGTGATGATTACCGGACAACTTCCGGCAGACCCGGGCACGCTTTCACCCGGCTCCGGACCTGTGGATATTTACAACAACTTAATTCAACATAACTTGTCTAACGATGACGGCGGCGGTCTGCGCTTCCTGATGGCAGGCAACTTCCCAATGAACGTTTACAACAATATGATCGTCAACAACGTCTCCACCCACGAAGGCGGCGGTATTGCCATTGATGATACACCGGACCTTCGGATATACAACAACACCATCGCGAAAAACATCACTACAGCCACAGCTGTAACCAGCAACGGCTTCCCCGCGCCGGCCGGTCTCGCTGCAGGAGCGAACAGTGTTCTCTTACAGAATGCTTTCAGTTTGCCCGTCTTTAGCAGTCCATTGCTCTTCAACAATATCTTCTGGGATAACCGGGCTGGATCCCGTGGTCTGGGAACAGTGAGCGGCTTGACTGATGGCGATGCAAATGTCTGGGACCTTGGTGTGTTAGATGGTTCCGGCGTGTTAGCCGTGGATGCATCCAACCTCGTTGGTGTCGATCCATTAGTACACAATTCCTATAATACAGCAGTAGGTTTCGTTGCCTGGCGCACCAATGCCAACTTCATTGATGCCATTTTGCTCTCTGTGGCCGGGTCACCCACCATGATGGGCGATTATCACCTCGCTGCCGGCTCGCCAGCCATTGATGCAGGCATTGCCGCACTTTCCGGGGTCAATGCCCCCGCAAGCGACATTGACGGCGAAGCCAGAGTCGGCCTTCCCGATATTGGCGCTGACGAGTTACTAAGCGGCGGCGGCGGCGGAGGCGGTGGTGGTTCACCCACCCCATTCCCAAGTACTTCAGTGCTGGACGATTTCAATCGTGCAGCCGGTGCTGTAGGATCAAATTGGAAAGGCAATACAGGCACTGGTGTCTTCAGGATTCTCGCCAGTCAGGATGTACAAGTCCGCAAGTCCGGTAACATGAATTGGAATCCATTAGCGTTTGGAGCCAATCAGGAAGCTTACTTTACTTTCACAGATATCGGGTCTGGATCCGAACAGGGTGTGTTCCTCAAGTTCAATGGCAATACCACGACCGCGAAGAATGCCAGCTTTATCGAGGCAGCCTATTATCCCTCGAACCATTCAGTCCGCATCTGGACTAAACTGACGAACCATACCAAAGCGCTCAACTTTACATTGACCGGCGTAACCTTCGCAAATGGCGATGTCTTCGGCGTGCGCGCTGAGTCCAATGGCATCGTCACAATATTCCAAAACGGCACTCAGATCGGTCAAACGGATGTAACCACAGGGACCAACCCCTGGACAACCACCCTCTCTTCTGGCGGCGGACGTATCGGCGTCTGGTTCTTCGGAACCTTCAGCGGGGCGAACGATGCCCGCTTCGATAATTTCGGCGGTGGAACCATGCCGTAGTCAGAGACTGGCTGGAGGCCGGTTGCATAAATCGACCTCCAGCCTTTCCTGTAAAGGAGATACTATGAAAAAGATGATTTCTCGACGTGATTTTCTTAAACTAGCCGGTGCCGGGGCTTTGACCGTTGCAGGTGTGATCGCCCTGCCGCAATTCCTGCGCAAAACCTTAATGGCTGAGCAGGTTGTGATGGCAGATCCGATTCCCCCGAACTTATATTTGGCTGGCACAGATGGCTGGATGCACTTGCCCGAATCGCCGGATATACCCCCCTACTTCCCAGATAACCTTGCTCCAGGTTTGGCTGACGGTTATCCGGACGGTTTGAACAGTTACATCTTCGGTTTCCGCAACATTACGGGTCTGACGGATGCGCAAAAAGCCAATCAAAAGCAGAGAGCCCAGCATAATGCGCCATTGTTCTGGGTTGACCAATTCAACGGTTCAAATGAATTTCGCCTTCAATTGACCAACCTTGGTTTGGCAATGCGCCCCGACTTGACGGACGCACACACTTTGCACTGGCACGGTTTCCGTAACGTGATCCCCTTCTTCGATGGCGAACCAACTGGCTCAGTTTCTGTTCCAGTTGGGCGTGACTTTACTTATATCTTCCGCCCGCGCGACCCCGGCACCTATATGTATCACTGCCATGTCGAAGACGTGGAGCATGTTCACATGGGTATGACCGGGCTGGTCTTCGTGCGTCCTCTTCTGGGACCAAAATTTGCATACAACGATCCAGCCACCGAATTCGACCGTGAGTTCGCCATGTTCTTAAGCGAATTTTGGGCTGAAGCCCACTGGGCAGATTCACACATTCAATTACCAGACTGGACCGACTATAGGCCCGATTTTTCCATGCTAAACGGGCGCGTCTATCCGGATACTTTGGCGCCCAATGGATCGGTTGATCCATTCAATCCGGTTCGCGATGGCAACGGCGATTTGATCGCCCCCGCTGGAAGACCGGAACTTCAATACCAACCGCTCTCTGCCCTGGTGACATGCAATGCCGGCGAACGTGTGCTTTTACGTTTTGCCAACCTCGGGTTCCGCGAAGCATCCATGACTTTGGCAGGTATCAATATGCATTTGGTCGGTCGTGATGCAACACCTATGAAGGGACGGGATGGCACTGACACCAGCTACGATACCGATACGATCCTGATCGGCGCAGGCGAGAGCTTTGATGTGATCTTCACTGCCCCCACCCACTCGGGCGGGGTCGGACCGGATACATACGTGCTTTATAACCGCGCTTACAACCGCACAAATAACTTGTCAGTTGATTCCGGCGGCCAGCGCACTGAAATTCGTGTTTACCCATCCGGTGTTGCCGCACAGCAGTTCCCCAATGATTGGGGCATCTAGCCCGACCGGCTTAATGATGAAAAGGAGTTGAAAATGCTTACTTCAAAATTCAAATGGATGCGGTTGGGATTGGTTGCGCTGTTCGTACTGTTGGCGATAGGACCATTTGCAAAGAATACTCAATCCGTATCTGCTCTATCAAATCCATCTGTAGGAATCGTCTGCACCAACGGACCGACATTTAATCTGACTGCCGGCTCCGGTTATATTGTTCTTTCTGACGCCAACACCATGTTCATGTGGAGTTACTCAGCCACTGGCGGAGCATTCCAGTATCCTGGACCGGTGCTATGCGTCAACCAAGGCGACACCGTGACGGTCATCCTGCAGAACAACCTGCCTGAGGCAACTTCAATAATGTTTCCCGGACAGGAAAATGTTCTGGCTAATGGCGTACCGGCACAACCTGAGTTTAGTGGCGGCGGAGATCTGATCTCCCTCACAAAAACCGCAGCCGCAGGTGGATCAGTTACATATAGTTTCGTAGCAAACAAACCTGGCACCTTTATTTACGAAAGCGGTACAGATACCAAAAAGCAGATCGCGATGGGATTGGCAAGTGTGTTGGTTGTCCGCCCAAGCGCAGGCGCGAATTTCGCAAACAACCGCCCTGACAGCCGGTTCACACCGGAAGAAGAATTCCTTGCCCTTCTCTCTGATATCGACCCGTACCTGCATCAGGCAGTTGAAGACGGCGCTCCCTTTAACATGAATAACTACCACCCGCGCTACTGGCTTCTTAATGGGCGCGGCTTTCCAGACACCATTGCCGATAATTTTGCGCCCTGGTTACCCAACCAGCCCTTTGGCGCCCTTGCACGCATCCATCCATACGACGCAACGCTCCACCCTTATCCAGGGATTGAACGTTTCGTAAACATCGGCACCGAAGATTATCCATTCCATCCGCATGGACAAAACGGACTTGTGATCGGTCGCGATGGCAATGCCGTAGAGGGGCCGGGCGGCGAAGATCTTTCCTTTGAAAAATTCGCCATCAATATCGGACCCGGCCAAACCTGGGACGTGCTCTTCAAATGGTATGACGCTGAAAACTATAGCGAGGCCAACCCCATCCCGGTGATCATCCCAGATATTGCGAATCAAGCCATGGGTATGTTCTACTCCGGCAGTCCCTATCTGGGCGTCATGGGACCCATGCCTCCGGGAGTTTCCACCCTCAACCAGTGTGGCGAGTACTATATCATCTCGCACAACCATGCCCTTTTCCAATTGGATGCGTGGGGCCAAGTCATGGCAGGTCCGATCACCTATGTGAGAATTGATCCGCCTTTGCCGAACAACTGCCCGTAACAGGAGGCCGACATGAAAACAAATAAACTATTTTCTAATTTCGTTACAACGGGCATACGGCTGGTCGTATTCGCGGCATTGATGATCATGGTCATTGGTCATGCAACATCCGCCGCTGCTGCCGCCATTCCTGTTGAACTATGCGCCAAGCCCGGTTCTGTTCTGATGCCGGATGGTGTGTCAGTTACGTTCTGGGGCTATGGCATACCCTCAACCCCGGGTGACTGCAGCACCGCAACAGCCGCCCTTCCCGGACCGACGATTGATGTGAATGAAGGCGATGTGGTTACCGTCACGCTTTATAACGGTCTCTCTGAAACCACATCACTCTTATTCATGGGACAGTCCATGGTTCCCGACTTGTCTGGTGTGAGTGCTGGAAGTTCCACCTCTTATACATTCACAGCCAGCGACCCCGGCACTTATTTATATGAAGCCGGCTTGCTGAACAATGCCGAGCATCAAGTTGCCATGGGATTATACGGCGCGTTGATCGTGCGCTCTGCGACCCCCGGGCAGGCCTACGCCAGCGCTTCCACTGCCTATAACGATGAAGCTGTGCTTGTTCTCAGTGAGATCGACCAAGCCCTGAACAACAACGCAAACCCGGCCGCCTTTGACATGCGCCAGTATCATCCTAACTACTGGCTGATCAATGGCAAGGCATATCCTCAAACTGCTTCGATCTCCACCGCCGCAGGAAACAATGTTCTTCTGCGCTACATCAACGCCGGTTTCCAACCCCATTCAATGAGTGTATTGGGATTGAACCAGAAAAATATCGCCATCGATGGCAGCCCGCTGAACTTTTCGCACTTTTCCGTTGCGGAAAGCATCGCCCCAGGACAGACGCTGGATGTGATCACAACCATTCCAGCTTCAGCCAGCAGCGGCAGTATGTTCGCTTTGCATGAAGCAAATTTCGTGCAACATAACAATAATGCCTCAGGCTTTGGCGGAATGCTGACTTTCCTGACGTTGGGTGCTCCAGTTCCAGCAGCAGGTGGTCCGCTTACAAGCGGAGTGACATTAACCCCGAACATCTCAAATGGGTCGGGCAATGTTGCTTTGGCCGCGACAACTACAGGTACTACAACCATAACTGCCGCGGAATATTATATTGATAGTATTTCCGGCGCCGCGACCCCAATGAATGCCAGCGATTTAACTTTTGATTCACTGGCTGAGAACATCGAGGCAACCATTACAACTGTAGACTTGGCCGCTTTATCAGCTGGATCTCACACGATCTATGTACGCGGACAGGATTCCAATGGCTGGGGTGCGTTCAGTTCAGCTGTGCTCAATCTTGATAAATCCGGACCTGTAACTTATGCAGGCACCATGTCACCCAACTCAAGCAACGGCACAGTAGTCCTTTCTTTAAGCGCAACCGCCAATGACAGCGCTAACGGCAACAGTACCATCAGCGCAGCAGAATACTCAATTGATGGCGGAGCCAGCGTTTCCATGACAGTCAGCAATCCTGCGGCTGTGATCAGCGGCGTAACCGCCACCATCCCTACGGCGACCATTAATGCGCTTTCTGATGGTACACATTTTGCCAATGTTAGAAGTCAGGATGCACTTGGCAACTGGGGCAATGCTGGAACGGTCAGTTTCGTGGTGGATCATGCCGGTCCAGCTACCAGTGCCGTAGCTGCTTCACCCAGCCCCAACAACGGCACGATTGGATACAACTCCAGCACCCCGGCAGTCCACATGTCAGCTACCTTTGTTGATACACTCTCCAAGGTCACAACAGCCGAAGGTTTCATTGACACTGTTGGAGCCGACGGTACAGGCTTCCTGTTCATTGCAACAGACGGATTGTTTAACAGTCCTTCAGAGACGGGCTATGCCAATATCCCGCTTACTCAAATCGCCACGTTAAGCAACGGGACACACAATTTCTATGTTCATGGCAAGGATGCAGCCGGGAATTGGGGACCAGCCAGCTTGGCCGTGTTCACCATTGACAAACTGCGTCCATTTGTCAATGGTATAACCTTTACACCTCCGGCATCGAATAACACCTCTGTAGTTGTCAGTGCAACGGCCAATGATGTTATCACCGGTAACACCAACATCATCAGAGGAGAGTACTTCATTGATGCCCTTGGCACAGCCGGCACCGGCAGCCTTATGACTCGTGCCGCTGCACTGCCCAACACCACAATCTCTGCCACCATACCAGCAGTTGCCATAACCGCACTGACCCCAGGCAACCATACCATTTATGTTCGGGCATTAGATTCAGCTAATAACTGGAGTGCGCCAAACAGTGCAACTTTGTTAATTGACCGCACCGCACCGACTTTTGCCAGCATTACTCTCACCCCGAACTCAATTCTGACAGGAACCGCCAGTGTGGGATTGACCGTAAATGGATCCAGTGATCCATTGGTCAGCGGACTTGCCAGCGGAGTGTCCGGCGGCGAATATTGGTTTGGCTCAACGAACATTACGGCAGGTACAGGCACAGCATTCTCCGGTTTGACCCCAAGCATCAACACCAGTGCTCTTGCGGCCGGAACCTACACGGTGCGTGTCCGCATTCGTGATGTTGCAGGCAACTGGAGTGCAGGAACTAACGGTGTCCGCACAGCAACATTGACAGTCATTCCTGAAGCGATCTTCTCAGATGGCTTTGAGTCAGCGCCTTTCCCGACTGGTTGGTCGGCTCGTTCTACCACAAATACAACCCGTCTTAGCCGCTCTACTGGTGCAGCCCTTGTTGACAGTTTTGGTATGCAGGCTCAAGGTAACAACGCCAACTACGTACAGTATTTCTTTGGTACTGTTGCCAATCCGTCCACTGCAAACTTTGATGCGCGCTTCTATTTCAATCCCAACGGGAATACAGGGACTGGTCAGGATATCTTTGTCGCTAGGGCAATGGGTGGGGGTAGCCCTATTGTCTTCCGTGTCCGCTATCGTATGGATGCCGGGCAATCGCAGGTGCAGATACAGGTCGGCACTGGCAACACCAATACACTGTGGACCAATATCGCCAATAACGCTAGCAGCCGTATCGAAGTGGTTTGGCAGTCTGGCAGTACGCTCCAACTCTTTGTTGGCGGAAGCCTTGTTGCTGATCAATCCCTGGCCGCAACTGCTAATTCAGTACGTATGTTCCATTTGGGCTCTGTGACAAGCGGAGGCAGTTCCACGCTCGAGTACTTTGACGCCTTCTCAGCCAAGCGCTCAATCACACCCTATGGTCCGTAAGGATTAAGAGTAAACCCCATCCCATTTACAGAGGGAGAGTTGCTCCAGCGACTCTCCCTCACCACGACAAAAACGAATCCACTGCGGCGGGATAAGACAAGTCCTGCCGCAGTTTAGGAGCAACCTGTCAATGCAAGCTATAAAGAACATCCGCAAAATGGATCTATTGAACTCAAAAAAGATGATATTCACTCTGACCTTGCTCTTCATCGCAGCTATGGTTGGATTATATGCAAACAACATTTATAAGGCTTTTCGCCAATCCGCACCGCTCCCAAGCCAGATAGCTGCCACCATCTCACAGGAAACCCTTGAGCAAACTTATGGACTGCGAGTCAACCTGGTGGCTGTGACCGCGGCAGGCGGACTGGTGGACGTTCGCCTTAAGATCATTGACGGCGAGAAGGCAAAAATGCTCTTAAGCGACCCGAAAAATTTCCCGTCTCTTATGGCCGGTAATGGTGTGGTTTTGCACACATCGGAAGAAACAGCAAAACAGGGGATCAAGATCGAAAATGATGGCAATCTTTTTCTTATGTTTCCGAATTCTCAAAATTTGATAAAACCCGGTGCTCCGGTTACCATCCTGTTTGGAAATACAGCGCTTGAAGCGATCCCGTCCAAGTGACGGACTCATTGGAAATTTCAAAAAAATCTTTGGAGAATAAGTATGGATCGTAAGACTTTGTACTCAGGAATTACAGTCATCGTTGTACTCGTGATGGTTTCGACTGCGGTTTTATTCATAAATCGAAAACCTGTCTTTAAAGGTGTGGGGGTTAATCCTCCCATCCCTGCGCCAGAAATCAGCATGACCGCTGCCGATGGCAAAATTTTTCAAATGAGCGAAGAGCGCGGGAAGGTAGTTTTGTTGTATTTTGGCTTTGTGAATTGCCCCGAAGAATGTCCTTTAACCATGGCGCATTACAAACTGGCTCTCGAATTGCTCGGGGATTCAGCAAAGGATGTGCAGGTGGTCATGGTCAGTACAGACCCGGTGCGGGATACACCCCAGTCCATGAAAGACTACTTATCCAAATTTGATCCGAGGTTTATTGGCGTGCCGGGCACTTCTGAAGAATTGGAAAGCATCTGGAAGAATTACGGAGTGGAGGTGTTGGAAGGCGGCGAGACACATTCCAGCTACACCTATGTAATTGACCGCCAGGGTAAACAGCGTGTGAGATTCACGCCCGATTCCTCCCCTGAAGATATTGCCTCTGATCTAAGAATTTTGTTGGCAGAGAATTAATCCACAGGTTTGACCATTCCCGTCCCCCCTAAGCAAGTTTGCACGGAGCAGCTCAATGAAATCCAAAATACTTCAATGGTTTGCGATCATGTTGATGATCGAGGCGGGCTTGATCCATCTCATCACCGCCCAAATCGAATATGACAAAGCGCCTTATCTGGGTTATTTATCCATGCTGAATCTGCTTGGCGCCATGATCGCGATTTTTGGGATTTATCACAAGCAGGCTTGGGGTTGGCTGATCGGGTTTTTCATCTCAGTGGGTTCGATCGCCGGTTTTATTTGGACCAGAACCCTGGGACTTCCCGGATTGAAGATCGAGCCCTGGCTTTATCCATTTGGACTGATAACAGTGAACGTGGAAGGACTATTCATGCTTCTCTGCCTGCTGCGCCCATGGAGAATCATCCCATCTGAAAACGCGCCCCCTCTCGTTCCAAAATGGTTTCGTTATTTACTTCCAATATCGTCCCTGCTTCTCATATCAGCGGTTACATTTTCAACCTATCGGTGGGATGCCTACGCGAGCCAGGTGGGTTACCATGAGCACGTAGGGTCTCTTGACGCAGTCTGCAGCACGCCGTTGACTTCACTTGCCGAGTTGGAAGATAAATACGGAATACAGGTTTCATTGGTCGCCATCACAGCAATGGATAGTTTTGTAGATGTGCGCTTAAAGATCGTTGACCCGGACAAGGCGCACTTTCTACTTATGAACCAGAACGCGATATTGGTGGACCGAAAAGTATTGATACTGGCCCCGCACATGCACACGCACTGGAAGCTCAAAACCGACAAATTGTTTATGATGTTTTTCCCCACTCAGAATTTTACAGTTCAATCCGGATCAGAAGTAAGCCTGGTTTTTGGCCGCGTCCGCGTTGAACCGATAACAGTAAAATAAATCTTCAAAGTCATCGTATGAAAAAGGTTGCCCCTGTTGTTATCGCAATCCTCTTAATGGTTTCGATCTTAAAACCGATTCAATCGGCGCAAGCCAGAGAACATACGATTAAAATCTCTCCAGCAAGGGCGGATAAGTTTGACCCGCTCGTAAAAGAGAGTTTGTCCGAATTGCCATCCGGCGACATGATGACAGTCATTGTTACTTTGCGAGAACAAGGGGATTTGTCACGATACCAAAACACAGACCAGTTAAAGCAATCTGAAAACGTGATCCGCGCTTTACAAGACACAGCCAACGTTACGCAGGGTCAGATTGAAGAATTGCTTCTTGTCCGTAAAAGTCAGGGATCGGTAAAAAGTTACTATTCATTTTGGATATTCAATGGATTTTCCGTCACAGCTTCCAGGGAGGTGATCACCGAGCTGGCAGAGCGCCCCGATGTTCTCTCGATCACTCCTGATGATATACAGATCACTCCAGTGTCCATGGGGATACCCGAAGTAAATATTTCTTTTATCAACGCACCTGCGCTATGGAGTATGGGATATTCAGGACAGGGTATTGTCGTCGCGAGTATGGATACAGGCGTGGATATTTCGCATCCCGACCTTGCCAGCCGCTGGCGCGGCGGATCAAATAGCTGGTTTGATCCATACTTCCAGCACCCCACCACACCAATTGATCTGAATGGACATGGCACATGGACGACCGGTATCATGGTCGGCGGCGATTCAAGCGGGACAAGTATCGGTGTTGCGCCGGGCGCTCAATGGATTGCCGTGAAAATATTCAACGACCAGGGCGGCGGGACCGCAACGGCCATCCATCAGGGTTTTCAATGGCTATTGGACCCGGACCATAACCCGGTCACGGATGATGCGCCGCAGGTCGTCAATAATTCCTGGACGTATGCCAATCCCGGTTGTTATCTTGAGTTCGAACCCGACTTGCAGTCGCTGCGCGCGGCCGGCATCCTGCCTATCTTCGCGGCAGGCAATGGTGGACCTAACAGCAACTCAAGTTACAGCCCATCGAATAATCCTTCGGCATTTGCGGTTGGGGCAACAGATAACACCGGACAAATTTCTGCAATCAGCAGCCGCGGACCTTCCACATGCGGCGGCTCCATCGGACCGTTTCCCGAACTCGTCGCGCCGGGAACTGACATCCGCACGACAGGGTTATATGGCACCTATTACACTGACTCCGGGACATCATTTGCAGCGCCGCATGTTGCTGGCGGATTGGCGTTACTTCTTTCGGCATTTCCCCATCTCTCCGCCAGTGAACAGGCAAACGCTTTGATAAATTCAGCAGCGGATATGGGCATTGCGGGACCGGATGATGTTTACGGCTTTGGGGAATTAAACTTGTTGGCGGCATATCAATGGCAACTCGCCATTCCCACCCCCACAGCAACAGATGAATTTTCATTCATCCCTACACCCAAGAGCACTCCGATACCAATGGAAATATTGCTGCAAAACAGAATTCATATTGGCGATCTGGATGCCATTTCCACGATGTCAGGCAAAAAATGGAAAACAACCGTGACGGTCAAGGTTTATGATTCAAAAGAGAATCCTGTCGCCAATGCAACCGTCATCATAAAATGGGTTGGAAAAATAACGGGTACAGCAACCTGCACTACAAATTCCAGCGGCGCTTGCCAGGTCATAAAAACGGGACTCAAGTCCAAAATAACAACGATTACATTAACTGTAACCAATGTAACCCATGCGACCATGTCCTACCTGTCACACCTTAATTATGATCCCGATGGTGACAGCAACGGTACAACCATTGTCATTGCAAAGCCCTAAAATTTTAATTATCAGTTTTTTCGTCTTTTGGTTGTTGAGGGGGGTTCTCTTCGTGCAGCATCTCATACACTTGTAAACAACCCCGGCAGCAAAAATTCAAGGTCTTGCCGTCAAACTCTTTTGTGATCACATACTTTGCATTGGCTTCTGCACCGCAATGGTCGCATTTGATCGTATCTACCATAACATCACCTGTCCGTATGAAAATGAAGGTATGAGATTGGCAACTGCCAACCCGCGCAATACCGTTTGAACTGCAAACAGCATCAGCAAAATTGCCGCAAAGGATTGTAATCTTCCGCGCAGTTTGGGGCTGAGCAGATTCGCGGCGAGTCCAAACCCAAGCAGGGTCGGCACGGTTCCCAACCCAAACGCGAGCATGGTCAACGCGCCGCCCCACAGAGTCCCTGCCCGCGCGGCCAAAACCAGCATCGCGAAGACCAGTCCGCAGGGAAGGAATCCCCACAGAATGCCGAGGGTCAGCGCGGCGAGAAAACTGCGTTTGCCAAAAAGCCCGCGCATACGCGTCATGGGCGTATTACCTTTTGTCAGCGAAACTAAAGTTGCTTCGATAGGCGGCAGGACGCCCATCAGGCTGAGAGAGACCAGCAGCATGATGATTCCCACGAGAACTGAAAACACACCCTGCCAGCCCATCATTCCGCTGGCTTGATTGATCAGCGATCCAGCCAGCCCGATCAACGCGCCGAAGAATGTATAGGTGGTAATTCGCCCAAGATGCAGGGGAAGAAAACTTGTGATGCGAGCCAAGAGGCCCGGTTGAGCTTCGCCTGCCGGGGTCTGCGCCGCCTGCCGCGCAGAATAGATCGCTACGATGCCGCCGCACATACCGAGGCAATGTCCGAAACTGCTGATGACCCCTGTGACGAATGCAAGCGCCAGATTACTAAGCAGCATATGCTTTACAACCCCACATCAAAGAACACTGATTGTTTCTGATCGCCGCGCGTGATGATCACTTCGATGCGCCAGCCCCCGCGCATGGTAAAAGGAGCCGTTGTAGAATATTTCCCATCCGACAAAAATTGCATGTCCGGCTGGTTGGGCGGCATCCACATTGAGGGCATGGTCAGGTCCAGGCTGATGGAGGCATCGTCAATTGGATTTCCGTTTAAGTCGGTCAAGGTGACCTCGAACTGGCTGGGTTGACCCGCACTCGGCGGATATGGATTCAGCGACATAGATACGATCAACTCACCCGATTGCTGGACGGCGGTATTCTTCGGCAACTCGGCGCTGATGGATGTCAATTCCTCCGAAGAGATTTGCCCGCCATCTGAAGAGACGGCAACCAGGTCTTGCTGTACCCCTGCCCCGCCACCATTCATCATATGCGAGCGTCTCATACTCATAAAAAATATTACAAAGACCACCAATGCTGCGACAGCAA
>Ga0172368_10005442_pt1 | contig 14197 bp, 18 predicted proteins | sample Lak11m_FD_114540 | JGI IMG/M metagenome (GOLD analysis project Ga0172368, IMG submission 114540) | Freshwater microbial communities from Kabuno Bay, South-Kivu, Congo - kab_022012_11m | ecosystem: Environmental > Aquatic > Freshwater > Lake | place: Democratic Republic of the Congo: South-Kivu...
CCTATCGCCAGTCAAGGCGCGCGTTGCCCTGATGCTGGCGTTGATGGGGGATTAGCTTGCCAGCGCGGCAAACGCGCGGGCGGTGATGTCTTCGACGCTACCGGTGCCGCTGATGGCACGGTATTTGGGCGCGGCGGCCGGGTCGGTCTTGGCCCAGGTGCTGTAGTAGTCCACCAGCGGGCGGGTCTGCGCGCTGTACACCTCCAGCCGCTTCTTGACGGTTTCTTCCTTGTCGTCGTCACGCTGTACCAGCGGTTCACCGGTCACATCGTCTTTGCCCGCCACCTTGGGGGGGTTGAACTTGATGTGGTAGGTGCGCCCTGACGGTGGGTGTGAGCGGCGTCCGCTCATGCGGTCGATGATGGCGTCAAACGGCACATCAATTTCCAGCACGAAGTCGAGCTTGACACCGGCGGCTCTCATCGCGTCGGCTTGCGGAATGGTTCGGGGAAAGCCGTCGAACAGGAAACCCTTGGCACAGTCCGGCTGGGTGATGCGCTCTTTGACCAGGTTGATGATCAGGTCGTCGCTGACCAGGCCACCCGCGTCCATGACCTTTTTGGCCTGGATGCCCAGCGGGGTGCCAGCCTTGACTGCCGCGCGCAGCATGTCGCCGGTGGAAATTTGCGGAATGCCGTATTTCTGGCAGATGAAGGTGGCTTGTGTGCCCTTGCCGGCACCGGGTGCGCCCAACAAAATCAGTTTCATGCTTGTCCTCGGGTTTATTGTGTGAAGTGAAGCCCGAGGTTATCACGCGCAAACCGCGCCCTGGCTTACACCCCGGGGTGGGCGGCGAACCAATCGCGCACGCGTTGCAGGTCTTGCGGGGTGTCCACGCCTGCGCCCGGTGCCTGTGCGGCCAGGTGGACGGCGATGCGATGGCCATGCCACAACGCGCGCAGTTGTTCGAGCGATTCGCTGCGTTCCAGCGGTGCCTGATTCAGGGTCGGAAATTGCCGCAGAAAGCCGACCCGGTAGCCGTAGATGCCGATGTGACGCAGGGGGGCGGGCTGCGGCAGGGCGTCCGGGGTATCGCGCGGGAAAGGAATAGGCGAGCGGCTGAAGTAGAGCGCCATCTGTTGCGCGTCCAGCACCACCTTGACCACATTCGGGTTGTGAAAGTCAGCCACCGAATCGATGACGTGGGCCGCCGTGCTCATGCTGGCTTGCGGCGTATCGCGCAGCACCTGGGCCACGGCGCTGACCAACAGCGGGTCGATCAACGGTTCGTCGCCTTGGACATTGACCACCACCGCGTCGTCGGCCAGGCCCAGCAAGGTGCACGCCTCGGCCAGCCGATCCGAACCCGACGGATGATCGGCTCGCGTCAGAAGCGCTTGCACCCCATGCGCTTGGCAGACCGAGACAATGGCGGGGTCGTCGGCGGCCACGACCACCTGCGCGGGGGGGGCAGACGTCTGACCAACCCGCTGTGCCACGCGCACCACCATCGGCACGCCAGCAATGTCGGCCAATGGCTTGTTGGGCAGGCGGGTCGAGGCCAGCCGCGCCGGAATCAGGACGGTGTAGTGCACGATGTCCGTTCAAGCTCTTCGTCGCTGAGCGTACGGGCTTCGTTTTCCAGCAGGATCGGAATGCCGTCGCGCACCGGATAGGCCAGCCGCGCGCTGCGTGAGATCAATTCCTGGCGTTCGCGATTGAATTCAAGCGGGCCTTTGGTGACCGGGCAGACCAGCAGTTCAAGGAGTCGAGTGTCCATAGGGTGATGATAGCGGTTCAGGGCGTTGCTGTGCCGGGGGCCGGTTTCAGCAACGGGTCAAGTCGCAGATGCAACGTGTGCCAGAAGTCTTCGGGCAGCTGCACACGCAGGGGTACCGCCAGGGCTTGCGGCAAGTGGGCCCACAGTTTGACCGCATCTTTTTCGGTGCACAGCACGGTGTAGCCGTTGAAGACGGTCGGGTCAAGGCGGCTGAAGTCCTGGTGATCAGCAAAAGCCCGGGTGGCGGCCAGTGGCACCCCCTGCTGGCGCAGCATGGCAAAAAAACGCTCAGGTCGAGCGATACCCGCCAGCGCCAGCAGGGGAGTGTTGGTCGTGTGGATCAACTCTGACCAGGACAGGGTACGACCGTCGCAGCGCCGCACATGGTCGGCCAGCGTCCGTGTGATGGCAAAGCCGGTGCCGGGTGGCATTGGGCCGCTGTGCAGCACCAGATCCGGCTGGAGCTGGCGGGGCCAGGGTTCTCGCAGCGGCCCGGCGGGTAACAACCAGCCGTTGCCGACGCCGCGGTCGTCAAAAACAACGATGTCCAGGGCCCGTGCCAGTCGCAGGTGTTGCAGGCCGTCGTCACTGATCAGCACCTGCGTGTCTGCAAAGACAGTGAGCAAGGCCTGTGCCGCTTGCACGCGGTCCTGGGCCACCACCACGGGCGCGTTGCTGCGGCGCGCGATCAGCGCCGGTTCATCGCCCACGTCTTGCGGATCGGACTGGGCTGTCACATGCAAACACCCGGTGGTGCGCCGCCCGTAACCGCGGCTGATGACGCCGGCACGCACCCCACAGGCCTGCAAGTGCGCCAGCAAGGCCAGCACCACCGGTGTCTTGCCGGCGCCGCCGGCGACCACATTGCCGACCACGATCACCGGGACCGGCAATGAAACTTCAGCTCGCCAACCCAGGCGATACAGCCAGCGGCGCAGTGCCAACAAGCTGGCATAAATCTGTGAGATCGGCCACAGCAGACGGGCCAGCGCACCGCGGCGCGTCCAGTTGTCGGTCAGCGCCTGTTGCCACGTGCGTGGTTCAGGAGCGTGTGGCATGGAGCAGGGCGCCTGCGCTGGTTCGTCGGGGTTACTGCCCGCCAGCACTGCTGGACTGGGTGGCAAAGGTGATTTGCATCAGACCCGCCAGCCGCGCGGCTTCCATGACAGTGATCACCGACTGATGGCGCGCGGTGGCGTCGGCGTAGATGATCAGCACCGAATCTTTGCCGGCCTTGGCCGCATCGCGCACGGCTTGCGCCAGGTCACCGACACTGCGGCCGGCCACCGGCTGGCGGTTGACGGTGTAGCCGCCATCGGCATTGACCGACACCAGCACTTCCTTGGGATAGTCCCGCTGAGCCTGGACGTCGGCCACCGGCAGTCGCAATTGCAGTTCAGTGAACTTGCTGTAGGTGGTGGACAGCATCAGGAAGATCAGAATCACCAACAGCACGTCGATGAACGGGATCAGGTTGATCTCGGGTTCTTCCTTGGGCCGGGGGCGAAAGTTCAGCGCCATGGCATCAGCGACGCAGGTTGTTCAGATGGCGTGCCAGGTGTTCGGCCGAAAGCTCCAGCGTGAGCAGGTATTCGTCCACCCGGGCCCGGAAGTAGCGCCAGAAGATCAGCGACGGAATGGCAATGATCAGGCCGAACGCCGTGTTGTACAACGCGACCGAGATGCCGTGCGCCAATTGCGCCGGGTTGTTGCCGGTGGCCACGCTGGCCGATTGCGAGCCAAAAATTTCGATCATCCCGACCACGGTGCCGAACAGCCCCATCAACGGGGCGGCCGAGGCGATGGTGGCCAGCGCGTTGAGATAGCGTTCCAGCCGGTGTGCCACCAAGCGGCCACTGGCCTCCATGCTGGCGCGCAGGTCATCTTCGCTGCAACGCGGGTTGTTGTTGATGGCTTTCAGGCCACTGGCGAGGACTTCGCCCAGAGACGAATTGGTTTCCAATTGCCGGATGATCTCCGGGCCGGGCACGCTGGCGCGGGTGACCGTAAACACCTCTTCCAGCAAACGCGGTGGGGCTACTTTTTCGGTCTTGAGAGAAATGAAGCGTTCGATGATCAAGGCCAGCGCCAGAATGGAGCAGGCAATCAGGGGCCAGATGGGCCAACCCGCAGCTTGTATGATGGAAAACAAAGAGGGTCTCCGCCGAGTGAAAATGCCCAGCGATTATGGCCCAGTGTGATCCCTTGTCCGCTTTTCGGAAGATCACAATTTCTGTGGACAACTTTGTGCAAAAGACGCTGGAGAAGTCCCCATGCATGGCGAATTTGCTAGTTTTGCTTGCGGTGCTGATTTTTTAGGCACTTGAAAATACATATGAATCAATGAGTTACGACGAAATACCGCAATTTTCCACTCCTTGTTTTATGGCGCCCGAGGCACAGCCGGTCTGTGGAAGACTCGACTGGCATGGGTTGCCAGAGGACCCTGTATTGCGCGGAGCACTGGGTGGCTGAAGCACCGGCACGGGCCCAACCGGTGTGGGCGGTCGGGGCGTTATGCCGCGCCCTGGCCGATGCCCTGCAGGCACGTTTCGGTACCGTGTGTGTGCGGGGGGAACTCAGCGGATTTACCCGCGCCGCCAGCGGTCATTGCTACTTCTCGATCAAGGACGCGGGGGGGCAACTGCGTTGCGCCCTGTTTCAGCGCGCCGCCGCCGGCTTGACGTTTGCGCCGCGTGATGGCGAATTGGTCGAAGTGACCGCCCGAGTTGGCGTTTATGAACCCCGCGGAGAGTTGCAACTGGTGGTGCAAGGGATGCGCCGGGCTGGCCAGGGCAGCTTGTACGAAGAATTCCTGCGGCTGAAGGTGCGGCTGGAAAGTCTGGGCCTGTTTGACCCGGAGCGCAAACGGGCCTTGCCGTTGCTGCCGCGTGGCATCGGGCTGGTCACCTCTTTGGGGGCGGCGGCTTTGCACGACGTGCTGACGACGCTGCGCCGGCGTGCGCCGCATGTGCCGGTGGTGCTGGTGCCGGCTTCGGTGCAGGGGGCAGGGGCTGCGACAGAACTGGTGCAAGCGCTGGAGACGCTGTATGCGTGGGTCGAGCGCGGGCGTTCTCACCCCACCCCGGTCACTGATCAGCGGCAGGGTGTGGCGCTGCCCATTGACGCCATTGTGCTGGTGCGTGGCGGCGGGGCGATGGAAGATTTGTGGGCTTTCAATGACGAAGTCTTGGCCCATACGCTGGCGCGCAGCCCGGTTCCGCTGGTCTGTGGTGTGGGCCACGAGACCGATTTCACCATTGCCGATTTTGTGGCCGACGTGCGTGCGCCCACGCCCACAGCGGCCGCCGAATTGGTGGCGCAACCGCGCGAAGCCTGGCTGGACGTGTTGCAAACAATGCAGCAACGCTGGCAGGACGCCACGCAGCGGCTGCTGGAGCGGCAGGGACAGCGGTTGGACCTTGCCGCCATGCGACTGGGTCGACCGACCCGGCGTCTGGCTTCGCAACAGATGCGTCTGGCCACCTGTGCCGAGCGTTTGCGTGCCGGGGCGCGTTCTGGCATCGCGCAGCAGCACCTTCGTCTGGAACGCGTGGGGCAGCGGTTGCAGGCTGCGGCCCAGCGCGGCCTTGCCGTCCAAGCGCAACGCCTGGCCCACGCCACGCTGCGGCTGGAATTGCTCGACCCGCATCTGGTGTTGGAGCGTGGCTACGCCTGGTTGACCGATGCAGGTGGGGCGGCCATCGGGCGGGCGGATCAGTTGGCGGTGGGGCAGGACGTGCGCGCTACCCTTGTCGACGGCACGGTTGATTTGCGTGTGTTGCACACGCGCCAGCGATAGTTTCTACAATGACTTTTTCAACATTCATTCCCAAGTGAGGACACCATGGAACACGCTTTGCCTGCTTTGCCTTTTGCCCTTGATGCCCTGGCCCCGCACTATTCCAAAGAAACGCTGGAATATCACCACGGCAAGCACCACAACGCCTATGTGGTGAACCTGAACAATCTGCAAAAAGGCACCGAGTTTGAAACCATGGATCTGGAATCCATCGTCAAGAAGGCCAGTGGTGGCATCTACAACAACGCGGCCCAGATCTGGAATCACAGCTTTTTCTGGAATTGCCTCAAGCCCAATGGCGGCGGTGAACCGGCAGGCGCTCTGGCGGCGGCCATCCAGGCCAAGTGGGGCAGTCATGCGGCTTTCCGCGAAGCGTTTGTCAAGTCGGCAGTGGGCAATTTTGGTTCCGGCTGGACCTGGCTGGTGAAAAAACCGGACGGCTCGGTCGATATCGTCAACATGGGCGCTGCCGGTACGCCGCTGACCACGGCCGACAAAGCGTTGCTGACGGTGGACGTGTGGGAGCACGCCTATTACATCGATTACCGCAACCTGCGCCAGAAGTACGTGGAAACCTTTTTGGACAAGCTGGTCAACTGGTCGTTTGCGCAAGCCAATTTCGCCTGAATCCGAAGGGCTGTTGCTCAACAAAAAACCGCCTACGGGCGGTTTTTTGTTGAAGTGGCGGCCGTGTGCATGCCAGTGACGAAACGGGCAACGTCAATTTCCCGTGAAAGGTCGCCCCATCAGCTTGAAACCGGCCTTGATGCCTTTCTTGTCGAACCAGCCTTGGTTCATTTCCAAGACATAGCGCACCGGTTTGACCGAGCAGTGAGAATCCGTGGTCAAGGGCCTCATGTCCGCCAAGTTGACGATGGTGCCGTCGTCAGCCACAAATGCGGCGGTGAGCGGGATCAGCGTGTTTTTCATCCAGAAACATTGTTCGCTCGGAAATTCAAAAACAAACAACATGCCCTCGCTGGTCGGCATTTGCTGCCGGTACATCAGACCAGTGGCACGCTGGGTTGGCGTGGCCGCCACCTGGGTGTCGATCAGGTACATGCCGGCAGTGATCTGGATGCGAGGCAAATCCAGCTGAGGTGACGATTCTTGGGCCTGGACCGAGCCAGCGACCCAGAGCACCAGGCTCAGTGCAAGATTGGACAAGGTCATAAAGTTCATGGGCGCATTGTCGCGGATGGAGAACGTGTGTGGGAGAGGTGGGCTCGGTGGGCGCTGGAGAGAGACGGCGGCGCATGTCAAAATCACCGGGTTGTTTGAGCCAAGTCAATCTTTGCGCAGGGTGGTGGATGGGGTTTGAAAGGATTCGGTCAAGCATCCGCCATAGAATGAAAAAGTTTTGTGGCACCTTGGAACCGGAATGGCGTTCAGGTTGTTTGCTCACATCACGTTTATTGATCAACCCACGGAGACTACATCGCATGTATCAGCACATCAAAGTGCCTGCCCAAGGCCAGAAGATCACCGTCAACGCCGACAACTCGTTGAACGTTCCCGACCAGCCGATCATTCCGTACATTGAAGGCGACGGCACCGGTTTCGACATTACCCCGGTGATGATCAAGGTGGTGGATGCGGCGGTGGCCAAGGCGTATGGCGGCAAGAAAAAGATCCATTGGATGGAGGTGTATGCCGGCGAAAAAGCCACCAAGGTGTATGGTCCGGACGTGTGGTTTCCCACTGAAACCCTGGATGCGCTCAAAGAGTATGTGGTGTCCATCAAAGGCCCGCTGACCACGCCCGTGGGTGGTGGCATCCGCTCGCTGAACGTGCACATGCGCCAGGAACTCGATCTGTACGTTTGCCAACGTCCCATCCAGTACTTTGAAGGTGTGCCCAGCCCGGTCAAGGAACCTGAAAAGACCAACATGGTGATCTTCCGTGAAAACGCTGAAGACATCTACGCCGGCATCGAATTCGAAGCCGAATCGCCCAAGGCCAAGAAGATCATCAAGTTCCTGCAAGAGGAACTGGGTGTCACCAAGATCCGCTTCCCCAACACGTCGGGCATCGGCATCAAGCCGGTGTCACGCGAAGGCACCGAACGCCTGGTGCGCAAGGCCATCCAGTACGCCATCATCAATGACAAGCCCAATGTGACGCTGGTGCACAAGGGCAACATCATGAAATTCACCGAAGGTGCCTTCCGCGACTGGGGTTATGGTCTGGCCAAGAAAGAATTCGGTGCCGTCGAGATTGACGGCGGCCCGTGGTGCAAGTTCAAGAGCCCGAAGACGGGTAAGGACATCGTGGTCAAGGACTGCATTGCCGATGCCTTCTTGCAGCAGATTTTGTTGCGCCCGGCCGAGTACAGCGTGATCGCCACCCTGAACCTCAACGGGGACTACATTTCCGACGCCTTGGCGGCCCAAGTGGGTGGGATCGGCATCGCCGCCGGCGCCAACCTGGCCGATGCGGTGGCCTGCTTTGAAGCCACGCATGGCACGGCACCCAAGTACGCCGGCAAAGACTACGTGAACCCGGGTTCCGAAATCCTGTCAGCCGAAATGATGCTGCGCTACATGGGCTGGTTCGAAGCGGCCGACAAGATCATTGAGTCGATGGGACGTTCCATCAAGAGCAAGAAAGTCACCTACGACTTTGCTCGTCTGATGGACGGTGCCACGCAGGTGAGCTGCTCTGGCTTCGGTCAGGTGATGATTGACCACATGTAAGGTTCACCATTTCAGACCGGTCCATTGACCGGTTTGAGTTTGCTGCATCAAAGCCTGACCGATGGTCAGGCTTTTTTTATGCTTTGCATCAGCAGACCGTGACGCAGGCCGCCGCTGCACGGGGTCAATTGTTCCATGCCGAGCAGGTCAAACAAGGCGCACAGAATGCTTAAACCCCCGGCCATGATCGGTTTGCGGTCTTCGCGCAGACCGGGAAGTTTCAGGTGGCGCAGATCGCCTGCATCAATCAGTTGCTGACGCAGCCAGATCAGGCCCTGGTGCGTCAGGGTGTCGACCGTCCAACCGCTGGCGTGCAGCGCATCAACGGCGGCATTGATGGTGCCGGCCGAGCCGTAGCAGACCCAAGCTGCATCCCGGGCGCTGGGCAGTCCAGGTTGGGCCAGAACCGCGCGGGCGGCGTGTTCGGCGGTGGCAAAAGCCTGCGGGGTGAATAGCCCGTCTGGAAAAAATCGCATCGACCACGACACGCTGCCTACGGCACACGACGCCAGTTGGTGCGGACAACCGCCCTGGCCCAGAATCAGTTCGGTGGAACGCCCGCCAATGTCCACCACCAGCCGCAGTTCGTCATCCCTATTCAGCGTATGGGCCACGCCCTCAAAAATGAGTCGCGCTTCTTCTTCGCCGCTGATGATGCGAATCGGATGACCCAGCAAGCGGCTGCCGATGCGCAGGAAGTCGTCCCGGTTGCGCGCTTCGCGCAGCGTCTGGGTGGCAACAGCCTGAATCTGCGGCGGCGCCAAGCCCTGCAGATGTGGTGCAAAGCGCGCCAGACAGTCCCAGCCGCGCTGCATGGCATCAGGCGTCAGGCAGTGCTGGGCGTCGAGCCCATTGCCCAGTCGGACGGTTTCTTTCAGGTAGTGCGTACGCTGGTATTGCCCGGCACGAAAGCTGCCGAGTTCCAGCCGGAAGCTGTTGGAGCCCAGATCCACGGCCGCCACCGGTTCGATCAAATCAGGTGGCGTGGGCGCAGTCATCAGTTCGACATGCCCGGGTGACAGCGCGCGCAATCGGCCATGGGGAAAGCCACGTTGGTGTGGCAGGTGCCGCAATACTGACCTTGCAGATTGGCCACCATCGAGAAGTGCTTGGTGGTTTTTTTCTTGACGTTGAACAGGTCAGGGTGGCAGTTGCTGCAATCGAGTTGCCAGACGTGAGGAATGTGCGAAAAAACGGCGGGCGGAATACCTTCCCATTCGGAATCGAGCAACAGCGTTTCTTTGAAATCGATCTTGGTGTTGGGCTTGGTTTTGACGTATTTGTGCGGAATGACCAGCCCTTTGCTCATGGCCATGCCCCAGTCAATCTTGTTGCCGTGCGGCGCTTTGGGCAGTTTGGCCAGTTCGGCAAAGCGGGCGTTGCAGTAAGACTTGTTGCCGTTGTGGCATTTGTCGCAGTGGGCGACCTCATGCCCGAACGAGGCCTTGCCATCATGGCAACCGCTGGAGCCACAAAATTGGCCGTTGCGGTTGGCCGCCTCGGTGATTTCGGTGGTGTTGAGCTGCATGTTGAATTCCAGTTCGTAGTGGCAGACACGGCAGGTGAATTTGCGCCGGTGCAGCCAGTGCGAAAAGGTGGCGGGTTTGATGGAATTGGCCTCGGAGATGCGGTTGATCAGCATATTACCGAAATCTTCCGGCGCTGGCGCGGGCGGCAGCTCCCAGAATTCGGCGGCGCCGAGCAGACCGGTCAGCAGCAGCAACAGTGCCCCCAACCCGAGTTTGATGGGGCGCGGCATCAGGTTCCAGAAGGTGTCCATGGTGCCGGGTCAGTGAAGTTCCACCGGTTTGGAGTGACAGCGCTGGCACTCGATCATCGGGAAAGCCACCTTGCCATGGCAGGCACCGCAGTACTTGCCGTCGAAAATTTCGTTCATCGAATAAGCCGTGGCCTGATTTTTCTGTACCGACGGAAAGACGTCCGGGTGGCACAGTTCGCAGCCATTCCAGATGCCGTGCTTATCGTGCGAGAAGAGGATGTCGGGCATGCCCTGCACGTGTGGCGAAATCACCGCGTCGGCCGGGTTTTTAAAGATCTTGTTGCGGTTGGCCACACCGTCCAGACTGTCCACCAGTTTCACCAGTCCCATGGATTCGCCTTCAATCCAGTCAATGCCGTTGCCGAAGCGCTTTTTGGGGAAGTTGGCCGAAAACTGGGCGAATTCCTGCGGTGCACCGGCGTTGTCATTGGTGGTGTGGCAACGCGTGCAGGTGGCGCGGTCGGCCGTTTCCGTAGACTTGGTGCAGGAGGGGAAGATGCGCGTGCCGGCGTAGCTGGATTTGCCGTTGTGGCAGGTGCCGCAGTATTCGCCGTTGATGTTGTCGGCCGCCTTGATGCCCGTGGCGTTGGCGCTCATGGCGAAACCGATGTCCACGTGGCACAGCCGGCAGGTGAATTTGGAGCGGTGCTGCCAATGGTTGAACGTGACCGGGTTCATGCGTGCCGATTCGGAGAAATTGTGAATCACCACCTTGCCGAAATCGTGCTTCGGGGGACGGGTTTTCTTGACACCACCCTGGGCCAGCGACAGACCGCAGACAAAGAGTGCGGCCAGAAAAAAGGCAAACCACTTCTTCATGAATTTTTCCCGAAAGCTGTCCAACACCGGACTGGAGCGTTATAGCTGCGCGCGTCAGTTGTGAATTTGCGTTAAGGCAAAGGGCACGCAATTGGGCCAGCGCGCTGGCCACAGGTGTTGTTATCGGGGCTGCCGGCGCGCCTGGCGTTTGAGCAAACGCGCGGTTTGCGACACCAGCGCCGGGCCGCTGTAGATGAGTCCGGTGTAGATTTGCACCAGGTCCGCGCCAGACTCGATTTTGCTCAGCGCGTCTTCGGCACGCAGGATGCCGCCCACTCCGATGATCGGGAAGTCCGCGCCCAAGCCGGCGCGCAGGGCACGAATCACCCGGTTGCTCATTTCCAGCACGGGGGCACCCGACAAGCCGCCGGCTTCGTTGGCATGGTCCAGCCCCTGAACCGCGTCCCGACTCAAGGTGGTGTTGGTGGCAATGACCCCCCAGGTGTTATTGACCTGGCCGGCGCCGTTGCAGCCGTAACGCCGCAGCGTGGCGACGATGGCGTCGATCTGCTCGACCTGCAAGTCGGGCGCAATCTTGAGAAAGATCGGCGTGTGTTTGTGGTGCTGGCGGGCAAGCCGTTCACGGCGCTGCGACAGTTGGTCGAGCAGGGCGTCCAGCGCAGCGTCGCTTTGCAAGGTGCGCAGATTTTTCGTGTTCGGGCTCGAAATATTGACGGCCACATAGTCGGCGTAGGGGTACACGCCGTCCAGGCAAGTCAGGTAATCGTCGCTGGCGCGCTCGATCGGGGTGGTGGCGTTCTTGCCGATGTTCAAGCCGATCCGCATGGGGTTGGCGTGATCTTGACCTTGGCCACGTGCGCGCCAGCAGGCGCTGCGCTGCACGTTGGCGATGAATGCGGCCAGCCCCTCGTTGTTGAAGCCAAAGCGGTTGATCAGGGCATGGGCCGCCGGCAAGCGAAACAATCGCGGCTTCGGATTGCCGCTCTGGGCCAGGGGGGTCACCGTGCCGACTTCGACGAAACCGAAGCCCATGGCGCCAAGGCCATCGATGCAGCGCGCGTTTTTGTCCAGCCCGGCGGCCAGACCCACCCGGTTGGGAAACGTCAGCCCCGCCAGTTCGATCGGGTCTGTCACACGGGTACTGGCATAGGCCCACTTCAACGCTGAACCTTGCGTCATCGACAGCGACGCAATGGTCAGGTCGTGGGCAGCTTCGGGGTCCAGTCCGAACAAAAAGGGGCGTGCCAGCGCGTAGGGGACGAGAGCCATCGGATAATTCCTGCAAATCGATCAACCCGACGGATTCTCACCTATGTCTACCCCTCCGAAATCCCCTTTGTCGCAGGATGAACTCAAAACCCTGGTGGGTCAGGCTGCTTTGGCTTATGTGGAGCCCGGCCAGATTGTGGGCGTGGGCACCGGCTCCACCGTCAACAAATTCATCGTTGCGTTGGCCAGTATCAAAGAACGCATTCAGGGTGCCGTATCGAGTTCGCTGGCCAGTACGGCGCGGCTGCAGGCCTTGGGGATTCGCGTGTTTGACAGCAATGAAATAGATGAACTGGCGGTGTACATCGATGGTGCCGATGAGATCGACGGCCATGGCTACATGATCAAGGGCGGGGGTGCAGCGCTGACGCGGGAAAAAATTGTGGCTGCCCAGTCGCGCCGCTTTGTCTGCATTGCCGACGCCTCTAAACGGGTGGCGACCTTGGGGCGTTTCCCGCTACCGGTGGAAGTGATCCCGATGGCCAGTCGGCGCATCATCCGCCAGTTTGCCGAAATGGGTGGCCGGGCACAGCTGCGCCAGTTGGACGGGACCCCTTTGGTCACCGACAACGGCCAGCACATTCTGGACGTGACGGGGCTGACCATCAGCGCCCCGCTGGATTTTGAAACCCGCGTCAGCCAGTGGCCCGGGGTGGTGACGGTTGGCGTTTTTGCGCACCAACGCGCCCAGGTTTGCCTGCTGGGTACCGAGCAGGGTGTGCAAACGCTGACCTTCTAGGTTGGGTCCACTGCCTCGCCAAGTGGCGATTTGCCGACCACTTTCCCGAGTCGGCGTGAGCACAACACGGCGGTGAAGTCCAGCGGTGCGTGTAGGTCAGCCTTTGGGCGGCACGTAGCCTTGGGCGGTTTCAGCCCCGGCGCCGAAAAAGTGGTTTTCCATCTGACGTGCCAGGTACTGACGGGCTCGTGCATCGGCCAGGTTCAGTCGGTTTTCATTGACCAGCATGGTCTGCTGACGCAGCCAGTCAGCCCAGGCTTGTTTGCTGACGTGCTGCCAGATCCGTTTGCCCAGTTCGCCTGGGTAGGGCGGAAGATCCAGACCCTCGGCTTCGATGCCCAGCTTGATGCATTTGACGGTGCGCGCCATGACTTGCCCTCGTACGATTTTCAAAGCCTTGCACTTTAGCAAGGTTTTGATCGGCTGCGGCGCTGTGGCGTAAAATCGCCCCATGGCAAAAGCAGATACCAAAACCAAAATCGTGGCCGATGGCCTGCGCTACAAGTCCAAAGTGTCGGGGTCTCCCTTCACCGCGGCCACCTCGTTCGGCGCCGCCACCATGTCGTGCTTTCTGTGTGGCAAACACCGGGCGCGTTCGCAAATGGTGTCAAAGAAAATTCTTGGCAAATCGCAAGCGGTGTGTTCTCCGTCTTGCAAGGCGCTGGACGAAGCGCTTGGCAAGTAACCGGTGAGTCTTTTCATGCTGTCGGCACTGGGCGGGGCGCCCAGACGGCTGTTGGCTGGGATCAGTCTCTGCGGTGGGGTGATGCTGGCCTTTGGCCTGTATTTGCAGCACAGCACGGGGGTTGAGCCTTGTCCGATGTGCATCGTGCAGCGTTACGCGTTGGTGGCGGTGGTACTCATCGCGGCGCTGGGCGCCAGCAGCGGCAAAAAGTGGGCCCACATCACCGGCAGTGTAGGGTTGTGCATCTCTGCGGTGTTCGGTGCGTCGGTGGCGGCTCGTCAAAGCTGGCTCCAGTGGTATCCGCCTCAGGTCTCGACGTGCGGACGTGATTTCTACGGCATGATCGAATCGTTTCCGTTGCAGCGTGTCATCCCCATGATCTTCAAAGGCAGTGGGGACTGCTCAGCGGTGGACTGGACCTTTCTGGGCGGAACTTTGGCCAACTGGTCGTTTGTTTGTTTTACGCTGTTTGCCTTACTGGCTTTGCGGTTGATCTGGCGCCAGGTCAGGCCGCTGGGTCATTGAGACCCCTTTGCCTCAAAGCGACAGACTGTCAAAGGCCGCGTAGTTTTTCTTCAGCCAGGTCTTGACGCGCTGGCGCTCGAGAAAGCCAAGACTAGCCTCGCCCGCCTTGTTGTGAATTGCGGCCCAGAAGCTGGTGTTCTGGCGGTCCATCTTGCGCATGCTGGCTTCGCGTAACTGTGCCATCTCAATGACTGTAGCGCC
>Ga0172368_10005445_pt1 | contig 14191 bp, 11 predicted proteins | sample Lak11m_FD_114540 | JGI IMG/M metagenome (GOLD analysis project Ga0172368, IMG submission 114540) | Freshwater microbial communities from Kabuno Bay, South-Kivu, Congo - kab_022012_11m | ecosystem: Environmental > Aquatic > Freshwater > Lake | place: Democratic Republic of the Congo: South-Kivu...
CCACTGTGGGCGTGAACGAGGCCATCATCCGCAAATACATTCGTCTGCAGTCAAAAGAAGATGTGGGACAAGCGCAGCTTGAGCTGTAAAGAAACCACGGCCGTAAGGCCGTGGAGTTTCATTATAAGTAAATAAGTAGAAAGCTAAGAATTAGTTACAAGTTTACGTAAATCGTATTTTTTTCCTTCAGCGCGCCATTTGGCGAGAGTCCGTAGTGATTTGCTAGAAAGTTTTACTCGTAGATATGTGCCAGTAGCTGGGTTAAGTAATTTTTTTGTTTGTAAGTTCAAATCAAATTTTCGTTTGGTTTTCCGATTGCTATGACTGACATTGTGTCCTCGCAATGCACTACGTCCGGATATTTCACATTTTTTTGACATAAAAGACAAGATTTAATTAATAACAAGTTGGTTTAGTATATATAATATTTTTTCCTAAGTCAAGACTTTTTTTTCTTCTTAGTTTTTGGCTTATTTTCTGCCTCAGTGAGGAGTATTTCGCATTTTGCGAGGTCAAGGTCTTCAGGTTTTGTATCTTTTGGAATGCGAGCATTGGTTGTTCCGTTGGTGATATATGCACCGAATCTGCCAAAAAGTATCTTAATATCACTTCCTGGGAATTCTTTAATTATTTTCTTTTGTTTTCGTTCAGCTGCTTCTTGAATATAACGCATGGCAGTTTCCATATTTATTGTTAATGGATTTTCATTCTTTATAGAAGTATATATATTTGCAACTTTTAAATATGGTCCAAACCTACCTTGACCAGCCAAAATATTTTCGCCTTCTTTTGTTTGACCAACGACTCGGGGTAATGAAAGTAAATCAAGGGCTTCAGGTAAGGTAAGGGTATGAATAGATTGTCCTGGTAGTAGGGAAGCAAATTTTGGTTTTTCAACATCCTCCTTGGTTCCTAGTTGTACGTAAGGACCAAATCTTCCCAAACGTACACTTACTGGTTTTTGTGTCTGCTGGTCAATACCTAATTCACGCATTGAGGTTACATCTTTCTTAGAAATACTTTCTTCTTTTTCTGTGAGTAGTTTTATAAATGGTGTATAGAATTCCGCAATGACTGGTGGCCACGCACGATCAGCATGTGCTACTTCATCTAGTTCATTTTCCATTTGGGCTGTAAAGTTATAATCAACAATTTGAGGAAAATGTTCAGTGAGAAGGTCTGTAACAAGGATACCAATATCTGTTGGTTTTAATTTTTTTTCTTCTAATAACACATAATTTCTACTCACCAGCGTGGAAATAGTAGGTGCATATGTTGAAGGTCTGCCAATACCTTTTTCTTCCAATGCTTTGACGAGACCAGCTTCACTAAAGCGTCCTGGGGGTTGAGTAAAATGTTGAGCTGGGGTGAGAGTGATAAGTGTGAGTACTTCATTTTTTAAAACTGGTGGTAATATATTTTCTTGTACTTTATCCGGATAAATTTTAAGCCAACCGGCAAAAGTGATTACTGAGCCGCTACTTCGGAAAGTATATTCATTGGCTGAAATATCAATACTGGTTTGTTCAAGCTCCGCTGATTTCATTTGGCTGGCAACTGCTCGTTTCCAAATGAGGTCATATAATTTCAATTGTTTAGGATTTAAATAATCTTTTATTGTATCTGGATGTCGCAACGCGCTTGTTGGTCTAATAGCTTCGTGTGCTTCTTGGGCTGATTGGCTTTTCGTTTTGTAACGAGTTGGTTGCGAGTATTCTTTATTAAAAGTGTGAACAAGATAATCTTCTGCTTCATGAATAAATTTTTCTGCCAGATTTAGTGAATCAGTACGCATATAGGTAATTAAGCCAGTTTCTCCTTTGCTGCCTAATTTAATGCCTTCATACAATTGTTGTGCAAGAACCATGGTTTGTTTTGCGGAATAACCCAATATAAGATTAGCTGCTTGTTGTAATGTAGAAGTAGTAAAAGGTGGGTAAGGATGTTTTTTTATTTTTTTGCGTTCCACATTACTTATAGTATAGGTTGCTGATTGTAAGGCGTTTGTTATTTCACGGGCGCTAGTTTCGTTGGGAATAGCAAATTTATCAAGTGTTTTTTCTTGCTTTTTAAACAATCGGGCAGTAATACTCCCTGTATCATTTTTTAGCTCAGCTTCAATAGTCCAGTATTCTTCAGCTATGAAAGAATTAATTTCTTTTTCTCTCTCCACGATTAATCTCAGTGCCACAGATTGAACTCTACCAGCTGATAAACCACGTGCTACTTTTTTCCAAAGAAAAGGAGAAAGTTTATAACCGACCAGTCTATCTAAAATTCGTCTGGCTTGTTGCGCATTTACCAATTTTAAATCTATACTTCTTGGATTGCTAAGTGCTTCTTTAATTGCTTCTTCAGTTATTTCATGAAATACAATTCGTTGTCCGCTCGCTGGGTCTATATCCAATATATTCGCGAGATGCCAAGCAATAGCCTCGCCTTCACGATCTTCATCAGTCGCAAATAAAACGCCATTTGCTTTTTTGGTTTGTTTCTTTAGTTCGGTAACATTTTTTTGTTTGTCACGGGGAATGATATAACTGGGCGTGAAATCATTATCCACGTCAATACCAAGTTTCCCTTTTGGCAGATCTCTGATATGTCCGTAAGAGGATAACACAATATAATCATCACCAAGAAACTTATTGATAGTTTTGGCTTTGGTTGGGGATTCAACAATGATAAGTCTTTTTTTCATGGTATATAACTGTTTTTGAACATAACACAAAAGCTTTTTTTTTGGCAAGTGTTAATTTTGTTTTACGATTGTATTATTATCTAACTTACGGATGACATGTTTCAGTTCTAAAATGGTAAGACAACTATGGATGACGGCTGTGCTTTTACCACTTTTTCTTATTATTTCATCAATATCTTGAGTGTCGGCATTAAGAAAATCAAGAATAATTTTTTCAATTTCATTTATTGGAACATAGGTTTTTTGAGGGGTGGATATCTCTTTTAAATTAAGGACTTCAAGAATGTCATTATAGCTAGTTATGAGGGTTGCGCCTTTTTTAATAAGATTGTTGGGACCACTTGAGTTACTTGAGTAAATTGAACCAGGAATAGCCATAATTTCGCGATTTTGGTCTAGTGCTAGTTGAGCAGTTATCATAGAACCTGATTCTAGATCACCTTCAACAATTAAAACCCCTTGCGCTAAACCTGAAATAATTCGATTGCGTCTGGGAAAATGTTGTTTGAGTGGCATTGTACCGGGAGGGTATTCCGAAATAAGTGACCCATTTTCAGCTACAATTTTATTTGCTAAATAACGGTTTGAAGAAGGGTATAGATTTTGTGAATCAAGTCCACCGCCTAGTACTGCTATAGTTCGGCCTTGTGCACGTAATGTTTCAATGTGCACGAGAGCATCAACTCCTAGCGCGAGACCAGAAATCGTTGTTATTTCTTGAGCTACTAAATGTGGAACTATATCTTTAATAAGTCTGGTGCCATAGGAAGAAATTTTTCTAGTTCCCACGATAGCGAGGGGTGTGTGTTCATCTTCCAATTTCCCTAAAAAATAGAGTAAGGCTGGCGGATCATATATTTGTTTTAGTAAGGGCGGGTATATCGGATCAATAATTCTCGCGACTTGAATATGATGCTCATCCAGTTCGGTAAGTAATTCCTCAGGATTGATTTTATTTTTTTCTAAAAAGAAAATTTCAATACTACGTTCATCAAGCTTTGCTTCACGAAGTGATTCGCGTGAAGCATTCCAGGCAGCTTCCATATTTTTAAAATAATGCCATAGTTTTAAAAGTCGCGCTGATCCTATTTGAGAAAGGCGACTAATCGCGAGCCAATATTTTAAATCGTGTGAAGTGTCTGTCATTGTTTTTACTATATCGTACTATTATAATTTTGCAAAATATTTATGATAGCGTCTGCAGAGAAAAAATTAAATTTGTAAGTAGATTTTTTTCCAATAATTTCATTTCAATTTTCATCTCTTTTTCCGCTATTTGCCATGGTAGTTTAAGATTCGTTATATTTTTTATTTGCATATCTGAAAATTTTGTTTGTTTTACACAAGAAACATATTTAGTTTTATTTTTTTCTCTAACAGTTATTTCATAGATACCTATTTTTTGGGCTATAAATTTTAATTCTAATAAGGCAAGTAAATTTATGAATTCAGTGGGTAAATTTTTGCTGGTAATTTTTTTTGAAATCAGCGTGTCTATTTCCGCTCGGGTATGACAGCGTGATAGTTTTTGGTATAAATCAAACCGGGCTGCTTGGGTGGTAATAAGAGTATCTGGAATGGAAAAATGAATTGGCAAATTTATTTGTACTTCTGTTTCAGGAGACTGGGGTATACCAGTTTTGATTTCAGTTATTGTTTGTTCAACTAATCTTAAATATAATTCTAAACCCACAGCTTGCAGATGTCCGTGTTGTGCTTTTCCAAGCAGATTACCTATACCTCTTATTTCCATATCACGTTTTGCAAGTGTAAAACCACTACCGAGTTCTTTTGCTTCAGCTAAGGCTTGCAAACGTTTGGCTACTAGTCCATCTATTTTTTCTGATGCGTAAAAGAAATATGCATAAGCTTGTTTGTCACTTCTGCCAATGCGACCTCTTAATTGATATAGTTGAGCGAGTCCAAAATGATTTACTTGCTCAACAATGAGCGTGTTCACATTGGGTAAATCTAGACCATTTTCTATAATAGTTGAACACACTAAGATATCTATTTTTTCTTCATCAAAATTGTGCATTACTTCAGCTAGTTTTGCTGCTGGCATTTGTCCGTGTGCTACTGCTATGCGGGCAGTAGGTATAAGTTTTTGGATAAGTTTTGCTTTTACATCTATTTGTTCTACTTGATTGTATATATAATATATTTGTCCCTGCCGTTTTATTTCTTGCATGATAGCAGATACAATTTTTTCTTCATTGTATTGTTCTATATATGTGATAATTGGTTTTCTTCCTTGGGGAGAAGTTTGGATTATACTCAAGGGTTTAAGATTCACAATTGAGAAATACATTGTGCGCGGAATTGGTGTGGCTGATAAAGTGAGTATATGGGTAAAATTACGAAATTCTTTCAGTTTTTCTTTATGCATAACGCCAAATTTTTGTTCTTCATCTATAATAAGGAGTCCTAAGTTATTAAATTTTACATCTTCAGATAAAAGACGATGTGTACCAATAACAATATCAATATGGCCGCTGGCTAATTGATGCAAAGTAGAGCTGATATCATGGGTGTCCCGAAAACGGCTAAGGAGTCCTATTTGTACGCCAAATTTTTCAAGTCGTTTGGAAAAGGTATCAAAATGTTGTTGCGCGAGAATAGTGGTTGGACATAAGAGAGCAACTTGTTTGCCATTTAAAACAATTTTTAAAGCGGTACGTAAGGCAATTTCTGTTTTACCAAAACCGACATCACCACAAATAAGTCGATCCATTGGCCTTGATTTTTGTAGGTCATAGAAAATATCTGTCAAAGCTTTCAGTTGATCCTCAGTTTCTTCATAAGGAAAATCAGCAGCAAGTTGTTTTTCTTCTGGCCAGACTTTTTTAATAGGATCAATTTCTATTATTTCTCTTTGGGCATATAAATGAATAAGGTGATGAGCAGTTTCGTAAATATCTTTTTTTATTTTTTGTTTTAATTGTTGCCAACTAGTACCAGATAAACGGTGTAGGGTGGGTTTAGTTAGTCCAACATAGCGTGATAGTCTATCTATTTTTTCAATTGGTACGAATAATTTATCATTTGCAGCGTAAGCAATTTCAAAAAATTCTTTCGGAATTCCATCATACGCTTGAACGCTTATACCTAAAAATTTTCCAATACCATGATCTACATGTACCACATATTCGCCTACTTGAAATAGCTGACCAACGAGAGTATCAAAATTATTTTTGTCAGTGTATATTTTAGGTAAATTTTCCTCAGTTGCTATCAGTAATTTAATTTTTTCATTTTTACAACCAGAAATAAATGAGCCATTTTTTATTTGTAGATGGGGAAATTTTTTTTGCCAATCGTTGTATTCATCGCTTGTAAAAATAATTTTCCAATCTTTGTGTTGGGTAAGCCAAGTAAGTAGTTCCGACCGGTTATGTTTGAAAGTAAGATGTTCACTAAAACCAATTGGTATATTTGTTTCATTTTCTAACTGCTCCCAGAGTATAGTTGGATAGTGGGAGATGGGCATATCTAAATTAGCTGAACCAAATAGTATAGTCTGTGATCTAATATATGAGAGTATGGTCGCTTTTCCACTTATATTTTGGATAGGCAGTATATCAATAGTAGTGATTTTTTTATCTACGAGTTGTGCGAGTGGATTAAAAAAGAAAATATCAGCAATTTTTTCGTGATCAAAAATAATTCTGACTGGCAATCTATAACCTGGGCTATGGATATCAATTATTTCCCCGCGCATCGCAAATTCGCCGACTGAGAATACTTTACTTTGTCTATCATAACCAGTGCGTATGAGCTGTGAAGTTATATTAGTATATGTGAGGCTTTGACCAATGCTATAATTTGAAATAGTATTTTTAAAATCATCAATTGGAGGTAGTAAATTTTTTAATTCTTCATTAGCGATAATAGCAATATGAGGAAGTTGTTTTGTTAAGTAATACAATGTTTCAGATATGTGTTCGCTGTATAGGAAAATAGGGATTGATAGATTTTTGATTGACTTCCAAAAAAGTAGATTATGATACATTTTTTCTGCGGCCTGGTAGTTTTCCGCCACGACTAAACCACCTGATTTTTCTGTCAGGGGGGAGTGTATGATTTCAGTTATGAGCCAGGCGCGAGAGGTGTCATTTGGTACTTGGGAAATTTTAATAACCTCTTTTTGTTTTAGCCGGGCTAGAATATCAGCAATTACTTTCATAGGCACTTTTACCTTAAACTATTTTAAAAAAAAAGCAAAGCGTTATGCTTTGCTGTTAAATTCTTTTTTTAGAATTTGATAAATATGTACCGAAAGCAATTTTCGATTTTTAAGAATAATCAACCTTGGAATACTATTTTTGTAAAAACGATGGTCACGATAAATCGTTTCTAATATGCTTGGCTCGATAGGCCCAAAATAGTTGGAAGGCGACGTGTCAATAATAAGTTTTAGCTGGTTGCTATATAAGTGTTTGAGTAAATCATTTTCATTGAAAATGCCCATAATGATATTAGGATATATAGCCTGGACAACTTTTTTTTGCAATTTCCGAGGAAGTAGCATCCAAAATTCGTTTGAAGGAATATTGATTAATATTTTTCCTTCTTTTTGCAAAGGTGCATCTGAGAACGCAAGTGCGTTCAAGGTGGGAAGTTCGAATTTATCAAGTACTATACCACCAAGATCTTCAATTAATTTTTTTGCCCCACGCGTTTTATCAGTGCAGATAATTTTTTTTGCATTAATATGTTTTGTTTGGTTGAGAAATTCCAACCCTAATGCTTTATTATCATGCTCAAGTTGGGTAACTATACAATCAAAATTACTCCCTAAAGATTTATTTAGTAAGTCAGAATAATCTTTTGCTTTTGTTACCTCAGTATGAGGTATGTGAGGGATGAATTTATCTGAAAGGTTTGGCAGCCCAATGAGTATTTTTGGCGATGAATACATATATATTCTCCTTATTGATTTTTAAATGACAATTTAATTATTTTAGCAAAAATTTGAGATTTGTCAATATTTGACTGAATGAGGCAATTTCGTTAAGATAGTATAATTTTGAACTTTTATAATTAAAATATGTATCAATAAACAAAGGAGAATGGTGATGAATCAGCAGTCAAATAAAATATTGTCTTATGAAAAACAATTTTTAGTGCGAGCTTTGAAGGGACTTATTGTTGTTGGAAAAAAGTATAAAAAAAGAAATCTGCAAATGCCAGGGAATGTGAGATATCAGCCAAAACAGCTGCGACCCTATTTTGGGTATGACCAGTGGATTTTATGGCTGATGGTGGTTTCGTTTTCTAATCAATAGCTTCGCAACACTTGAGCCGGAGTTTGAAGTCCCAAACTCAGGTGTAATCGGGAGTTATTATAATATTTTAGATTTACATCAAGAATTAATTGACTACTCATACATCCACGGTCCGTATAAGGCATTTAATATCTCCGACCCTAAACCAAGAATAATTCATAAGGCGACAGTCCGAGATAGGTTGTTACACCATTTGATTTATCAGTCATTAAACGAATTTTTTGATAACAAATTTATTTATGATTCATATTCTTGCCGAATTGGCAAAGGCACTCACAGAGCCATATATCGTTTTACCCAGTTGGCACAACGAGTATCTCACAATAATACGAGGACTTGTTTTGTTTTAAAAGGGGATATTAAAAAATTTTTTGCGAACATAGACCATCAAATTTTAAAAAATATTTTGGCAAAGTATATTGAGGATAATGATATTTTGTGGTTACTAGGGTAAGTGATTGATAGTTTTCATACAATGGGGAAAGTTCAAATCGGATTGTCACTCGGAAATCTCACTAGTCAACTACTAGTGAATGTGTATATGAATGAATTTGATCAATTTGTAAAACGTATACTCAAGGTGAGATATTATCTACGTTATGCCGATGATTTTATGCTATTAAGCGTTGATAGAAAATTCTTGGAAAAGATGATTGTTGCTATTTTGTATTTTTTAAATACCCAGCTTAAACTTCAACTGCACGCTGATAAGGTATTTTTAAAAACTTTTGCGAGTGGTAATGACTGGTTGGGTTGGACAAATTTTCCGCATCATAGAGACCTGCGTACCAAAACAAAAAAGAGGATGATGAAGAGAATTAGTACACATCCTACGCCAGAAACATTAGCTTCTTATCTGGGACTTTTAAAACACGGGAATACTTATAAGTTAGAACAAAGAGTAATAGGAAATTATCTATCAGCAAACAATTTTAAGTTTGATTAAAAATACTTTGTGTTTTAGGAAGTCCCTCAGTGAGCGCGCTTTCTAGCGCTGTTATTATTTTTGTTTGGGCGGACTGGATGAGTTCAATTTCTTTGGCACTTGGTTTTTTTAGTACGTAGCCAGCAATGGTGCCAAATAACTTTGGTCTGCCGATACCTATTCTGAATCTGACAAAATCTTTTGCTCCAAGCATTTGGATAATAGAAGCAATCCCATTGTGTCCCCCAGCTGAAGCATCAACAGAAATTTTTATTTTACCAGGTGGTAGGTCAAGTTCATCGTGCAGTATCCAAATATCTTTATTTTCCAGTTTATAAAAGTTTTTGATTTGCTGAACTGCTCTACCTGATTCATTCATAAAGGTGAGTGGTTTTATGAGTATAATTTTTTGGTCACTTATTTGCCCTTCGCTGATAAGCGAATTGAATTCTTTTTTTTCGGAAAAATTGGAAAAGACACTAGAAAATTTTTGCAAAAATAAATCAATACTAGAAAACCCTAGATTGTGTCTGGTTTTTTCATATTCTTTTCCTGGATTGCCGAGTCCAAAAATGGCTATCATTATGGATTAGGGTTTAGGAATTAGGATTTAGGGTTTAGGTATGAGCTACACCCTATATCCCACCTCCTAGTTCTTATTTTAATGGAGTGATAAAAAGTCGCAATGGGGTACCATCAAAATTAAATTCAGAACGTAAGTTATTTTCCAAAAATCTGACGTAGGAAGCATGAAGAGATTTTTTGTATTTGATGGTAATTTGAAAGGTTGGAGGATTCACATCAACTTGTTTGATGTGGTAAATATAAGGATGTCCTGCGCCTTTTCCTCTACTTGGTTGGTGTTTTTCAATCATCTTTTTAAGAAATTTTTGTAAGGCACTGTCAGAAATTTTTTGAAACCGTTTGTCATAGATGGTGAGTGCTAAATCTAGCATTTCTCGAGTACGTTGTTTGGTGAGCGCGGAAGTAAAAATAATCGGTGCCCAAGACATATGAGGAAAAAAACCATGGATATAATCTATAAAACGATACATAGTTTTTTCATCTTTATCCGGTACCAAATCCCATTTATTTGCTACGAGCAGTACACTATTACCACTTTTAACTATATGTTCAGTGAGATGTCTATCCTGAAAAGTGAGCGGTTCTGAAATATCAAGTACTAGTAAAGCAATATCGCCATTTTTTATTTTATCAAGAGTAATATCAATACTTGATTTTTCTATGCGGTCACTTTTTTGAAAGCGTCTACGCATCCCAGCAGTATCAATTAGCACGATGTCGCGATTTTGGTAGGTGAGGGTAATATCTTGCGCACCACGGGTGGTGTGGGCGATTGGGGAAATAATTTGTTTTTCATACCCAAGGAGCGAATTGATAAGTGATGATTTGCCTACATTTGGTTTGCCCACTACTGCGAGTCTGATAGCGCGGGTAGTTGGTTTGATGGGAATAGTTTTACTTACTTTAATTTTGGGTAATTTTTTTGTAATTTCGTCAAGGAGATTGCCCGTACCAATTCCATTTGAGCCTGATACTGGTTGCATAATTTCAAAACCTAATTCTGCAAAATCTAAAATAGTTCTGTCCCATTTTTTTGGATTATCAAGTTTAGTGATAACTAAAATACAAGGTTTGCCAGTTTTTTTGATAAGTCTATACGCTGATAAATCTTCTGGAAGCAGTCCATCTTTTCCGCTGACAACAAAAATGAGTAAATCAGCCTGGCTGGTAGCGGTTAATGTTTTTTGGGTAATGATTTGATCAAAATCATTTTCAGGTTTTTCGGTAAGCCCGCCAGTGTCAATCAAAATAAATTTTTTACCTTGCCATTCCATTTCTGCTTCTTGATAATCTCTAGTAGTGCCACTTTCTGGGGAAATCAAAGAAGTTGGTTTTTCTAATAAACGATTGAATAAAGTTGATTTACCTACATTTGCCCTGCCTACTAAAACCGCGATTGGTAGGGATGTATGTTTAGTAGCAGTTTTTTTTGTCATAATTAGAGTGATTCAATATTACTTCCAAGAATTATCACAAAGTCTATATCAGCGAGTCCGTTTGTGAGTTCTGGTTCTTGTAAAAGTTTTTCCTGCACTTCAAAAGGCAAGTTAGTTTGCGATTGAGCGTGTAGTGTTGAGGTTAGGAATTCTAAAGAATCTGTTTTATTATCAGCGGTCAAATTGTACACCATAGTTTGTGACCAATCTCTGGTGGGCGCGTTACCAACCATAGCTATGAGGTAACCAGATTCAGTTAAATTTTGGGCGGTTTGTGTAGCGAGTCCAGTAACGTTTGTGCCATTATATAAAATAATTTTTGATTGTTCTTGTGCGACATTTGTGCTTACAAAAATATTTTCAAAAAAATTATGTACTTCAGAAAAATCAGCTGCTTTGGTGGTAAGTACATATGCGCCAGTATCAGATATATATGAACGTAGTAGTCCATTTGGACCATTGTCAATTACTTTATTTATAATATCTGATTGTTTGATATTGCGTCCCAGTTGAGCAAAACGGAGCGCCTCAAATGCTTTTATGTTTGTTTCAATATTGGCAGTGATATTATTGTAGAGGTCATTTAGTTTTGCGGGATTGAGTAATGTGCCGGCCGATAATGTTTTATTTTTTACCGCCATTAGTATTTGCATTTGTCTTTGCGAACGAGCGAAATCTGAACCTTGACCGTTGTTGCCATGACGAGAACGGGAATATTGTAAGGCGCGTTCCCCATCCATATGTTGCAGGCCTTTATTAAAACTAATTGTTTGATAGCCATGTTCATAATCAGGATATTCTTGATCAGTAAATGCTTGTTGTACATCTATATCAACCCCGCCCAAATCATCAATTAATTTTTTAAATCCATTGAAATCAACTCTTACTATATAATCAATTGGCTGACCAATTACGTCGCTAATAGTTTGGGCTGCAAATGCCGGTCCACCACCTGGGTAGTCGCTGGTTTCGCCATAGGAATTAGCGCTGTTTATTTTTCGCCAGCCGTAACTACCTAAGTCAACATATAAATCACGTGGTATAGAAACGAGTGCCACTTGTTTCGTAGTGGGTTTGAAACTGGCAACTATGATCGTATCGGTGAGGTAGGCGCCATCGTGTCCTTCGCCACCCATACCGAGAAGTAATATGTTTACTCGATCACGATTTTCAATATCACTTGTTCGATCAGCGTTACTGAAAAGATGTCTTATTCCAGCTAGCCAGGAAATGTCATTAAAGGTAGCGCCAAGTGGTGTGGCAGATACTCGGATATAGAGTACTAATGATGCTAAAAAAATAAGTGTAGTTATGACAAAAATAACACCTTTTATCCAACCGTGTCTTTTTTCTGGTTTTTCAATTATTGGTGAGGGGGTAGTTCCTTCGGTGGGAGTGGTGTTTGGGCTCAAAAAATCAAGTTGTAAATCGTCTCGATTCATTAAAATATTTAGGAAAAATTAATTCCCTATAATAATAGCTGACAAATAACCCCCTGGTCAATATAAATATTTGCTTTTTTATCTAATTTTCAGTATTATAGCTTAGTTGCTGTAAGATACGCTTGTAAAAAAGCCTATTTTCACTTACACTTACATCACTTTATTATTTTATTCTCGGATTCGTAGCTCAGTTGGTTAGAGCGCTTCGTTCACACCTACCCGCAAGGCCACTTGGCTCAGTTGGTTAGAGCGCTTCGTTCACATCGAAGAGGTCGCTGGTTCGAGTCCAGCAGTGGCCACCAGTATGTTTTGGCAGGCGGATCCGAAAGATACTAATTTTAATCCATCCGGGTCCACCATTGTAAATTATGGAACAACAAACATTATCACCAATATCTTCACGTCAGAAAATAAAAGAATTTGTTTTAGAAATTTTACGAATTATTTTAATTTCCGTGGCGATTATTGTGCCAATTCGTTATTATTTAGTTCAGCCATTTTATGTGAAAGGTGCGAGTATGGAACCAAATTTTCATGACCACGAATATTTATTGATTGATGAAATAACCTATCGTTTTCGGCAGCCAGAACGAGGAGAAATTGTGGTATTCCGTTTTCCTTATAACCCTCGTGAATATTTTATTAAACGCATAATAGGTTTACCAGGCGAAACTGTGAGTTTGCGAGATGGTTACATATATATATATAATGATCAGCATCCAGAAGGATTTTTAATGAATGAATCTACTTATTTGCCTGAAGATATAAAAACATTAGCTATGTCTGAAGATACTATTGCCCTGGGTAGTGATAATTATTTTGTAATGGGTGATAACCGTAGCCGGAGTATGGATTCAAGACAATTTGGGAGTATCAGTAAAGAAGCGATTGTTGGGCGGACAGTTATAAGAGGGTATCCGTTTGATAGAATAGATACGTTTTTTGCAAATCCTCAATATTAAATTTATGATTAAAAAAATTAATAATAGCAAGGAACCAGTAAAGGAAGAGAAGGTGAAAATAAATAGTAGTTTTCAATTGGTGCGAGGGGTAAAAGATGTTCTCCCTGAGGATCAAGCATATTTTTTTTGGATTTTTGATCAAGTGAGAGAACTCACGCGTAGTTATGGGTATGAGCCAATTGAAACGCCAATTATTGAAAAAACAAATTTATTTGTACGAGGTGTTGGCAAACAAACAGACATTGTTGAAAAAGAAATGTTTTCTTTTGTTGATCAAGGTGGAGATCATTTAACACTGCGTCCCGAAGGAACCGCTGCAGTAGCTCGTGCCTATATTGAACATGGCATGCTGGCATTGTCCCAACCAGTTAAATTTTGGTATTGGGGTAAAATGCTCCGGCACGAACGTCCACAAGCTGGTCGTTTGCGAGAGTTTCACCAATTTGGCTTTGAAGCACTGGGGAGTGATGATCCAATGATTGATGCCCAGATTATTTTTATGACGTACAAAATAATGCAACAATTGGGTTTGGAAGTAACAATCGCCGTAAATAGTATTGGTTCGGAAGAGTGCCGTGCCCAATATAAAAAAGTGCTCCTTGATTATTTTCGTACCAAACGGAGTGAACTTTCAGATGTAGCAAAAAAACAATTAATAAAAAATCCTTTGCGTATTTTAGATAGTAAAGAGGATGATTTATTACCGATTATCGAACAAGCTCCACAGATTTTTGATTACTTAAATAACGCGAGTCGGGAGCATTTTTTGAAAGTAATGGATTACCTAGACGAGCTAGATGTACCTGTGATTTTAAAGCCGACATTGGTACGCGGGCTTGATTATTATAATCGTAC
>Ga0172368_10005446_pt1 | contig 14189 bp, 13 predicted proteins | sample Lak11m_FD_114540 | JGI IMG/M metagenome (GOLD analysis project Ga0172368, IMG submission 114540) | Freshwater microbial communities from Kabuno Bay, South-Kivu, Congo - kab_022012_11m | ecosystem: Environmental > Aquatic > Freshwater > Lake | place: Democratic Republic of the Congo: South-Kivu...
GTTTTCGTGTGTTTTTTCCGCCTCCCGTCTTTGCTGTTCTTGTTTGCGCATAATAAACTGATCGTGAACATAATCTTTGTAGTGTTGATCCAATAGGCCGTTTTTTCTAAACCACGACTTAACCGTATCCAGCGAAACGCCAAGTTTCTCGGCAATTTCTGGATATTTGAATCCTTTCCACTTCATGTCTATCGCTATATTGAATTTTTCTTTAAATCTTCTCATCGGTGTATTTTTCTTTCGGTGTATTTTCGTTAATAAGGGTGTAATACCTGCTGAATTCGCTTGTTGAAATACGCCGCTCGGTTTCGTATCGGTTTCCCTTTGCCGGATTCTTCTTTTTCCTTAATTTCGTTGTAGATATATTCAATATCATCAAGACCGTGTTTTTTAAACACTGACAGGATAAATCTCATATCCTTCTCGCCCAGATATTCAGCTATTTGCTTGCATCTCTCCTCTTCATAGTTTTCTGGATCAAACTTACTTACAGGAAAACGAATCTCGATTTTTTGATTTTGAGAATCCGATATTATTTTCTCATTCGATTTATAATTCAAATTCTCGTTATCGTTATTGGAATTTCTGCCAAACCGCGAACTCGAATTCACAGCAAACCCTTCTGCTAACTGCTTTTTTTGCTCTTTCAACTTCTGCCGAATATCCTCATCTTCTGCCGAACTTCCCGCATCATTACTGGGTATATTAGCCCCTGAACTTCTGCCAGTATTCTGCGCATCTTCTTTTTCAATATCCTTAAAACCCCCTGTAGAAAGCGGGTAATTCTGGATGTTCACAAAGAATGAACCTCTGCGGCCTTGCTGTCTTGGAAAACCTATCAACTTCTTCCGCTTAAGCTCCAGCATAAGTTTGTTGATGACATTTTTTGAGTATCGGCTCTGAAAGTCCTTGCTGACGCTCTCATAACTCACCATTGCCCGACCGGTGCGGGGATTGGCATTGATCCAAAGCCAAATAAGGACCCACATCTCATCGAGCTTAATCAAGCCGTCCAGATACGCGGTTCGTATGCTTCTGGAGAGCCGGATAAAATCATCGTTTTCAATTAGGATTTTCTTGTTTTTCATACTCATGCTCGTGGAAATTGCTAGAGGGCGTCTGAATACATCAGCGACTTTAATTCTTTAATGGCCGCCACAAACTTACGCGGCTCGACCTTTGCCTGGCCATTAAAAAAGCCCTCAAGCAATTTCGCTCTGTCTTTGCTGTCCGCAAAAACAAAGCGAAACCGCCGAGGGTCGGTTTTATCAATATGTATCAGCTGGTGGTTCTCGGTTAAGAGAAAAACTGCCGAATAAAAGTCACTTGTGGTGAACTGATTTTCCATTTTCTTTTCCATCTTGATTTTTCGCTTGCTCGATTGTCTCAAGCCAGCGGTCATAAATAATTTCCGCCAAAATCAAAAACCCGTCGCGGATTTCCTCGATCTCTTTATCCGAAAGCTTCGGATCGTTTAATAATTCTTTTACGCGCTCAACGCTCAACATAAAAAGCAGGCTTTTCTTTAAGCCTACTTTTATGCCAGCGATTCACTTTGGATTCACACGAGTCGCATTATTTGGCGAAGATTTCTCTTATCCAGATGTGATTATTGCGCCAACTGAAAATTTCTATACCCAGAGATTTCTTTGCCCGTTGATTAACAGCACGCATGGCATCGTAAACGCTACGCTTAGAATCTTTATCCCAATCTATAAGATCGAGTATTTCAATTTCTTTTACCCTTGTTCCAAGGGGCAAGCCGAACATTTTTTTACAAAGGAAGTATTGGTTTGTCTGAAGCGGCACAGGACATGTTTCGCCTCCCAATATCATATCGCCGGTATGTTCATTAAATGAAAGTTTCCCGGAGATGTTTTCTTCCGATGGCGGGCTGTCGGCCTGCTTAAATTCAGCAAGCCGCTTTCGAATCTCAAGAAGTTTTTTCCTGTCGGGTTTTTTGATGATATAGAACAGCGGCAATTTTCTGAATCCTAATATTTCAGAATCTTCCGCAGCTTCCCCCTTCAACTTTAATAAGAGCTTATTTTGTTCAATAAGGTTTCTATAGTTAGACGGAAGCGGTAAGTTGAGATTTGAAAGCTTGATCTCGTCTGGATTCGGCGAAATTTCCATTTCGTGCAAAATGGCGTCGATAAACCTTATAAGGTCTTTGTTTGAATTTTCCATACTCATATTCATTATTTCGGCTACTTTTGCATACAATCGGATATAGCCGTTATATACGATTTTGGGCCGTTGACTTCAGTTTCGCAATCTACTATAATCTAATATAGTTAAAGTATAAGATAATTTATGGCAAAAAACAACCGTTTTGACCAGAGGCTCGCGTCTATTCCGTCAGAGCTTTGGTCAAAGATAACACAAATTGATGAGCTGAAGGGGCAATGGATCGCCGGGGCCCGGCTCTCTCCGCAAGTTTTAGGCCGTCTCAAACGGTCGGTTTTGATCACTTCAACCGGGGCTTCAACTCGTATTGAGGGGGCGCGTCTTTCTGATGAGGATGTAGAGAAACTGATGCGCGGCATTGATATCCAGAAATTCACGAACCGCGATAAACAGGAAGTGAAAGGATACTTTGAGCTACTCAAAAATATATTTGATTCTTGGAAATCTCTCAAGTTTTCAGAGGGCGCTATTAAGCATTTTCATAAAGAGCTTTTGAAGCATGTCGCCAAAGACGAGACGCACAGAGGCGATTACAAAAAAACCGAGAATAAGGTGCACATGCTCAATGCCGCCGGAGAATCAGTTGGTGTGCTTTTTGACACCACGCCGGCATACCTTACGCCCAAAGAAATGCAGGAGTTGGTTGAGTGGACACAAGAAGCATTGGCAGAGAAAAAATACCATCCACTTTTGATTGTCGGCAACTTTCTTGTTGAGTTTTTGCAGATCCATCCATTCCAAGATGGCAATGGCCGGCTTAGTCGCGTACTCACGAATCTTCTTTTGCTCAAAGAGGGGTATTTGTATATGCCTTACATTTCGCATGAGAAACTGGTTGAAGATAACAAGCCGGAGTATTACCTTGCGCTTCGCCAGAGCCAAAAAACATTTTTGTCCGCCGAAGAAACCATTATCCCATGGCTGGATTTCTTTTTTACCATTTTCTTGAAGCAATCACAAATGGCTGTTGAATTACTCTCCAAAGAAAACATTGAAAAACTTCTTTCCAAGAAGCAGCTTTCGGTTTGGCAATATTTACAAGGGGTAGATGAAGCTGCGCCGGGCGAAATTGCCAAAAATGCAAAGGTTGCTAGGCCAACCGTCAATCAAGCATTGGACAAACTCCTTCGCCTCAAAAAAGTCGAGCGCATCGGGCTTGGTAGAAGCACGAGGTATAGAAAACTATAAGCATTCCCAAAGATGAAAGATGAAATATGAAAATGAAGGATTTACCAAAAGTTGATAGGCCAAGAGAAAAACTCGAAAAGTACGGACCCGAGCGGCTTTCGAATTCGGAGCTCTTGGCTATTCTTTTGCGAACCGGTAGTGAAGGCGTGAATGTTGTTGAACTGGCGAACAAGATTCTCAAAAAATTTAGCGGTGATGGTCTCGCTAAAGCTTCGGTAAAAGAACTCAAAAATACTTTCGGTTTAGGTTTGGCTAAGGCCTGTGAAATCGCGGCTTGTTTTGAATTAGGCCGCCGGCTTCTACAAAGTAAGCAGTCGGCTTTATTACTCTCGCCCCAAGATGTTTGGAATGAACTCAAAGATATTCGTGATCATAAAAAAGAGCATTTTGTGATTTTCTTTTTGGATGCGCGAAATCAGGAAATTAAGCGGGAGACCGTATCCGTTGGCTCGCTTAATGCCAATCTTGTTCATCCGCGAGAGGTTTTTGAACCGGCGGTTCGTCATTTAGCCGCACAGGTTATTTTGGCGCACAATCACCCGGCTGGAGATCCAGCTCCGTCGCAAGAGGATTCTGATATCACAAAGCAATTGGTTGATGCCGGCAAACTTCTTGGAATTGAAATAAAAGATCATGTAATCGTATGCAAGGCCGGATTCTTTAGCTTCAAAGAGCACAAATTATTATGAGCCCTATTCAAGACACAACTGGCAAAAAGTTTATGCGCGAGACAGACGCGCGAATTTTGATTGATCGCAAACTCCGCGAGGCCGGCTGGGATATTGAAGATAAAAATCAGGTCTCAACCGAAGAAACATCGGAGACCGGCCGCTCCGATTATATTCTCAAAGATTCGCGCGGCCGGGCAATAGCAGTCATTGAAGCCAAGCGGTTTTCTGTTGATCCCGGCTCTGCAAAACAGCAGGCGCTTGCTTATGCCGAATCAATCAGTGCAGGTTTTATCTTTCTATCAAACGGCGAGGAAATTTATTTTTGGGATTACAAATATCGGCCGGAGCAGAAAGTAGCAACTTTCTATTCCCAGCGTGATCTTGAGAAAATTCAAACTCTACGACTTGAGCAAAAACCACTGTCGGTAATTTCAATTCCAGAGAAATATTTCAAAGGCGGCGAATGGCGCACGCCTCGGCCATATCAAAAAGAAGCGATGCAGATTATGGATAAGGCGCTCGCTGGCGGCAAACGCAAAATGCTTTTGGTTATGGCTACCGGCACAGGAAAAACCGATGCAATCGCGCTTTATCTCAAGCGTCTCTTTGAAGCCGGCATAGTAAATCGGGCTCTTTTTCTTGTGGATCGCATTGATCTCGGAGTGCAAACCAAAGAAGTTTTTGACGAGATTCTTCAAGATTACCCTTCCAAACTTCTCTACGGCGGTAAACAGCGCGATGAATCATCCATTATAATTTCAACCCTTCCGACTCTTTACTCTCAGCTTTCTCTATTCACGAGCGGTTATTTCGATGTGATTATCTCCGATGAAGCGCACCGTTCAATTTTCGGTATTTATAATACTGTCCTTTCGCACTTCGATGCTATTCGTATCGGTCTGACCGCTACGCCGAGCGGTTATGTTGACCGCAACACTTACAAGCTTTTTGGCTGCTGGGACGAGACTGACCAAAAAGGCAAACCGACTTTTGCCTATAGCATCCGCAGCGGTGTTAAAGACGGCTACCTTGCCGGCTATGACATTGTACAAATTGATACGAAGGTCTCGCTTGAAGGCGTTCAATACGAGGGCGAGGATTATAATCCCGAGGACCTTGAAAGAAAAATAAATGTTCCCGCGCGGAATGAACAAGTCGTGCAAACTTATTTTTCCGAAGAAGAAAAGCGTGAACCAAATAAGCAAAGGAAAGCCATTGTTTACGCCGTTACCAAGAAGCATGCCGCCCAGCTGGCATATTACTTCAATCAGGCCAAGCCGGAGCATAAGGGCCGCTTTGCGGAAATTATCACCTCTGACACAGAAGATCCGCGTGGCGCAATCCGAAGATTTAAGCTTGAGGAATTGCCGATGATCGCGGTTTCGGTTGGCATGATGGACACCGGCATTGACGCGCCAATGGTTGAAAATCTGATTATGGTTAGGCCAACGCGCTCGCCGATTTTGTATCAGCAAATGCGCGGCCGAGGTAGTCGTTTAGATTCTCGTATTAATAAAAAGTCATTCAGAATTTACGACTTCGCCGGTGTTACAAAATATTTTAATGATGAAAGTTACAACCCATATTCCGAAATTGCCAAAGCAAGGGCCGGCATCCCGTGGGGCACGGAGGTAAAAGATTTTGAAGAAGAAAATTTGGAAGTGCCGGCTGGTTTTATTCAAGTTGCCGAAACCGCGCCGGAAAACATTGATGTTGTTATAAAACGCGCCTATGTGGAAGTCGGGCCTCAAGGAGAAAAGATTGACTCGGATGATTACCAAGTAGCTTGGGAGCGGCAAATTCAAGAACTCGCCAAAGCCGAGCCGTTAATTCAAAAAGTGAAAGAAGGCCAAGAGCTTTCAAACGACGAATCAATGGTTCTCGCCGAAAAACTAAACTCCCCAATTTATTACTTCAATGAAATAAATTTGCGCGAGGCATATCAATATCCGCCGGGCACGATAAACGAATTTATTAAAACAGCTCTCGGCATTCAAAATCTACCGACCGAAGTTCAGCTTTACGAAGAACGAATCAGCGAGCTTTTTGAAGCGTGGCTTATAGATAAGCAATTTGGGCCGGAGCAGGTGAAGATTTTGCGTTTGGTAAAAAGCCAATATATCGCCCGCCGGGCCCCGATTGAGATTTCTATTTTCAACGAGCCGATTTTTCAACAGCAAGGCGGCTTAAATCAGATTTTGCGAATTTTCGGCGAGGACTTGCTTAAAAGCTCGCTTGCTGAACTAAATCAACGAGTTTTTATCAACGGCCATGCAAAATAATCTCCAACAATTAAGGGAAGAATTTAAGGGTAAGGTTTCCCGCCTAAATGATTATCTTTGGGGCGCGGGATTAAAAGATCCCGTCACGCGCATCCAGCAAATCAGTTTTCTCTTTTTCCTCAAAATGCTTGAGGAGCAGGATATTGCGATGGAAAAGGAAGAAAAACTCACCGGCCACAAGCACAAATCAATTTTTGAGGGCAAGCAGGAAAAATTCCGTTGGTCGCGCTGGAGAGAAAAAGCCGGCAAGGATTTATATGAGTTTGTGCGGACTCAAGTTTTCCCGTTCATTGAAGAACTCCACAATGGCCACGCCAACATCCGCCAGATTTTTCATGGCGCTAAGTTGCTTATTCCCGACGAAGTAACGCTCAAAAGAACGGTTGAGATTATTGATACGATTGATTTCTCAAGTTTGGACACCGATGTCAAAGGCGATCTTTACGAGTCGCTTCTCTCAAGTATTGAGTCAGCCGGCGAGCTCGGGCAATTTCTTACTCCTCGCCATATCATACGCGCTATTATTGAGATGGTAAATCCAAAAATTGGCGAGACAATTTTTGACCCTGCTTGCGGCTCGGCCGGTTTCTTAATCACGGCCTATGAATGGCTCAAGCTCAAAAACAGCGATCCGAAAAATATTGAAGATCGCGACGAGAGAAAAATCGGCTATGGCGACAAACTCAATAAAGACCAGTGGCAATTCCTAACCGAGAAAACCTTTCATGGATACGATGTTGACCCGGAAATGGTGCGGCTGGCTCTAATGAATCTCATTTTGCACGGCATTGAGGGCGCGCATATTCGCAGAAAGGATACTGTTGCCGGAGCGGAGGACGAAGAGGATTTGCGCCGATTTGATGTCGTGCTTACCAATCCGCCATTTGCCGGAAAAGTTGATCGTGAGCGAATCAAGCCGACTCTGCCGGTGAAGTCCAACAAAACACAAGTGTTATTTCTTGGCTATGTAATCAATGCCTTAAAACCGAGTGGTCGGGCCGGTATTATTTTGCCGGAGGGTTCGCTTTTTGGCACCAACAAAGACGATAAAGAAATCCGCCGCTACTTGCTGGAAAATACAAAGCTTGAAGCGGTTGTTTCAATGCCAGCCGGCGTATTTCAGCCATACGCCGGAGTAAAAACCAGCTTCTTGGTATTCAAGCGAAAGCCGGCACCGAAGTTAGATGAAAAAGAACAGATTTGGTTCTTTGATATGAAAGGCGATGGCTCGTCTCTTTCGGCCGCCAAAAAATTCGGCCCGCAGTATAAAAACGATATTCCGAAACTTCTGGAACTTTGGGGCAAAGATCACGCAGTTGCTAAGCCATATTCATGGTTCACAAAAGTCGGCGAAATTGCGGAGAACGACTATATCCTCTCAGCCAACACTTATAATCCCTATAGCGGCGAGGAAGAAGTAAATCATCGTGAACCAAAGGAGATTTTGAAAGATATTGAAGGCAACGAGAAAAAATTAGAGTCGTCGCTTGCAGATATCAAAAAATTGCTATGAGTTTGAAATTAAGAAAATTAGACCTGCATGTTCACTCACCCGCATCGCACGATTTTGATAATAAATCGGTAACGGCTGAACAAATTATCGAACAAGCTCAGAAGATGGGTTTGGATGCTATCGCCATCACTGACCACAACTCTGTAGATTTTGTTGATAACGCCAAAGAAGCAGCTAAGAAAGAGAAATTCGTTGTTTTCCCTGGCATAGAAGTGTCATGTGGAGGTTCGCGAAGTGGCTCAATCCATGTCATTGCGCTTTTTGATCCTTCGAAAACAAAAGATGACTTACAAAAGGTATTGGGCAAACTTGAGATCAAGGGCACCGGCGAGAATACACTGACTTCAAAGAGTGTGGCTGATGTAATTGACATTATCAAACAAGCAGGCGGCTTACCAACGCTGGCGCATGCTAACTCGTCTCATGGCGCATTGTCCGACATTAAGGGCAATCCGCGGACTGATATCGTTAAAAACCCGAACTTGTGCGCCGTTGAAGCGACGGATGGCAACTTCAAGAAGCCGAAGGGCGATCGGCTTATCGACCACCTTAATGGCAATGACCCGGTCTATAAACGAAAACTTGCAGTATACAAATCATCGGATAACAGATCGCCCGACGATAAAGGTCACTGCTTGGCATCAATCGGGAAGCACTTTACATACTTCAAAATGGGTGAGTTAACCCTTGAGGCATTGCGCCAGTGCTTTGAGGATTGTGATAGTCGCATTGTTCAAGATTATGAAATAGAAAAAATAAACTCTACTCATCCGCGCATCGAAACCTTAATGATCGCGGGCGGTTTTCTCGATGGGCAAAAAGTTGTTTTTAACCCGGGGATGAATAGTATCATTGGCGGTACTGGCACGGGTAAATCACTTATCGTTGAGTTCTTGCGATTCGCTTTTAATCGACAACCACACGCCAGCCTTCTTGCTGACCATAAAGAAAAGCTCGAAAAGCAACTCCGTCTCAATGGAGAGGTTAAAGTAGTTTTTCTTGATGGCACTGGTGAACAATATGAATTAGCTCGGAAGTTTGAAAACCTTCGCAATCCTTACTCCGCCATGGTTGAGTGCGTAAATAAAACTACGGGCGGGAAATTCACGGGAGACATTACTTCAATTTTCCCAATCCTTCTCTACTCACAAAACGAGATATTAGAAATAACTCGCGACTCCGAAGCCCAATTGCGATTGCTTGATAATTTTAGAGATTTTGAATCCCACCAAAACAAGGTAGCAGAGATTATTCAAGATTTGAAAAATTCTGACCGCGACCTATCCCGCACAATACAGGAATCTTCGAACTTAGATACATTGCTCAAGCGGCAGGGAACGATTGACGAGAAACTTAAGAAGTTAAGGAAGGGCTTAGGGGCGACCGGAAAGAAAAGTATTGCCGACCAATATATAAAACTTTCGGAGGACAAGTCGGTTATTGAAGGACGGATTGAGGAATACGATACCCTCATTAGAAAGGTTGGGGAGACAATACAAAAATTTAGGGACGCGGCGCCCACGCGCAAGAAGACTCCGAAGGAAATCTTGGAGATCATTGAAGCTCGCTTAAGCGATGGCTACCTTGCCGTTGTCGCAGCCTTGGAGAAGCAACTAGATTTAATTAAAAAAGCAAAGAAGAAGTCCCAAGACGAACTGGTAGCGTGGGAGAAAAAGAACAAATATTCCCAAATAGAGAAAAAATACAACGCAGAACTGAAAAAGAAGGAGAAAGAAACGAAACTTGAGAACGAAAGAAAGGGTTTGATGACCGATAAAAGAAGCGTGGATACTCAAGTTACTACCGCCCAGAAAGCCGCAAAGGACTATGCGGCCCTTAGAACAAAAAGAGCCGAACTACTAGATGGGCTTTCAAAATCAAAGTTTGCCTACTTTAGCGAGAGGTCAGCTCAAGCAAAACTTATTACCGAAAGATCGGGGGGAAGATTAAAAATAACTGTTCAGGCCGGAGATAACAAGGACGCATATATTAAAATCCTAAAGAAACTGAAAGTTGGTTCGCACGCAGAAAAGAAAGAGGTTGACGAAATAGTCAATCTAATTTCCCCGGTAGACCTTGTGGAAATAGTTTTGAATAGGGATGTTAAAAAACTCTCCCAAAAAGGCAATCTTACTGACCAAAAAGCCGAAAATATAATTAGCGAGCTTTTGAAAGCAGAAAATCTTTTGGAAACACTATCCCTTCAATATCAGGGTTATCCAGAAGACCGGGTAGAGATCAGCTATCAAAAGAAAGACGGCAATTATTACCCACTCTCCGAACTGTCAATGGGTCAGAAAGCAGACGCCCTCATAATGATTGCTCTCGGAGACGGGACTATGCCCGTTGTTATAGACCAGCCAGAGGACGCCCTTGATGTACCTTCAATTTGGACGGACATTTGCTCAAAATTAAGAATAAACAAGCACGCTCGTCAGTTTATATTTACAACCCATAATTCGAGTATCTCGGTCTCATCCGACTCTGACCAATTTCTTGTTCTTGAAGCTGACGGCAGTAAAGGATGGTTAGCTCATTCGGGCTCCATTGACCAGAAAAAAATAAAAGATGAGGTAGTCGAACACCTTGAGGGAGGTTATCCTTCCTATGACCTTAAACGCAAGAAGTATGGACTATAAGTATCCAACAAAAGAAATAGTAAAAGAAATGAAATGGAAAAAGGGAGATGTACTAGAGGGAACTGATAGGCGGCGGAAGGCTGCTCGGCATTATATTATAGCCCTTGAACCATACCGCCCTGGCGATTTTATTGGTGTGATGCTTACCAGTAGCAACGAGTACCCAGAAAATATCCCAATGAAGTCGGAGTACATTCGTACGCATGCTGACGATGAGACCGAATTCAAGTTCCAATTCAAAAATACTCACTTCGTAAAAGGCCGGTTTATAAAATTGGAAAGCTGGGGGCCTTTTACGAAGGTTGGCGAGCTAACCAGAGAGGGGATGGATTTAGTGGACGAAGAGACCAAAGATTTGGCGCCAATACCGTGGGACGACTATGTAGCTCGTATGCAACGGTCATGAAGACTAAATACCCAAAAAAGAAATTAGAAAAAAATGAAAAAGTATATATCAGTAAAACTCCAAACCAAAAACAATCGCCCGCTGTCTGATGCGGCTATGATTGAGCGTTCGTGGAGTTTGATGAATGAGAGTATGAGAACCATTGATTTACAAAGACGACGACTACGATCGGGCGAACCTGAAGATGCGGATTTTATTTTTCGTTGGTGGGCTGATTTACAATTTTTAATTGTTGCTCTAAGGCGCTTGCGCAGATCGGCTGAACTAGCCACTCGAGTTTTAACTGCCAAATCAATAGTTACTGATGCCATTCAACAATTTGATCGAGAACTTCCTATGTTGCAAAAAATGCGTAATGTGGGTGAACACATAGATGATTATGCGGTTGACAGTGAAAAACGACGGCACAAAGATGTCGAGCGCTTCTCTTTACAGGTTGGTTCGTTTGATGGAACTACTTATGAATGGCTAGGTGCGCGTTTAAATATAGACGAAGCTCACTCTGCTTCTATGCGTCTCTGGGAAGCAGTTCGTTCGGTTGTTAAAAATTGGCCAAAGAATTCTGAGAATTAAAATGACTAACTACCCAACAAAAAAATTAGGAGAATGTTTATCGCGATTTGATCGCGGAATAAGCTGGTCGCGCAAAAACGAAGGTGGTGCTATTGCAGTTTTGCGTATTCCGAATGTTGAAGAAGGACAAATCAACACCAGTGATCTTAAATATATCGATATTGAAACCGAAAATGGCCAACTCAGAAAAGATGATGTTGTAATGGTTGCTTCAAATGGTAATCCTGATTTGGTCGGGCGTTCAGCCCTGGTTACTGAAAACGAGACGAATATGAGATTCGCCTCGTTTCTTGTGAGATTAAGTTTTGATACGGAAAAACTCCTGCCTCATTACGCCCATCTGTTTTTGCTAACACCATTTTTTAAGCGCGAATTGAGAAGAAAAATAGCAACGACTTCTGGAATTTATAATCTTCGGAAAGAACACATCGAGAAAATCAAAATCCCTCTCCCGCCCCTCGAAATCCAAAAACAAATCGTTGAGCGGTTGGATAAGATTGTCGCGGCGCAGAAATTGAACGACGAACTCATCCAAAAAACCGACGAGCTTTTCCAGTCGTTTTTGCACAAAGAACTCAACCCTGCCGGCAAGAATTGGGAAGTTAAAAAATTGGAAGAAATTTTAGAATTTATAAAAAATGGGACTACGGCCGATCAAAATCAAGAAGGCCGTGGATATACGGTAACGAGAATCGAGACGATCCAAAATAATCAGATTGATCCATCACGCACCAGATTTGTTGAGCTTGAAAAAGAAGAGTTTGAAAAATACAAGTTAAGGGTTGGCGACATACTCTTTAGTCACATTAATAGTGAAGAGCATATCGGCAAAGTAGCGTTATTTGAGAACCAAATTAAAAATCTTGTGCTCGGTATGAATTTACTTGTATTTAGGCCTCGAGAAATTGTAGTTCCAAATTATCTTTATTATTATTTTTTGACACCCCATGCCAGAAATCAGGTTGCTCGCAATGCAAAGAGGGCGGTTAATCAGGCAAGTATTAATCAAACGCAATTGCTAAGATTCAAAATCCCGCTCCCGCCACTCGCAGCCCAAAAGCAAATCGCCGCCAAACTTTCCGCGGTTCAAAATTACAAAACCCAGCTCCTCGCCCAAAAATCAAAACTCAAAGAGCTTTTCGATTCGGCGCTATCGAAATCAATGAAAAATTAAAATTAGCAAACAAATAACATGGAAAATATCAAACAACATCTAATCGAAGAAACTACAAAAGAAATCGCCGCTAAAGAACGGGAAATTCAAGAGTCAGACCACGAGCTTGAAATTTTAAGTGCGAAAATAAAAGTTGAGAATAAAGCTCTTGGTATGCAAGATTTAAAAGAACATCTAAGGGAAAATTTTAAGTATTCAGCCCAAGCCTTGGAGAGTATGCTTGCGCAAGAACAGCAGAGAAACGCCGAGCTTAAAAAAGACCTTGAGATATTGAAGTATCGGAAAGCAGTAGTCGAGAGCCAATTCTCGGACAATGAATTAGATCGTTAATATTATGAGCAACACATTTAAACTTATTATTGCTATTGTAGTTTCAGAGCTTGCCGGTATTATTGGCTCGATCTTTACCGTTTCGGCAATTCCAAATTGGTATGCCGGACTTGTGAAGCCGGCACTGAATCCGCCGAGCTGGATTTTCGGGCCAGTGTGGACCCTGCTTTATGCTCTGATGGGCATTGCGGCGTTTTTGATTTGGAAGAACGGATTGGAGAAAAAAGAAGTTAAGGCCGCGCTTGGGGTATTTGGTATCCAGCTTTTCTTAAATGCAATCTGGTCAATTATATTCTTTGGTCTGTATAGCCCCGGCTGGGCCCTCGTGGATATCGTAGTGTTGTGGTTGGCTATTGTTTGGACAATGGTCATGTTTTACAAAATCTCCCGGCCAGCGGCGTATCTGCTCGTGCCATATCTTCTCTGGGTCAGTTTCGCTTCGTATCTGAATTATTCGGTCTGGGTACTCAATTAACCATGCTTCCTAAAAAAGCCATTGAAGAATTTAAGAAGATTTATAAAAAGTCCTACGGGGTGGAGCTTTCGGATGAGGAGGCCACGGACAAGGCCAACAGGTTGGTGAATTTGTATAAGGCGGTTTATTTGGACGATAAATGGACACTGCCGAAAGATTTGGATAGTTCACAAAAGTGACTTGATTTGCGGGGGCCGGAAGGTAACATACCCCCACTATGAGAAAGTCCGATTTGGGAGATGTTATCGAGGTGGTTATTATCTTGGCGATTCTTGTCGCCGGGCTTTTCTACACCGCCCACGGTCTTTTTGATCACGATTCCATTTCGGGTTCTCATAATCGGTACTACGAAGCGCACGAGGACTTCTAAAACTCTCACAGCTCGTCAAATCTTGGGCAACCCGGTGCCAAGGATACAAGGCTCTGGCCCGGGGTCAAACGCTCGCCACAGGGGCAAATACGGGGCAACCTGCTCGTGATGAGCGGGTGCATCTCTTAATATTCGGTAAAAATTGAGCTATACTGGTTGTACTGATTGCGTAAGATATTTCAGTGTTTCCGAGTTGATAAGGGTGTGCCAATCGTACAATTCCTTGAGAACCCGGTTCCACTGGATTCGCATTAAGTCCACCATACGAAACTTGTTCGGAATTAAATAAGCCATATACGCATGGAAAAGGCTCAAAACAAAAAAGAGACTACTTCCCTCTCTAAAATTCCCATTCTCGATACAAAATCTGCAGAGCAA
>Ga0172368_10005447_pt1 | contig 14188 bp, 10 predicted proteins | sample Lak11m_FD_114540 | JGI IMG/M metagenome (GOLD analysis project Ga0172368, IMG submission 114540) | Freshwater microbial communities from Kabuno Bay, South-Kivu, Congo - kab_022012_11m | ecosystem: Environmental > Aquatic > Freshwater > Lake | place: Democratic Republic of the Congo: South-Kivu...
CATAATAATTTGCAAGGTTTGTTATACAAATCTATTAATTCTTGCAGTTATTTCTTAGCCTTTTTTTCGTTAATCCCTTTTATTTTATTGCCTTATATACTTTTTAAGGGTGGACTAATTAATGTATTCCTTTCAGATTCAGTAATTAAAAATATTGTTGATCTGCGATCAATAATATAAAATGCGTCATTTAACAATTTATAATACTGGTGAACAAAAGTTTTTTCTTTTTCGTAAGCGTTCCTGATATATGCTTTTGCCAAATCATATTTTTTAATATGAAATAGAAACATACCAGCAAAGAAATTAGCGCCGGCTGAATCTAGAAATTACTCCTTAATACTTGAATAGTTATCATCATTGCATAATAAATTTAGGACTCCTATATGGTTACCAGAAATATATTGCCAAAAGACTTCCTTCGTCATAATTTTTTTCTGTTCTACACCGAATGACTTATACCTTGATAAAATATCGTCAACTAATGATCTATCCTTCAGAATTGAGACATAGTAAAGTAGATAGTCACAGATCCTGACAGAATAAATTTGCTTACTAATAATTTGTTCCGTTATCTTACCAGCAATTTGTTGATTCCCCAATTTCAAATTGATTTCAGCTTCATAGGATAATACTTCAAGTTGGAGTACTTCATCGATTTTCTTAAATCCAGTTAACTGTTTTATTGAGTCAATACTTTCTAAAACTTCATTATACTTTAATTCTGTTAATTATTTACCAAAATTGTCAAATAATGATTTGAACAGAGAAGCTATAACTTCCTTATCTGAAGATGTGAACAAACCTTCACTCCGACTTAGTAGAATATCAAGTTTTTTATTTACATCTTCGAACTCAATGAGTATCTGATCCCTGGACTCTTCTAATAATTTTTTAATTTCTGCATTGAAATTATTTTGATCTATTATGTGTTCGCAAAGTTGTTTAGATACTTCAGTAATACTACCCAATTTCTCTTTCAGAATGGAACTGATTTTTTCTACCTCGTTAATCTCTTTCAATTGGTTGATTACAATACTGCCCACTCGTGATTCAATGAATGATAATATTTCTCCTTCCTAGGCACATTCCCTGGCGTCTTTCAAACTAAATAATAACTTATCAATAGCTTCTCCTTTTGGAAGGAGGTGCATAAAAGCACGGACAATATTTTCCACTGCTTTAATTGTATATACTTCTTCTTCCATAAGTAACCCTCTCAGTGTTTCCTATCTTTTGGTGGATGAGGATCTTTTCCATAGCTGTCTTTATCTCTGATCTTGCCATCCCGACCGTGTATAACGACTTCAGATTTTTGATTTTTTGCAATCTTTATTGCTTCTTTGATAGCTTTTTCTTGTGTTGGTTTTATAACACTTGCTTTAATGCTTCCTTCACTTTTAATAGCCCATACTTCGTTGCGAGGTAGCACGTGTTGATTTTGCCCTCTTGACATTTTGTTTCTCCTTTTTAATATGATTTATAATGGTAATGCATCATCTGATACATCACCAGGTAATTCTAAAGCTTTTATTTCTGGTAGTGCTGCACCGATTAAAACTTGTAACCCAGCGTACATACCAGTTGTATTCTTCAATACACGATCTATCTGTATTTCGCGCTTCTCCCATTGTTTATTTATTGCTCTCTTTTCTGATTCTAAATCTGTTCTCATTGTAGTGAAAGCTTCTACTATTCCTTCTATCTTCTGTCGGAATTCATTACTACACAAATAATTATATACTACTTCCATTTTTTCATTCTTACCGACATTTGATTTTTTTATTTGGTCTATTTGAATTAGTTGTTCTCTCAATGCAATCGTGATACCATAAACCTCTTCAAAGCTTACAACCCATACACCATCTATCTGCGTAAGTTTACTCACGCCTTCAGGCAGTGCTTGACTTACAATTATCGCAATATCCGCTTTGCTATCACGTTGATCTTCTTTCAATTTTGTAATCCAATCATTATTCCACTTCGTAGTTCTCTTGGATTCCCAAATTATTCTTCCGCATTCCTGTCCATATTGAGTCTTAACTTTTTGCAAGACGTCTGCACCCCTAAACCCTTTCGGTACTGGTTGAATCTCATCATACACGAATCTTGCAGACAAAAACTTTTCAAGTTCAAGTTCCTGTACTTCGCCCTGTATTTGCTGAGAACCCTGCTCAGCTTTCTTTCTCAACTCTTCAATTTTATTTGTCATCTGTTTAATTTTTTCATCGCGTTCGCTTATTCGTAATTGATACTCGGAATCAGATTCATACCTAGCTTTTTTATAAAGTTCATCTTTTGCAGCATCCAATTCTCGCTGCTTTTTGAGCTCAAGTTCTTTTTTATCGGCTTCAAGTTGCCGCTTTTCTTTACGAAGCTCTAGTTCTTGTGTTTCTGTGTCGCTTAATTTTTTTTGGAGCTCAGCTACCTGGTTCTGAAGATCAGTTATATCCAATGAACTTTCTTTCTTTGCAGCTTCGCGGATTTTTTTTTCAGCCTCCTGAATTTTTTTATTTGCCTGCTCAGTTATTTTGAGTTCAAGTCCGCTTTCTTTTTCAGCAAGTTCTCTTTCTTTCATCTTCAATTGCAGTTCCCGCTCGCTCAGGTCTTTTATTTTCTTATCTTTTTCAGCCACTTGGATTTGTAAATCTTTCATATCTGATTCATATTTTTCTGAAATATTCTTCTCTGCCTCTGTTTTCACTTTTTTCTCAAGGGCAGATAACTTTTCTTTAACTTCTGAATCAATCTTTGTTTGCAGTGAACTCTCCTTATCTGTCAGTTCGCGTTCTCTTTTACTAACCTCCAATTCTCTCTTGTTCAGATCTTTTATTTTGTTGTCCTTCTCTTTCACTTGATTCTTTAAATCCTGAAGATCTGTTTCATATTTTTCGGATATCAGCTTTTCAGTGTCCTCCTTAACTTTATTTTCACGTAACTTTATTTTGTTAGCGTACTCTTCCTGAAATTGTTTTTTCAAATCAGCTTCTATATGACCCATTAATGCTTGGGTAAGCTGAATATTTTCACCGCAATTTGGGCATGGTATATACTGTTCGTTTGTTTTTGAGTTCATTGCCATCTCTTCAATAAATTTTATTTAATTATACTAATCCCTAATAACCTCACTCTCGCACCAACCGGATTTTCAACCGAAGATTTTATTTGTGATAATATAGCTCCAACGGCTCCTTCATAGTTACTTTTAATTTTTTGCCAGTTAAGTTCAATTAGAGTTTGATTTACACAATTATACTGTTTCTTCTCTAATTTATTCAGTAGCCATTCATCCTGTAATATTTGAACATCTCCTGAATTATTTATTTTTATTGCTTTAACTTCTTTATGCTGCGAACCACCTTCTAGATCAATTGCAAATTGCGTATTGACAACCACATATTCATTTTCATCGTAATCGCTTTTGGGAAGAGTAGTGACATCACCCGCCATTGTAACTTGCTGATAGTATTGAATGATTGCATCAACAAGTGGATGACCCAGTCCCATTAGTTCAGCTTGTCTTTTCCGCATTGCTAACTCTCTGTCAAAAGTTACGAGTTCATATTTTGCAGCTACATTTGTGAAATTGGAAATAGGCGTTGGTGTTACAATACTATAAAAATCACCTCGGGGAATGATAGATCCACCCAGTCTTAGAATTGCTGTTTCAATTAAAGGTTTCAAATGTCTAAGTCCAAATTTTCCTTCAATACTTAAGTAATCCTGCAAATTAAAGGAGCTTAAATCCATCGTTAGATTTTTCAGTGCTTCGATCGATTGAACAGCTTTCTGCATTGCTTCCTCAATCTCTTTCTCAGTTCGTTTGTAATCTTTATGAACTAAAGCGTGTTTATACCAATCCAGATAATTTGGTGATGAGCCCATATAGCCAAGAATTTCTGATCTGAAATCTTCAACAGGCTCACCAGTAGTCGGATCCAGTTTGCCAATATGTTCTGCTATCTCTCTTAACTTTGAATTTAACAGCTGATATATTTTTTCTTCAACGGTGTCTTCAGCAACTAAATTATAAACCTGTGAAGTTTCTTTTTGCCCATATCGGTGGATACGACCTATCCTTTGCTCAACTGCCATTGGATTCCAGGGAAGATCATAATTAAACAGAATGTGACCAACCTGTAGGTTTATTCCTTCACCCCCGGCAGATGTACAAATTAAGAATTGTGCACCGTCCTCATCCCAAAATTTTTCTTTTGCTTCAATCTTGTTATCGAGTGGACCACCCTTTATTAGGGCAACTTTATCCTGTCCGTAAATATTTTCTAATTTTTCTTTTAAGAAATTAAGAGTCTCAACGTATTGGGTGAAGATTACAAATTTTTCTTTTGGATTTGAATTACGAATAGAATCTATTGCTCTTGTAAGTGTATCAAACTTCCTGTCAACTTCATCAGGAACGATGCTTAATAATTCTTTTACTTTTTGAATTTCATCCGGAATATTTGCATCTGCATAAATTCCATCTTCACCTTCTTCATCACTATCCAGTGACCACTCAGTTGTTTCTTCTGGCTGATATGTTCTGCTTACACGTTGAGTTGTCTGTGCAAGTATCGTATCAATTTCCGGATGCCTTGATGGAATATTAGGGATCTGTATAATCTCAGAAATAAGTTTTCTCATTTCGTCTTGCAACTCAAGAAGCTCTTCGGCAATAGATCGTGAACTGGACTTAGCTCTCCTATTCGAAAGTTCAAGCTGCTTTCTGATTAGTAAAACTAATAGTCTTCTTCTCAATGCTTGCTTTATTGCCCTGATACTTGATGACATAATCTTCTGAAACGTAGTCATTACAAAACCAATTGCACGCTGCTGATTTGTTGTTCTACCTTCGCCATTTCCAACGCCAGCTACATTGTATCCTTCGCGCAAATAATCAGTCAGCTTTTCATAGAAGTTTCTTTCAGATAATGCAAGCTGAAATGATTGAGTGTGAACTTGTCTCCGCATAAAAATAGGATTTCCATTCTTGTCTGTCACTTCTCGTTTTGTTCTTCTTATCATAACCCTACTTAAAAAGCCACGATGTTCCATCATTGCTTCTTCAGAATCAAATAATGTTTCATCAAGAAGTTGAATTAGAGACCAAAATTGATAAGCGTTTCCCTGGTGTGGAGTTGCTGATAAAAATATTAAATCTTTTGTATGGGATCGTAATGCTTCTCCAAGTTTGTAATTAAGTGTTGGCGTAACTTTTTTCCCATATCGTGTTCTGCTCAGATGATGTGCTTCATCAAAGATGATCATATCCCACTTGGGACCTCCAAGTAATCTTTCTAATCGCTGTGGTCGTTTAATTGTGTCTATTGAAGCAATTACACGATTGTGATTTTCCCACGAAGCAAAGCCCTGATCAGTGAAGTCTGTTCCAAGTATTTCAAAATTTAATCTGAATGCGTCTCTTAATTCGCTTTGCCAGTTCTTAATTAAACCTGCTGGAGTCACAATAAGTATTCTGCTTGCTTCACCCCGACTGATTAATTCTTTAATTATCATTCCCAGTTCAATTGTTTTTCCTAAACCGACCTCATCTGCAACAAGTAATCTTCTATGTCTCATAGATACCACATCGCGGGTTAGCAGTATCTGATGGGGTAGAAGATCTGTCCTGCTATTTGAAAGTTGTCCACCATTATTCTGTAGCGGCAATTGAAAAGCTAATTGCTTTAATAAAAAATCAACTGATGAATCAAGATCATTACGAATTATTCTTTGCCATAAATCTGGGGCAGGCTCTAACCTTTCAACCGGAAAGCTTTGAAGATGTCTTCCATTATTATCTTCATACATTATATCTGCTTGATAAATACCGTAAAGCTCGCTGACACGATAAACTTCAACAATACCAAGATCTTCACGACCCCTCACTTTTACTCGTTCACCAACTTTAGGCATATATTCAACTTTTTGCTCTGCTGTAAACATCTTTTCCTCTTAATTAATTACCACTTAGATTAAAACTGCTTTTATAGATCCACTGACCATTTATTTCTTCCTGAGCTGGCGATCCAAATATCAGGTAGATATTTATATCTGAAGTTGGATGTCTTACTATCAAATGAGCTCCTCTTACTAATTCACCTCTGAATACAATTTGCACATCACCACATCCCCGCGAGAAAAAATAATTACCAGCCCTTTGAAGAGTGTTCCTTAATCTGATACACAACTCATCTATATTTGGTCTTGAAGCTAGCAAGACATCTTCAATCCCGACAACACGCAAACTGCTATTTTCATTAAATGGAAATTCGTCCTGTTTCAGTTCTCTCAAAAAATCGCTGAAGCCAATTTCCTGTGTATTTGCTTTTACTCCTTGCCCTGATGGACGGGGAGGTGTAAGACTTTTTTGCTCTACAAGAACATAACCAGGCATAGATTATCCTTTACCTTGTTGAGAAATATCTGTATTAGTAAATAGAGTTCGCTCATCTAAAAGACCTAAAACTTTTTTTGCTGGTGATACAAAAATTTTATTTTCTCTCATTATATGTTCTAATGCTGCACGTATCTGTGGTTTCAATCCACCAAACTTTTCCAGCCACGGTAATAAATTATCGCCTGATTCTGCTAACCCAAGTAAAAAGTGCAGCACGTCTACCAATAGAATATTGTCAGGTAAACGAATTTCTGTTTCATTAAAAAGTATTTGCTGAGAACTGCTGCCATTTCTGAACTTTTCTTTCAACTCATTCAATCTTTCCACTGGCTGCTTGACTTCAAATGTTCTTCCTCTGTTTTCCCTGCCTTTTACGATTATGCCACATTCTCTTAATTCTGATGGCTCGATGATTCCTCTCACAATTTTACTAACTGAATCAACTGTAATTTCCTTATTTGAACAGAGTGCTGTTAAATAAATATAAGATGGCACATCAATATCTTCTAGTTCTGGAGGAAGCGGGTTGTCTTTAGTTAATAACTGATCAACCATCATCTTAATTTCTTCCAAGGCTTCTTTAATTGGGAGAGGTTGATCTTTGTAATCAACAACATTCCCATAATGCTTGCTGTATAATTCGAGACATTTACCGATAAGAAGAATATTGATGTCTGGAGCTGGAAGCGTTTCGTTTCCATATCTGCCTGATTCAATGAGTTTAATTTCCTCTTTTGCGCGCTGTTTTATTTCACCTCTTACTCCAGCCCACGAACGTTTAGCTGTTTGGTCATTTTCACGCTTTATGCATACGTGAATTAGATCATAAGAAATAGCCTCATTATTTTGAAGATGTGGTGAATTTTCTGCTTCACCGTGAATTGGATAAACCGCTTCAATAAAATAACCTGCTCCACAAACCGCTTCTAATAGTGCTTCCCATGCCGAATAATCTGAATGATGAAATGAAAAGATTAAAGGTGCAGATACTTTCGAAACACGGTTGCATTCGCTAAAAACGTTTTGGAGCCCTTCTTTGAAATCCTGAAGACTTTTACCCCTTGTTTTATTCTCAATCACCTCTTCAACTTTTGGAGTTATTTCAGGTGAAAAACCCGAATATATGTCTTTAAGAATTAATCTTAACCAAACATAATAGAAGTCTGCAAGTTCTGAATAATTAACATTGCCGGCGTATGGTGGATCTGTAACAACGTAATCAAATTTGTCTTCAATTTCACCATTCAGTTTTTGTGATGATTTATTTAATATTTTCACATTTGTTCTTGAATAATTATCTAGGTTCTCATTACTTTGTCTTGCTTCTCCTCTTTTACCATTATCGGCTGGATAATAATCAACAGGTGCCTGTGAATATTCTTTCCCTTCCAGCAAAGTTTTCCAAAATGTGGGGAAAGTATATCCTTGGCCCTTTATTCCCCATAAACTGTTTTCAATAAATGAATTTTGGGGTTTAAAGGCGTGCATAGTGAACATCCTTGCTAGTGAGCCACGTTTAGGGGGCAAATATGCAAAAGTACAATGACAATCAAGCATTGTTGAGAATGAAGTCAATAACATTTCTTTTGACACCTGATTCTCTTCCTTGTTAATTTCATTTAACAAAGTGGATAAAGCAAGCAGTTGCCTTTCATTAAACATCTGGTACCAATAATTATAATGATGAGCGAGCAAACCAGATTTTGTTTTTTCTCCGACAGGTACCTCTGATTTAGGATATGGGAGATAGGATTTTTGTTGTTCCCAAATTTTTTTTACTTCTTGATGTTTAGCCAAATCTTTTGAAGTGAACCTTTTGAAAAATTTACCATTTTTCTTTCCCAATATGGACGAGGAATTATTGTAAACCACTTCAATTTCTTCTTCCATTTCAAAGAATTTTTCTTGTTGCCCATTCCCATTATTGCCATTACTTGAGCAATGATCGCAATGACACTGTATAGCGTAAGGGCGGACAGGGAGTAATTCATCTTTAGGGAGCTTTCTTATCGCACTAATTATTGCATCAACGTTTCCGTTACAGGTTCCTCTGCAAATAAATTTTCCTTTCGATGGAAGATTACCTTCATTCGGATTATAAGAATGCTTACAGGTAGGACATTCTAACATCGAATCCATTTTAAGTTCACCTCTGTATTGCCATACTTCTTCGCAGGAAGGACAAAACAAAACATTTAATGGAACTTTCTTTCGTTTCTTTTTATTGTTTTTAACAACAGGCGTTACACTTTTATTGCACCAAGGACAGTCAGTTTTAGATTTCTCCTGTGCATAAGACCAGCGTCCTGATGCTCTTCCAAAACCAGCAGAAAACTGGGTAGCGTTTATCATCAGAGATTTGTTGCCGATCAGAGTAGCGGGCTCAATTTCCCAATCAAACTTTTTATTACATTCCGGACATTCACAATCTTCATAATATCTTATTGATGGTTTTTTATAAGAAATAATATAATCTGAAAACAGCGGGGTTTGATGTTCACAAGTTCCAGTTGTGCAGGGAGCTGACTTGACCCAGAACGTATAAATAATATCAGCATCTTTATTTCCACAAGAAGGACACTCTGTTTTATAAAGATCCAGTAAAGTTTCTTTTACTGGCTTTCCAGACCAGCTTACAATTCTATTTGAAAGTCTTTCAAATGATTTTTTTAACCCATCAATATCCACTGGCTCAATTTCAGTCTTTACAATAAACCAGGCAACAGGGTTAAGGTCAATACCGATTACTTTACAGCCAAGTCGTAAAGCTTCAACAACTGTTGTTCCGCCTCCCATAAAAGGATCTAAAATAACTTTACCATTAGTATCCGGATCGTTCGTATGGTCTTTATAAAACTCTTCCATAATATCAGTTCCGGCAGGTTTCATAGCTGAAAGTAATATAGCTCGGAAAACAGAAGATGATCTCCGGGCAAACCATTTATGCATAGTATAAATGGGCTTGAATGTATTCCGTTCAGGAACGGCAAGTTTATTTATTTCAACAATTGGAAAAGATTCTTCTATAGCTCGTTTTGTATTATTCATTTATATCATCCGGTGAATAAAGAAAAATGCCCTGAATATTTTTGAAAATTGAATCGGCAGAAACGACAGCTGCTACTCGCAGTCGTGTTGCAATTGCCAAAAACAATGCATCATTTGTGAGTAAACCATATTGTCTTTGCAATGACATTGCAGTTAAAAAATCTTCTCGCTGTAAAGATTCGAGTTTTAAGCCGATAGAAAGTAAGTCACGAATTAAAACTTCATATCTGTTTAATGCTTTTATCTTGCCTGGATTCTCTGCGAGTTGTTTTGCCGGACTAGAACCTTTGATTAAACCAATATCTCGTGCTTCTGCAAGCATTAAAACGTGAGTGAGCTCAGCAAGAATATGTGTTGGTAAAATTCCAAACATTTCATCATTGGCACATTTCTCCAATAGCTTAATGCATTGTTTGGAGTCACGTTGTGCAGCATAGACAAAAATATTCGTGTCGATTATTACCGGCTGTTGTTGGGGTATCTGTAATAGATTCATTGGTCGTAATAATCCTCGGTTAATAATTCTTCGATTTCATTCTGATTAAGATTAAAAGGCTTTGAGCAAAATCTTGCCACCGCAGCTTTTCTCAGTTCAAGCTTTGTTGGCTCAATCTCTTCATATTTAAGTATAGCATCTTGTATTATTTCGCTAATGGATCTTCCTTCTCGATGTGATCGGTCTTTAATTTTTTTGACAATGTTTTTATCGAGAATGGTTCCAACCTTTTCTTTATTATCCTGTTGCTTGGTCTTTGACATAATTTATCTCCAATATTTACCTTTTTATTATGAGCCTTGGTGTTAATACTTCCATCAAAGACAAACCACCATGACGAAAAACTTTATTTGCAGAATGTCCTTTGGGTCTATTTTTTATTCTACCTTTTAATATTGCTAATCTTCGATTCGCTATTATTTTAAGTTCAGAATTGTCTGGGGGGATTTCTTCTTCCTCAGAATAATATCTGAATCTTTCCTGGTTAAGAAATCTTAAAGCCGTATCGCCCTTTAGCTGAGATTCAAAACCATTATTAAGATATACATAACCGTGATCGCTAGTGATAATAATTCTATAACCTTTTGGTATAGCCATAACGATATTTTTCCACACTACATCAAACTGTTTTATAAAAGTTTCGAAGTGAAGAGAATTCCTGGCTTCAAAATTTGTATATGTACCATCAGGAAAACTTGACCATAGAAGATAATTCGACTCGGATGATTTGATTTCGAAATGTCGTATAGGAGTATCATAATAATATGATTTTATGTTTCGGCTACTTAATTCTTTTCTACTTTCCAGTTGGGATGGCGAAATACTTTTTCCAATCAATCTTTGCTCGACAAATGATACAGTATCGCTTGGAAGTGCCGATGCTTGGTAATTTGATTCTATTATTTGAAAACCCGTGTTTACTGCCAGACTTTCAAGCAAAGGCAACTCTCTTATAGAAGCACCATCAAATATGATTAAAGCAGTTTTAGATTGTTTTAGTTCTTCAAGCAGTGAAGAATTCTTCTCTGTAAGAGCAGAAAGTTCATCATAAATTCCATTACTGCTTGTTAATATCAATTCTTCAAGTTTCTGAATTTGTTTTTCACCAGATTCAAAATACGTTTTAATGTCCATTGATTTGAAAGCTGATTCAGACCAGACATTCTCTTTCATCCACCTATGTATTAAAGGTATCCTTTCACCAGGTGTTGTTAGAAGATCAAATACTGTATTAAAATCAAAACTATTTTTCATTTACTGGTTCTTCTTTTTTAACATAACCTTTAAGTGTAGCTTTATAAACAGCATCCTGATACGAAGGTAGTTGCTCTGATAGCTGCTCGATCTGTGACTTCGAGAAATTTCCAGACTTGGAGATATTTAATTCGAAATTGAGATCACCATTACCCGTTAATGACCCTCTTAATGATGATGGCAATGTGCTTATATCTATCGAGGTTTTTTCAAGAAAGATTGTAAATCGAATATTCTCAATGATACCATTTTCTTTTTCATTTAATCTCGAAGCTATTTCTTGTCTCAATTCACCAATGGACTTAAAATTAGCCGTACTAATATTTATTGGTTCTGCTCCCGGGATAGCTCTACCGCTAATTCCGCTATCTGTGAGTACACCAATATCATTTATTTCTTGTTCAAAAGACTGTTCGATTGGTCTATGCGGAATAAAACCTGAATCAGGTTTATCATCTAAAAAAGGTTCAACTATCTGAACGTCATCCCATTCAGAGCCACTGTAATTAGGGTGTGAGCCACAGAATTTCTCTCTTGGGTTTGATAAACCTAGTAATTTATTTAAGCATAGATTTTTAATTGCATCTATTAAGTTGGTTTCAGCAAATAATACAGGGAAACCTAAGGTTTTTCTATACGTGTTTTTTACATCCTTTATTGATTGATTCACGAGCCAGCTTTTGCCAATTGATTTGAACCTGCCAAGTTCATCCTGAAGGTGTTCTTCAAATATTTGACGCGGATAGAAACTCTTCTTGAGATTTTCTATTACTTCATTTTTTTGGACTGCATTCCCAACGGATTCGAGTTCGAAATCAATTTCGTTTTTATTAAGCCTTACCATTACATAGGCAATACCAGCACGTTTGAATGCATCATCGACATATTTCTGATTATCTAATTCTATACGTTCATACTGTCTTTTTCGATCATAATCGCTGGCACCTGATTTTAACTCTTTAGCAGCTAAAGTTAGTTGAGCCCATTTTATAATATCCTGATTTTCATATATGTTAAAAACGTCTGACTTTGGTTCAAGTAGAATTACGAGATTCCGGTTTTCAACCCCCTGGTATATCTCTTTTCTTTCAGAATCTGTTAACCGTTTTGGTGCTAAAATAAATCTTGGTGAATTTTTTTCGAGTTTCAGTAAATCAGTTTTAACCTGTGCGGCATCACGAAATACAATTGCCGACGAATCATTAAATATATGCTGGCTCCATCGTGATAAAGCAAAATCTAGAGCATCTTCACGCGGAATTCTCAGTGAACGATATTCAACTTTAGCGAATGGCTTCTCCTGAGTATCAAAGTAATATGTATCCTCCGATTTGTGGAAATAAGATCCAAATTTTACGAGGGTATTAATACTTGCTTGGAAATCATTAAAATCATCACCAGGTTTTAGTACCTGTCTTGCTAGCTCAATTTCTTTAATACCCTTAACAGTTCCTGAAGAACATAAAGTAGATATTAGTGTTGAGTTGATAACATCATTTGATCTTTTAATTGTTTGCAAGTCCCTGAAATCATTTTGTGCACATTGAAGTAACGTCTGATTGTTATCAAGATCAAGCAAATAGTTCAGAATTTTTTTATCATTGAAATCAAAGTGCGCTGTTGAAACAATATCCTCTTTCTCTGCTGTAAGCTGAACAATTCGGCCTAGTAGACTTAGCGGACCTCTATTACCTTGAAAATCCTTTACAAGCACACGGTTAAACAACATATCAATTACTTCAGGTGTAAATGGATAACTTTCTTGAAAGGAGTCAATATATTTTTCGTCTACTTTTACTTCATTCTTTTTCCATTGATTTACAAAACTTTGAACGATGCTTTCTACTTTAGATTTATCGTGTGATATATAGTTTGAAAAAATCCTATGGAGGACAACTGATTTTCTATCTTTAGGTTCAGAAAACTTTATCTCAACTCTCGGAACTCTTTTTAGTGTTGCGCCAGGTTCTTTGTGCGAATCATAGACTGAAGCAAAAATTGTAATTGCGGAATTTTCAGATCGTTGAGCTTCTTCACTAAGCATCTGAAGGAATGCTAAGTTCTTTGCTTTGAATTCATTATTTATTAATTCGAAGCCAATTTCTAATTCATCTAGAATTAACGCAATCCTTCTTCCATTTAGCGCAGATCGTAATTGATCAAGGTTTGGTAATTCATTCCCGGTTAGTAAGTCAACAGCATCAAGTTTCTCAAAAATAAACCTCCAAAGGAAGTTACTTGGAAAATCAGTGAATTTATTAATTAGAGTAAGAATGTTATTAGGTAGGGTGCACTTAATATTATGATCACTCATCCATTGGCCGCCAAGTTCAGGATGTGAGAGCAAATGATAGATTAACAATTCAAGATGTGACTTACCGCTACCTTTAAAACCTTCCAATAAAAACAATCCAGCAGTTTGATCGGCTGAATTATATCTTTCGTGAAGTTTTGCAAGAACATATTTTATATCACTTGTGGGATAAGTCAGAGCCAGAAATTCTTTTGGTGATGCTTCAATTGTTTTCTTCTTTTGGGTACGTAGATTTTCTAGGTCAATAATACCTTGAATACCATCACCTTTGAGAACTTCTTTTCGGGGAATTAATATACCTGAATAACTCATAATTGGATCCTTTATTTTCACTTGTTACAAAATTAAAAAATCGAAATTTAAAAGTCAACAATATATTTCAAGAATATATCAAGAATTCTTATTTAATTCTTTAACCTCTATAATTATCTTAAAAACAATTCATTTTAATTAAAAAACTAGATTATTGACCATTAGTATCTAAAAGAATTTTTACTATTAAAATTGGTGCGTAACTAAACTGTACCCCATGTACTGGACAGGATTCTTAGAGAATTTAATGTGATATTGTTTATTTAAAAATAGTCTTTTCCATAATTAGTTAAAATATACTTCTGCAGGTGTTTTATAATTTAATGATTGATGTATCCTGCGATTATTATAAAAATCAAAATAA
>Ga0172368_10005449_pt1 | contig 14184 bp, 12 predicted proteins | sample Lak11m_FD_114540 | JGI IMG/M metagenome (GOLD analysis project Ga0172368, IMG submission 114540) | Freshwater microbial communities from Kabuno Bay, South-Kivu, Congo - kab_022012_11m | ecosystem: Environmental > Aquatic > Freshwater > Lake | place: Democratic Republic of the Congo: South-Kivu...
AAAATGAATCTGCGATGGATCATCAAGCTTATGGCGGCAATGTGTTTCCTGGCGGTTGGTACGGTTGCGTGCAATTTGCCTGATAACAACGCTTCCCCCACCCCAGATTTAGGTGGGATTGTCGCCCAAACCCAAACAGCCATTGCTGTCAACCAGTTCCTGGCCACATCAACGATCGCAAGCCAGGCAACGCCGATCGGCTCCGCTTTGCCCACTCTTCAAGTAACCTCTCCATCTGCTGTAAGCACCTTGCCAGCGGTGGGTCCAACTCAGACGATACCAACCGTCATCCCTGGCAGCCCAAACGCTCCCACGAATTGTACCAACCAGGCGAAATTCTTGGGCGAGACCATCCCAGATAATTCGATATTTGCACCAGGGCAAGAGTTTATCAAGACCTGGACGTTGCAGAATATTGGAACGTGCGCCTGGACCCCTGAATACAGCCTGGTTTTTATCCGCGGCGAACAGATGAACGGGACCAGTCCATCCCCGATTGGACAATCAGTTCAACCAGGGGGGGCCATCCAAGTTTATCTGCCCCAAAAAGCGCCTTCCGGGGCTGGCGAGCGCCAGGGTTTCTGGAAACTTCGTGCGCAATCTGGACAGGAATTCGGTTTGGGTAAAAATGCCGACGTGGCATTCTGGGTCAAAATCAACGTCGTCCCTGGAACGAGCGGAGGCGGCGGCGGAGCTGCTTTCGGGGGACCGCAGAACCTGGGAGCGCCTTCATGGGTCGAATCATTCAACGATAAAAGCAGCCCCTGGTTCTTGGGAACCGATTCTGGGATCGATTTTGGAATCGACAATGGGCGCCTGATCATGACCGCGCTGAAACCCATCGGCGATCAATGGCGGGTGGCCCAACCCAGTTATCTGAGCGATTTCTATCTGCAAGGATCTTTCACCACTGGCTCAACTTGTTCCGGCAAGGACGGCTACGGTGTGATCGTGCGCGCTCCCGATAGCCCCACTGGCGCGATTCTTTCAGGGTATATCTTCAGCTTTTCTTGCGATGGAAAATATCGCGTATATCGGATGGACAATGGTAATTTTGATGGAATCCAGAACTGGACCACCAGCCCAACCATCAAGAGCGGTCCCAATCAATCGAATGTGCTGGGCGTCTATGGTAAAGCGGAGAGCTTTCAGCTCTATGCAAATGGCATCCTGATCTATGAATTCACGGATTCAACTTATAGCGGAGGCCTGTTTGGCCTGGTTATCCGTTCCGAGAATACGACCAATTTCCAGGCCCTGGTTGATGAAGTCGCCACCTGGATCATTCAATAACGATCGTTCTTGGGTCTATCTCAGCCGCGGGATATTTCATATCCAGGCCTTTTAACGTATCAACGATGATCGTACCGATCACCAGATTGCGATACCATTTGTGATTGGATGGGACGATATACCAGGGCGCCTTCGCCGTGCTAGTCTTGTTAAGCACCTCTTCATAGGCGTTGATATAATCCGGCCAGAATTTTCTTTCTTTCAGATCATTCACAGAGAATTTCCAATGCTTGGAGGGATCATCCAGGCGGGATTGAAGCCTTCGTTTTTGCTCATCCAGGTTGATATTCAGGAAAAATTTTAGAATGACCGTCCCCTCAGCAGCTAACATCTCTTCAAATTCATTGATTTGGCTATACCGTTTCTGCCAGACCTTCTTTGGCGTCAGGTTGTGAACGCGTACAACCAATACGTCTTCATAATGGCTTCGGTTGAAGATGACAATCTCGCCTTTCGACGGCGTCTGTTGGTGGATGCGCCAGAGATAATCATGAGCAAGCTCGATCGGCGTGGGCGCTTTGAAACTGGCCACCCGTACGCCCTGAGGATTGACCCCATCAAAAACATGGCGGATGACCCCATCCTTGCCCGATGTATCCATCCCTTGTAGTACGACCAGGACTTTGCGCTTCCCCTCTGCGTAGAGCAATTCCTGCAATACCTCCAGCTTCTCGTTCAGACGGATCAGTTCGATCTTGGCATCCGCCTTGCCGCCGTCAAAGCGGCTGGTGTCTTCAGGATCCCAATCACTCAATTTGATCTTGGCATTTGGTTTGACCAGATATTTGTCCATTTTTCAATCCTCCTGACCGTGACATGAATTGTCTCTCTAATTCAAATTATATCAAACCAATCGGTCATAAGGCGCTATAATTCCTGATACAATAACCATAAGAAATATGACAATTATCGTAGTATTATTGGCGAGTTTATGATAAAATGAATGTAACTTGTTTGTGAAGTAAATCACTAACGGTGTAGATCAATTTGTGAGAGAGAGTATGGTACGAATGGCGAGCGCAAACAAACCCATCGAATTCATCCTGGTCGAGTCTAATCGACCAACAACTCAGAACGCCGAAATTATTGTTGAAACCCCGGTTTCTCTTACGGTGAATGGCGAAAACTGGCTCACCTTCATGTGCACACCCACCGATTTAGAAGCGTTGGCGATAGGTTTCTTGTTTAATGAAAATTTGATTGAATCCTACAGCGAGATTGCGGACGTGCGAGTATGCGCCGCCGGGGATAACGTGGATGTCTGGCTACATCATTCAGTGGAAAAACCGAATACCTGGCGCAAAACGAGCGGGTGTACCGGCGGAGTCACTTCTGTCGTTACAGACATGGCTCAAATCGCTGACGGTTCCATTAAAAACAGAACTGATTGGATGATCACTCCGACCCAGGTCGGGAGATTGATCGACCATCTATTCATGGCGCAAGACCTTTATCAGAAATCTGGCGGCGTCCACACCTCTGCTCTGAGTGATGGAAAGTGTTTCCTGGTCGTCGCAGAGGATATTGGCCGGCATAATACCCTGGACAAGATCGCCGGGCGCATCTTGATGGATCAGATCGATCCGCCAAACCGCATACTGATTACAACCGGTCGAATCAGTTCCGAAATGCTCCAGAAAGCCAACCGGATAGGCGCATCGGTGGTGATCTCCAGGACCTCTCCCAGCTCGCTCTCGATCGATCTGGCGAATCGGTTTGGCATTACCCTGATCGGCTATGCCCGCTGTGACCGCTTCAGAATTTACGCCCACCCTGAGAGATTGGTTTTTTGCGAGGAAGGTTATTCTGATCCTCGATTCCAAATCCTGCAGGAATCCGCATCGGATGAAGCGAAAAGAGTATATCCAGATTGCCCATAAGCCCAATTCATTTCCCGCCCTTCGTTCCTCGGGGCAGGCGCAAAAAAGGAGTAGACAATGCCAAGAATCAAATCGCTCGAAGACCTGCAGCGCGTGCGTGAGGAAGCGCTGCAGAAACGCCAACAGAAGACCGGTACAGGCAATGTTCAGGTGATTGTAGGTATGGGCACACCCGGAATCGCCGCCGGCGCACGTGATACGATGAAAGCCATTCTCGAATTCATCGAAAAGAACAACTTGAGCCACATCCACGTGCATCAGACCGGCAACGTTGGGTTCGATTCATTCGAGCCTATCGTTCAAATCGTCCGAGGCGAGGACCAAAAAATCTCTTACGGGAGCGTAACTCCCGCGATTGCCAGACGGATCATGGATGAACATGTGCTTGCTGGGACGATCGTTTCAGAGCATCAAATTGAGACACAGTAAAGCGAAGATTGCCAAATTTAAGGAGGACCGACATGGGAAATTCGGATCATGAAAACAATTATCGGGAAGTCGTCGAGGCTGCGATCGAGAAGCATGGCGGCGCTTACGACGCACTCATCCCGATTCTGCTGGATGTCAACAAGGCATATGGTTACATACCCATCCAGGCTATCCGAGAAGTAAGGAAACAGGTCAATCTCCCCGAAGATGGCGTGTTGGTTCCTGAAGGGCGTTTATTCTCCCTGGCCAGTTTTTATCATATGCTCTCCACAAAACCGCGCGGCAGGCATGTCGTGGTCTTCTGCGAAAGCGCTCCCTGCCATGTGGCGGGAGGCCGTAGAGTCTGGCAGATGCTGGAAGAAGAGCTGTCCATCAAGGCAGGCGAGACCAGCCCGGATGGAAAATGGTCGCTCGTAACCACCAGTTGCCTCGGCGTGTGTGGGGTGGGGCCGGTGATTGTCATCGATGATGATATGTACGGAAATGTCACACCGGAGCGCCTGCCGGAAATTCTTGGGCTTTATGATTGATCAGGGACGATGTCCCTGATGATTGGAGGCAGTTATGAAATATAAACGTGCGTTGATATTGGTATCCGACGATCCAATCAGCATTCAAAAGGGCGGCAGGCAGTTAATGCAAAACTTGAAAGCAGAACTGGATGCCTTTGGACTGAACGATGAAGTGGCGATTACCACCATCACGGATGTCGGGAAAAGTGAAGCGCTCCCATTGGTGGCAATTTATCCCGAATCGGTGGTCTATAGCCCGCTCCAACCTTCCGACGCTCATCGCCTGGTGGAGGAACATCTTTACAAGGGTCATATTACCGAGGATCTGATCGCCTTGAAGCACAAACTTTCTGGCAAACTGGCATGGCTACATGCTCGCAAGGGAACCCTCCCGGCCGAAAGGCGCATCGTGCTTGAGCGGGCAGGATTGATCGATCCAGATAGTATTGAGGATTACATCATCCATGATGGATACATTGCGCTGACAAAAGCCATCACCGAGATGACTCCCCAAAAGGTGATCGACGAATTGAATCAATCCGGTCTGCAAGGACGCGGAGGCGCCGGTTTCCCTGTTGGACGTAAATGGAGTTTTGTCGCTGCGACGCCGGGCGAGAAGAAATATGTCATCTGCAACGCAGACGAAAGCGAGCCGGGTACTTTTAAGGACCGTGTCATCCTGGAGAGCGATCCGCATGCGATTGTCGAGGCGATCATCCTTTCGGCTTATACGGTAGGGGCTGACGAAGGCTATATCTACATCCGGGGCGAATATCAGTTAGCGCAACAGCGCTTTCAGCATGCTATCCAGCAGGCATATGAGTATGGCTTGCTCGGCGAGCATATTATGGACACTGATTTTAGCTTCGACCTGCATATCCATTCGGGAGCCGGAGCGTATATCTGCGGCGAGGAAACCGCCTTGATCGAATCGATCGAGGGCAAACGCGGCGAGCCGAGATCGCGCCCGCCTTACCCGACCACAAATGGCTTATGGGGAAAACCAACCCTGGTCAATAACGTGGAAACACTGGCAAATGTGCCTCCAATCTTGCGCCACGGCGGCGAATGGTATCGCAAGATCGGTACACCCAGCAGCCCTGGGACAAAGGTGTACACCATCATGGGGAATGTCAATACCACCGGCGTGATTGAGGTTCCTATGGGGATCTCCTTGCGGGAGGTGATCCACATCTATGCGAAGGGGATGAAGCATAACGCCTCCTTCAAACTGGCTCAAACAGGCGGATCCAGCGGCTCGCTCATCCCCGCCAGCTTGCAGGACACCCCGATGGATTTCGAGTCATTCCGCAAAGCCGGCGTCTCATTAGGGTCTGGGGCGTTATTGATTGCAGATGAAAATACCTGCGTGGTCGATCTGGTGAAAGTCCTGCTTCAATTCTTTCGCTTTGAGAGTTGTGGAAAATGTACTCCTTGCCGGATTGGAACACAGAGGACCTATGAAATCGTCGAAAGAATTACACAAGGCAAAGGTCAATTGAGTGAATTAGATGATCTGCTTCGCCTGGCGGATCAAATGGAGCGCCTCTCGAATTGCGGGCTGGGCCAGACAGCGGCAGTACCGGTGCGGGATATGCTCAAGCATTTCCGGACTGAAGTTGAAGCCCACATTCGGTTGGGAATCTGTCCTACTGGAGTCTGTCCGATGGTCGCTCCCGAAGCGCCGTTGGAATTGACAGCTCTTCAACCTGCTATGAATTGATGCATCCATGACGAACAAGCGCAAATTTATGAATATAACGAGGCAAAAATGATATCACTAAAAATTAACGGGGTTGTGGTTGAGGTTCCAGATGGCGCAACTGTTCTGCAAGCGGCTGAAAAAGCAGGCATCACCATTCCAACCTTGTGCGATCATGAAGGATTGACGCCTTACGGCGGCTGTCGCCTTTGCGTGGTCGACGTAAAGGGGTACCGATTACCGATGGCCTCCTGTACGCTCCCGGCCGCGCAGGATATGGAAGTGGTCACTGAAAACCCGGCTTTGGCGGAGTCGCGCCGGACGATCCTGGAATTGATGCTGTCCAATTATTACGACGCTGGCTACGAAGACAGCCTGGGCGACCAAAACGAGCTGATCCACTGGGCGAAAGTTTACCATCTGGATATTCCAAAAGCGATGGCGAAGCAGCCTCGCTACCCGATCAACAGCGATCCAAATCCATTCGTTTGGGTCGATATGAATAAATGCATTCTCTGCACCCGCTGCATCCGAGCCTGTGCTGAGGTGCAAGGGCGATACGTGTGGAATCTGGCAGAACGCGGGTTTAACACCCGAGTTGTGGCCGGCGCAGATACCACCATGCTCGACGCCAGATGTGAATCGTGCGGCGCGTGTGTGGCCTATTGCCCAACCGGCGCGCTCAATAATAAGATGTCGATCAACCTGGGCATCCCTGACCGAAAAGTAACCACCACCTGCACCTACTGCGGCGTTGGCTGTCAATTCGACCTGAATATCAAGGATGAAAAAGTCATTCGGGTCACCTCCAACCCCGACGCTCCTGTGAATGGGATGCACCTGTGTGTCAAAGGACGCTACGGATACGACTTCATTCATCACGAGGATCGTCTGACTGAGCCGATGGTGCGAAAACATCTGCTCGATGGCAGCCCCCGTCCGAAGGGTCGCGGCGAATGGGTCAAAGTCGACTGGGAGACTGCGCTGAACCTGGCCGCGAACAAACTCAGCAGCACTCGAGATAATTTTGGCTCCGATAGCATCGGTGTGTTGTGTTCGGCAAAATGCTTGAACGAAGAAAACTACCTGCTGAATAAGTTCGCCAGGCAAGTGATTGGGACCAATAATATCGATCACTGCGCCCGTCTCTGACACTCCAGCACAGTGGCCGGTCTGGCCGCTTCCTTTGGTTCAGGCGCAATGACCAATCCGATGGATGACATCGTCCATCATGCCCAATCCATGCTCATTATCGGTTCTAACACCACTGAGCAGCATCCCGTTTTTGGCGCAAAAATCCGCCATGCAGTGACCAATCGGGGGGTTAAGCTGGTGGTAGCAGATCCTCGCCGGATCGATATCACCGAATTTGCAACGCTGCATATTCGCCATCGACCAGGTACCGACATCCCGCTGATTAATGGGTTGATGAATATCATCCTGGAAAAAGGCTGGGAGGATCGCCCATTCATCGAAGAACGAACAGAAGGCTTCGAAGAATTTAAAGCGGTTGTAGATTTCTACACTCCCGAAATCGTCTCTGAGATCACCGGAATTTCAGTTGCAAGGCTGTACCAGGCAGCCGAGATCCTGGCTACCCATAAACCCATGGCGGTGATGTGGGCGATGGGGATCACGCAACACATCGTTGGGGTGCGGAACGTGATGGATCTGGCAAACCTGCAGATGCTGCTTGGGAACCTCGGAGTACCTGGCGGCGGCGTCAATCCTTTACGCGGCCAGAACAACGTGCAGGGGGCCTGTGATATGGGCGGGCTGCCCGATGTCTACCCAGGCTATCAGAAAGTAACAGTCGACGCTGCCCGTGAGAAGTTCGAAGCTGCCTGGGGCGTACCCTTGTCGGGCGCCGCGGGAGCGACCGTCACTGAAATGATCCCTCGCATTCTGGAAGGGAAAACCAAAGCGCTCTACATTGTTGGAGAAGACCCCATCATGAGCGATCCGAACAGCCATCATATTCGGGAATGCCTCGAAGCATGCGAACTGGTCATTCTGCAAGAGATTTTCCCGTCTGAAACCGCGCCATACGCAGATATCTTGTTGCCGGGCGCAAGCTTTGCCGAAAAAACCGGCACCTTCACCAATACGGAAAGGCGGATCCAGCTCGTTCGTAAAGCGATCAATCCGCCCGGCAGCGCTCGGGAGGACTGGAGGATCGTCAGCGATCTGGCCAAACGCATCCTGGCGGCCGATCTGCCGGGCCCCTATTCCGGTTGGGACTACCAGAACACCTCCGAAGTGATGGATGAGATCGGAGCGCTGACGCCGAGTTATGCCGGCGTGACCCTCGAAAGGTTGGATCGCGGGGAAAGCCTTTCCTGGCCCGTAAAAGATAAGAATCACCCCGGCACGCCAATTCTGCATGTCGGCGCGTTTACGCGGGGTAAAGGCAAGTTCACCCCCATCGAGCATATTCCGCCAGCCGAGATGCCGGACGATGACTACCCCATGCTGTTAAGCACCGGCCGGGTGATCTATCACTGGCACGGCGGCGAAATGACGCGTCGCGCCCAAGGGTTGATGGAAGTCTACGGCGAGGCAAAAGTTGAAATTAATCCAGACGACGCCAGCAAGCTTGGACTGAATGGAAACAAACGAGTCCGCATCACCTCCAGGCGCGGCAGCATTGAAGCGGAAGCCTGGGTGACCGATCGCGTCCCACCAGGGATGGTGTTTGCCAATTTCCACTTCCCGGAGTCATCAGCCAACGAATTAACATTGGGCGCGCTAGACCCAATTGCCAAGATCCCGGAATTTAAGATCAGCGCGGTGAAAGTAGAAATCGCCTAGATTCTCCCTTACCTACAATTCCCTCGGCGCTCTGGAAAAATCATCCAGAGCGCCTCTTTTTCTATTGCAGTTTTTCTGATATACTCATTAATGTCATTGCCAAGTTTGAAGCAATCCCGTTCGATTTCGATTAAGATCAGGGTTCTTATTGTATAGATGATTTAGATCGTATTTCGATGAAAAAACAACCTGTTATCCGTTTATCAATTATTTGGATCATTCTCATATTGAGCGGCTGCTATGCAGCCCCAACTCAAACTCCAATACCCGGCCTTGTTCAAACCCTGGCAGTGCGCACAATGGTCGCCAGGCAAGGGATCGGCTACTTCGCAACCGCTACGCCAACCCTAATCCCAACACTCCCGCAGTCGTCTCAATCCATCTCGGCTACATCATTGCCACCGCCCACATCCAGCCCTATCCCTTCCCTCACACCCATAGGCATGGCAGCGATCCAATTGCCGGACGAAGAGGTCTGTAGGAACAATGCGGAATTCGTCAAAGATGTGACCTATGAAGATAATTCCCGTCTAAAACCAGGAGAACGATTTACAAAGGTCTGGGAGGTGATGAACGTAGGCGCCTGCACCTGGAACAAGTCTTATTCTCTGATATTCAGTTCAGGAGACCGCCTGGGGGGATTATCTCCAAAACCAATCGGAGTTGAAGTACCGCCAGGCGGGACGCTTCAAATCTCGATTGACCTGGTCGCGCCGAAGAATTCCGGCCAATACCTGGGCACCTGGGTATTCCAAGATGATCAAGGCCAACTGTTTGGAACTGGATTGGGCAAAAATGATTATCTCTGGGTGGCAATCGTTGTTGGATCTTCTGATCGACTTAGGAGTATTTTTGGGGGAGGCGGTTGCACCGGGGGCGGCTGAAGGAAATAAATGTCCGGCGAGGTTCGCCGGAATACGAAATTGGTGATAAACTAATCTCTGTTTGCTATTTCTGAATTCAACTTAAAGGGTATATCGTGAAACCATACTTCCTCTTATTATTGGTATCTCTCATTCTAGCAGCATGCTCATCTCCAACTCCACAGGTTGATCAAGCGCTAAATTCTACCGGGGCTACCACGGTGATTGCCACGGATACAGCCGCCTCTATTCCCACTGCTACGCCCACAAAAACTGCAACACCAACGGTGCAACCTAGCGCCACAGCGACTCAAATTCCGACCGAATCGCCCACAATGATCCCAGAGCCTACATCAACGAATGTAGCCTGCCTGAATAAAGCTGAATTAGTTCGCCATCTTTCGGTATCAGATGGGACAATCCTGTTGCCCGGTTTATTTTTCTCCAAAGCCTGGCGGGTCAAGAACACCGGAACTTGCACCTGGACAACGGATTATATGTTCGTCTTTGAAAACGGAGCAGACTTCAGGTCCCCTGGCGAGACAGCCATCACCCAGGTTGTAAAGCCAGGCGAGACGATGGATATCCAGGTATTACTAATGACCCCCTACACACCTGCCGTATACCAGGCAAACTGGATGTTGCGAGATCCAGCCGGTGTTCTGTTCGGTGTGGGCGATTCGGGGTCCCAAACCTTCTCAATAGCGATTGTCGTCAAAGAACTGGTTGTCAAAGAACGCAAATACGTCGATGCTTGCGGCTGATAACCATCGCTCCTGGCGCGTCGCGCCAGTACTCGATAGCAAATAGTTCATCGTAATCCTTCATGATTCGCACAATCCGATTTCTTCTCTGGGTCAGTTTATCAACGATATTCTTATTATCGGGATGTTCTCGCGCGCCCGACGCGACCACCGTTAACCAGAACCAACCAACCCGGATTGTTGTGCGCATCCTAAACCTGGATATCACCCCGGTCGCGTCGCCCAGCCCAACGCCAGAAATCCTTGCAACTCCGGATATTCCAATCATCTTGCCTACCCACACACCCGCGCAAGCAGAGTCAACCGCGACGACCTTATCCGCGACCGCAACGCCGAGATGTACAAACCAGGCTGAATTTGTGCGTCACTTATCTATCCCAGAGCATACGTCCTTAAAAGCAGGCCAGTATTTTGTCAAAATTTGGCAGATCAAGAACATTGGAACCTGCACCTGGACAACCGATTATTCCCTGAAGTTCTTCTCGGGCGACTCCATGAACGGACCGCCCAGCATTCCGTTCCCTGATCAGGTGCTTCCCGGCGAGCTGATTGATCTAAAGGTCTCTCTCATAGCGCCATCTGGCTTGAAAACCACCACCGGATTTTGGGTTCTGAGCGACGCTGAGGGGAATTTATTTGGGACGAACGAATCGGCAGATCAACCCATTGTCGTGCTGATTGATATCAAACCGACGCCCAGGCCAACCCCCGGCTGATCGCACTGTAATCATGACTGATTCGTGAAATCAGTAACCCGCCACGTTATTTACAAGAATCTTCCGAACTACCTCTTGCAGTTGGGAAGATTTTTGTCTATACTAGGACTAAAGGCAATGTAGGGATCAGGAGGATCCATGAACAAGCAGCATAAGCAGTTGGCTTTCCTATCATTGGTTACTTTATGGGTATTTGTTGCCTGCACGCTTACTTCTACGACAACGAATATGGCTGACGTTCCTGGAGCGCCAGAGACGATTGCGGCTAAGACCTGGTCTGCGATTCTCACGTCGACCGCGAAGGCGGTTACCCCGTCCAATACCCCATTGCCAGCCACAGAGACGCCGCTGCCCTCTGACACGCCGACCATCACGTTAACCCCCACGGCTTCTCGGACCCCGGTTCCGATGTTAACCGCGCAGCCAACAAATACACCACAACCTACCGCCACCATTACGAAAATCCCAACCGTCACACCTATACCGGGCGGCATTGGAGGGGGAGGCGGATCAGGCGGCGGTTCCAGCGGCGGCGGCGGAGGCGAGACGACAAAACCCTGCCTGGCCGCCAAATTAGTCCGCCACATCACCATCCCGGATGGGCAGGTATTACCGATGGGTCAATACTTTGCGAAAGTCTGGCGCATTCAGAATACCGGAACCTGCACCTGGGACTCTTCGGTCTATTTCATGCCATACGGAGGTTTTGACCCGTTATTTGGGTCGCCGATTCCTCTCCCACAAAGAGTCAAGCCGGGAAAAACCATCGACCTGATGGTGAACCTCCTGACGCCAAATTTGCAAGGAAATATTACCGGGCAATGGGTATTTCGTTCTGATGGCGAATATTTTGGCAATAATGGATCAACCCCTTTCAGGGTAAACGTGAATGTGGTTTCTGCATCTCCAAACCCGGTATATGATTTCGCCTCGAGAAGCTGCGCAGCCTTCTGGCAGAGCAACGTCCGGATGGTGAATGGCCGTCCAAGGTTATCATCGAGCGCGGTGAGCAACCTCAACTGCAATGGCCGGGTTGGCAACCCGATCGGTTTTGTGGTTCAGGCGCCCAATCCCAATACCGAAGCTGGCCCTTTCACCAATACGCCCGGCCTATGGACCAACCCGCCCAGGATCACCGGCGGGGTCATCCAGGGTGTGTTTCCTGCCATGCTCATCTTCAATGGAGACCGCTTCCAGGCCCAAGTTGGATGTCTGAATGGCGCTGGTCAATGCAACGTCAACTTCGAACTCCGCTACCAGGTGATCATTCCGCCCAGCACGGTTAGCGTCGAAAACTCATTTGTGATCTCGAAAATTTATGATGGCGCTCTCCAAAATTTCGACCTGGATCTGACCGGCCTGGGATTGAGCGGCCAATACGTGTCATTCATCTTCCGAGTGGCTGCAAACAACGACACGAATGAAAATGCCGCAATCTGGGTCGCTCCCGCCATCGTTCATTGAGAGCATTCAATGATCTATAATCCACACTTAGACGGAAATCCATTCTATTGGGAAGCAGGCCCCACCGGGATCCTGCTCATTCATGGTTTTACCGCCACCGTGGCGGAAGTCCGCCCACTAGCGAAAACCCTGCATGCCGCTGGCTACACCGTTTCTGCCCCCCTTTTACCCGGGCATTACACCGATCCGCGCGACTTAAACAAGGTCCACTGGCAAGATTGGGTTCAAGCTATGGAAGAGGCCTTCTTGGTCATCTCTTCAAAATGCGAGCGCGTCATTGTCGGCGGCGAATCAACAGGCGCGCTGATATCCCTGTACCTGGGCATTCGCCATCCAGAAATATCCGCCTTGCTGCTCTACGCGCCAGCGTTACAGTTGAATATTGGGATATTGAACCGAATCCAATTACATCTCATCGCGCCATTTATTCCGTCGCTGCCGAAAGCCGATCTGGGCGATGATCCTTTATGGCAGGGATATTTTGTTAACCCGCCCAAAGGGGTCATCCAATTATTGCGACTGCAGCAAGTGGTGAAGCCCGATCTGGGCCAGATCAAACAACCGGTATTGATCGTCCAGGGGAAATTGGATATGACGGTTCATTCTGGCGTCCCCGATATGATCTATAACCAGATCAAATCAAACACAAAGGAAATCGTGTGGATGGAGAAATCCGCTCATTGCGTGATTATCGATCAAGAGAAAGAACTGGTTGACCAGATCACCCTGGAATTCCTCGAAAAAATCCTAAAAAAACCATCTGCGGGGTATTGATTATCAGGTGGAAGAATACACCATCTCGATCACGGTTGGCGCGCCAGCTATCCACCCGGTTAAGCTGCTGGCTGCCGCCTTTGGTTTTCCACCCGAAGGCGAGCTGGTAAAAGTCCTGGAGGCAACCCATTAAATGACACATCCAAAAGCAATTCCTCAAATGATTGGCTGGGCAATGAAAGGTTATGCCCGGACGCGCCTTCCGAAGCTTTCAGGCGAGTTGAAATTCGCCGGGCTTGGACAGCCTGTCGAAGTGATTCGGGATACGTGGGGGGTCCCGCATATCTACGCAGCCAACCTGGCTGATCTCTTTTTCAGCCAGGGATTCGTTCACGCGCAAGACCGGCTCTGGCAAATGGATTTTAACCGTCGGCTTGTAGCTGGCAGGTTAGCAGAAATTCTTGGAGAGATCGCAATACCCATCGACCGTTGGATGCGCACCCTGACCATGCGGCGAGTTGCCGAGTACGAGCAATCTCTATATCCTGAAAACACCCTCCAACTCCTGCAAGCCTACGCCAATGGGGTCAATGCATTCCTGGCGCGCGGCAAGATGCCGATCGAATCGACCTTATTGGGATATCGACCGGAGCCGTGGGTCATTGCGGACACATTGAGTTGGGTGAAAATGATGGCCTGGACTCTCTCGGTCAACTGGGAAGCAGAAATTTTACGCGCCCATCTCATCAACCAGCTTGGGCCTGAAAAGGCAGCCGAACTGGAGCCGCCTCACCTGTCAAGATGGCCGTTCGTCATCCCGCCAGGGACCGATTATTCCTCGATCAACGCCAGCATGCTGGAGCATGTACAAAGCTTAAGGCCTTTTAGCGGGCCATCTGTCTTCGAGGGATTAGGCAGCAACAACTGGGTGGTCTCTGGCAAACTGACCGAGACCGGGAAGCCGCTGCTAGCCAATGACATGCATCTCGGGATTTCTGCGCCCTCCATCTGGTATGAAAACCATCTGGTCGTCGAT
>Ga0172368_10005450_pt1 | contig 14183 bp, 13 predicted proteins | sample Lak11m_FD_114540 | JGI IMG/M metagenome (GOLD analysis project Ga0172368, IMG submission 114540) | Freshwater microbial communities from Kabuno Bay, South-Kivu, Congo - kab_022012_11m | ecosystem: Environmental > Aquatic > Freshwater > Lake | place: Democratic Republic of the Congo: South-Kivu...
GGATGTTTGTGGCCGATTTCAGGCAAAAGGCCCGGCATAGTAATATCTAAACTAACGGATTCTTTTTGTTCGCCTGTAGATAAAGCCACTTCCTTAAATTTATTATCTAAGGCCTTTGTGATTTCATTCTTGAATTCATTTATCGTTATTCCAGCCGCAGATTTTTCTTGGTCCGGCAACGTCGGGATCTGACTTAAGAGATCTCTTACAATGCCTTTTCTGCCAGTATATTCTACACGAAGCCTCTCAACATCATCTTTTGACTTGGCTTCATTTAATATTTTATAAAATTTTTGTTTTAACTGTTGTATTTTTTCTTGCATTGATTATTCTTTTGGCACAAGCCCTTCTTTTTTCATCTTTTCAATAGCATCATATGTCGCGAGTATCAACAAAGTATCTTCTTCCATCAATATATCAGCGCCCTTTGGCAATATATTCAAAATCTCAGGCTGCCTTGCAGATGATTTTCTGCCGGAAGGTTTTGTCTTTCTTTTTATAGCTATAATATTTATGCTGTGTTTTGCCCTGATTTCAAGGTCTCCCAAGGATTTTCCTATAAATTCCTGCGGAGTTGATATTTCAAATAAGCTATATTCAGGAGAAAGGTTTATTTCTTCAACCACTTCCGGAGAAATCAGTTTATTTGCCAATTTCTCGCCCATATCCCTTTCAGGAAAAACAATTGTGCTAACTCCAAGCTTATCCAAAACCTTACCCTGGTTTTCACTTACTGCTTTTGCTATTATTTTTGAAACGCCCAAATCCTTTAAGGCCAAAGTCACCAAAATAGATGCCTCCAGACTTTTTCCTATTGCTATTACAGCCACATCAACAGATTGCATGCCTACATTTTTAAGCGCCTTTTCGTCAGTAGCATCAATACAAACTGCATTCGTTACATATTCGGCTACATCCTGGATAACATCTTCCTTAGAATCTATTGCTAAAACCTGCTGGCCTTTTTCCGCCAATGTTTTTGCAACGCTAGAACCAAACCTGCCAAGACCTATAATTGCATATTGTTTCATACAAACCTCCGAATTTTACTTCGCAAAAATTTGTTTTTATCCTACCATAATTCTTTCTTCAGGATATATATATGCAGGCGGCTCTTCTGATGCAGCTATAGCAAAAGCTAAAGTTAAAGGACCTACCCTGCCGACCCACATAGTAATAATTAATAAAATTTTACTCAGAGGCGCAAGCGTAGGCGTCAAAGCCGCGCTTAAACCTACTGTGCCAAAAGCAGAAAAAACCTCAAATAAATTTTTAAGGGCAAAATCCGGCTGGCACATTTTTGGCGTCTCAATGATACATATGGCAATAGTAACAAAAAATATCCAAGCAACACTCATAAGTGTTATTATAAATGCTCTTCTAAAAATCGCTCTGGGTACTGTTTTCTTAAAAACAGTTATACGGTTTCTATTTTTTAACATGGCTACTGCGGCAGCCAATAGAACTGCAAGGGTAACTGTTTTTATACCGCCTCCGGTAGAACCGGGTGATGCGCCTATAAACATCAGCGCTATATTAATAAGAAGTGTTGGGGATGAAAAATTCTCTACGGGAAGAGTATTGAAGCCGGCTGTCCTTGGCGTAACAGAATGAAAATAACTGCATAACAATTTATCTTTTAACGGCATGTCTTTTAATGTATTGCCCCATTCAAAAAATAAAATGGCTGACATGCCTATTAAAATTAAAATCAATGTAACACTTAAAGCGAGCTTTGATTGCAGGCTTATTTTTGAAAAATATTTTAATCTGTCTTTTCTCCAAAATTTTAGCTTTGGCAAATCAAGCAATACAATAAAACCTATGCCGCCTAAAATTATTAATCCTGTCATTATAAGATTTACAACTACGTCTGATCTGAAATTGATAAAACTATTTCTATACAAAGAAAATCCGGCATTACAAAATGCGGATATGGAATGAAATATACTGCTATAAATTATTTGCGCGTTGGGCTCTTGTAATATAAGATGCCACCTTGCATAAAGTAAAATTGCGCCGACTGCCTCTATGCCTAAAGTTGTCAATATAATATATTTTATTAAACTTCGCAGACCTTGGACCTTTTGATTGTCTAAGGCATTCTGCATAATAACAGCTTCTTTTATCGTAAGGCGCCTGCCTAAAATAATGGCAAAGGCCGTAGAAAAAGTTATTATGCCTAAACCTCCCAGCTGAATCAATCCCAATATAACAGATTGCCCAAAAAGCGTAAAAAAGGACCCTGTATCCTTGACTATTAACCCTGTAACGCACACAGCGCTAGTGCTTGTAAACAACGCGTCTACAAAATTTATATTTTGATTATTGCCTATAGAAATAGGCAAGCATAATAAAATAGCGCCTATCATGCTTGCTGAAATAAAACTTATTGCTATTATCCTATTTGGCTTTAACTTCATAAAAATTATTTATTTCTTTGTTGTTTTTTTGGCTTTTGCCGGATGCTTTGCCTTGGATACTTTTTTTGGCTTCGCAGCTACTGCTATAGGATTTACCAAGGCCTCCTTTGCAACCTTCACTAATTCAGAAAAAGCCGCGCTGTCATTTACTGCTAAATCTGCCAGTATTTTTCTGTCAACGGCAACCTTTGCCTTATTCAGGCCATTTATAAAACTGCTATAGTTGATACCGTTTATTTTACAAGCAGCATTTATCCTAGCAATCCATAAACTACGAAAATCGCCCTTTTTAGCGCGCCTATCCCTGTACGAAAAAACCATGCCTCTTCGCAATGTCTCAATAGCTGTCCTGTATAAACGCGAACGGCCGCCCCAAAAACCTTTTGTTTTTTTGAATATCCTCTTTTTTCTTCTTAGACTTGCTACTACATGACTTACACGTGGCATCACTACCTCCAAATTTTATCAGCTATTTCGATTTATAAAATTTGTCCCGAGCGACCCGTTAATTTGTCATCCTGAGCGAAGCGAAGGATCTAACGTTAGATTCTTCGTCGCCCTCCGGGCTCCTCAGAATGACATGTCGCGAGGGACTTCCCTTACGCATACGGTATTAATTTCTTTATTATCTTCGCCTCTGCATCAAAACAATAATTATCTTTTCTCAAGGCGCGTTTTCTTTTGTTTGATTTCCAAGTCAAAAGATGCCTTTTGAAAGCCTTTACTTTTTTAACCTTGCCTTTTTTTGTTAACCTGAATCTTTTTGCTACACCTTTTTTTGTCTTAATTTTTCTACGCATAAAAAATCTCCCTTACATGATTTTTGTCATCTATAGTTAAAACAGCCTGAAAAAATATTTTCAGGATATTGTAAATAGCTTATAGTGGATATTTACTTAGGAGCAAAAAACACCATTATGTTTCTGCCTTCTTTAAAAGGGCCCTTTTCAATATCAGCCACTCCGGAAAGATCCTGAATAACCCTATCCATTATCTGCTTGCCCAATTCAGGATGCGACATTTCCCGTCCTCTATAGGTTAAGGTTACCTTTACCTTATCTTTCCTAGATAGAAAACGTTTAACATGATTAATCTTAAACTGGTAATCATGTTCTTCTATTTTAGGTTTTAATCTTATCTCTTTTAAGCGGCCACCCTTCTGGTGTTTGCGTGATTCTCTTTCTTTTTTCTCCTGATCATACTTGAATTTTGTAAAATCCATTATGCGGCACACTGGCGGCTCTGCAGACGGAGCAACTTCTACCAAATCTAATTTTGCCTCCTGAGCGGCCTTCAGCGCATCCGGAACAGTCATAATGCCGAGCTGTTCTCCTTCAGCGCCTATAATCCGCACCTGTGGTGCGCGTATCCCATCATTAACTCTTATTCGCCTTTGAATAATCTATCACCTCCAATTTTTCTGGTTATTACGATTTGAAAAATTGTCCCGAGCCACCAGCTATCACGAACAGTGGCGAGGGACTTCTTTTTCCATTTTTTTTACAAAATCTTTTATATCAACCTGCCCTTCATCGCCTTTTGCGCGAGAACGGACAGAGATAACACCTTTTGCCTTTTCCTTTTGGCCCGCTATAAGCATATAAGGAATCTTTTGCATCTGGGCATCCCTTATTTTATAATTTAATGTTTCGGAGCGCAGATCAATTCCTGTCCTTATACCATTTTTATCCAACTCTTCCTTTATCTGACTGGCATACCCTTCTAATTCTGTAGTTATTGGTATTACAATAGCCTGTACAGGGGCAAGCCATAAAGGTAAAGCTCCGGCGTAATGTTCCAGTAAAACGCCAAAAAATCTTTCAAGCGAACCCATTATGGCCCTATGAATCATTATAGGCCTTTTTTTCTGGCCGCTCTCATCAATATAATTTATATCAAACCTTTCAGGAAGATTAAAATCAACCTGTATTGTAGTGCATTGCCACGACCGGCCAAGCGCATCTTTTATTTTTATATCTATTTTCGGGCCATAAAAAACGCCTTCGCCCGGGTCTATCGCATATTTATCGCCAACCTTGGCTTTCAGCGCCTCTTCAAGCGCCTTGGTGGCAAGTTTCCAATTTTCATCCGAACCTACATGTTTTTCAGGCATCGTAGATACATATATATCATACTCTTTAAATCCAAATTTTTCCAGCATTTCAAACGTTAAGTTCAAAACAGAAAGTATTTCATCTTTTATCTGACTCTCACGGCAGAATATATGGGCGTCATCCTGCGTAAAACCCCTAACACGCATAAGGCCATGAAGAACGCCTGAACGCTCATATCTATAAACAGTGCCAAGTTCCGCAAACCTTATGGGCATTTCCCTGTAGCTATGGGTCTGGCATTTATAAATTAATATATGCCCCGGGCAATTCATCGGCTTTATTATATACTTCTGTTCGTCTATATCCATAGGCGAATACATATAATCCCGATAAAATTCCCAGTGCCCGCTTGTCTTCCATAAGTCTATCCTACCTATGTGCGGAATATTTACAAGCTCATAACCCGATCTTATATGTACGTCCTTCCAGTAATCCTCTATGATTTTGCGGATAAGCGCGCCTTTTGGATGCCAAAATACGAGCCCGGCCCCCATTTCATCCTGAATGCTAAATAAATCCAAGTCTTTGCCTATTTTTCTATGATCGCGGCGCTTTGCCTCTTCCTGTAAAAAAATAAATTTATCCAGTTCCTCTTTTGTAGGAAACGCCGTGCCATATATGCGTTGAAGCATGGCATTTTTTTCGCTGCCACGCCAATATGCGCCTGCTATATTTAGCAATTTAAATGCCTTGACCTTGCCGGTTGATTCAATATGCGGCCCACGACACAAATCAACAAAATCGCCCTGCCTGTACACAGATAAATTTTCATCCAGAATTTCTTCTATGAGTTCTATTTTATATTTCTCTTTAAGGCCTTTAAATAATTTTATAGCGTCTTTTCTTGAAATATCTTCGCGCTGAAATTTAACATTACTTTTAATAATCTGGACCATCTTTTTTTCTATTTTTTCAAGATCATCCGGAGTAAACGGTTCTTTTTTATCAAAATCATAATAAAAACCGTCTTCTATGGCAGGGCCAATGCCTAATTTAGTATCAGGCCAAAGCTCTTTTACTGCCTGCGCCATTATATGTGATACGCTATGTCGTAAAGTTTGTAGATCCATTGAAATTTCCTGTGAAATTTCCTGTTTTTTATTAGTTTAAAATTCATCCCGAGCAACCATATTCTTTCCAATAGTTGCGAGGGAGAACCTGTAACCCCATTTATTTAGTCCCTCGTCCCGAGCCGCCAAATGCAAGGATTAGACGGCGAGGGACTCGGGACAGTTTTGCTACATGTTATAGCAAGCAAAACTGGTGGGCGATACAGGACTCGAACCTGTGACCTTTTCCATGTCAAGGAAACGCGCTAACCAACTGCGCTAATCGCCCGAATTTTCCAGCTATCTCAAGTTGAAAATTCGTCCCGAGTCACCTGCTATCTCGTCTAGTGACGAGGGACAAGAATTAGAGCTTGCGGTCCCTCGCGACTGCTCGTGATAGCTGGTCGCTCGGGACAGTTTGCAACTCGTTACAGCTGGCAAACTGGTGGGCGAGGTGGGAGTTGAACCCACACGATCTTACGACCAAAGGATTTTAAGTCCTTCGTGTATGCCATTCCACCACTCGCCCGTAAAAAAGTGTATTTTGTGTGTGTAGTTTGTAATTTGGAGAATATTTTTGCTTTTTCAAACTACTAATTACAAATTACACAATACTGAAATTTTCGCAAAGCGAAAATTTATGGTGCCGGGGGAGGGAATCGGACCCCCCACGCCGGCCTTTTCAGGGCCGCGCTCTACCACTGAGCTACCCCGGCAACACCACTTATAATCTATAAAAACACTAATCCGTGCGTAACATTTTACCATAACCTACTTATATGTCAATTAAATAGGCTAAAACCAGAAATTTTACCCCTATTTTGCCTCTTCTGTCTTTTCCGGTTCGGTTTTCAAGTCTTCCTGCGTATCCTGCTTTAAAATCTTATCTGTATAAATTTCAACCTGTTCTTCCTGCAAAACATCCTTCAGCAATACCTGCATTTCATCCTGTAATTTTTTATTTTTATATTCGTATTCCACCAACTCCTTTACTTCTTCAAATGGCTTTTCTTTCTCAGATGTAATACTATTAACCCTGAATATATAATATGAGCCTTTTATTTCTATAGGCCCCACAAATTCACCTTCTTTTTTTGAAAATACTAAATCCAATACTTCCTTAGGCGCATCTATGCCCTTAATATAACCGTTTCTTTCTATATCACCTTCTATTGCTCCGGCCTGTGCCTTTGTGCTTTCGTCTTCGCTTAATTCCTGGGCTGTTTTGCCAAAATCCGCACCAACTTCTAACCTACGCATAATATCCTGAGCATTTTCCTGGGTAGAAACTTTTATAACGCTTAATTTTGCTTTTGGATCTTCTTTATATTTACCTTTATTTTCCTGATAATAAGCCTCAATTTCAGAAGGTGAAATATCAATTTTTTCTTTAAGCTCTTTTTCTAAAAGACGTTGCACTAAAAGTTTTTTTGTAACATCCTTTATGTTGCGCCGCACCTGAGCATCCTGTTCAAGTCCTGTTTTTTTTGCCTTTTCATAAAGGGCCTGCGTTGTTACATATTGCCTGATAAATTCTACCTTGCCTTCACCCTGGTTAAAATTTTCCTTAGCCCAATCCGGTATTTCTTTTATAGCTTCGTCGATTTCACCTTCTGTAATCTCTGTATTGCCAACTTTTGCAATAACAGCGCCTTTCGATTCCTGGTTTATTCCATCGCCAGAGTCTGTCTCTTTAATTAAATCATTGCTAGAATTTGCGTCCACATTCAAATTTTTAAGGCACTCGGCCAATTTTTCATCTAATTGACTTTTGAATCCGGCATTTGGATCTGCTGTTTCAGCCTTATAAAAATAATACAAGGCCTTTTCATAATCTAATAGATCCATATGCATATTACCCATTTTGTAAAGCAGCTTTGCTGCTTCTATAGCGCTTATTTTTGCGTTTTTTAGGTAATCGTCAAATGCAACTAAGGCCTCTTTTTTCAACCCCTTGTTAGCTAGGGTTTCGGCAAATTCCAGCTGTTTTCTTGCATTCCACTCGCCGACAGTCCCAGAAAAAATATTATTTGACGTATGTGTAATACGCAAGATTAAAAAACATGTTACACATGATATAAATAATAATACTATCAGAAGAACGGTATTAATCCTTGCATAATTTTTCATCTAAAATCTCCAAATTTTCCAGCGGAATATTTTTGGCAAAAAATTTGTCCCGAGCCGTCCGCTATTTCGTTTTACGGCGAGGGGCTACCATTTTCTTTTAAATGCTTCTGAAAAATAAACAGGTAAAGATTAGACACGAGCAACCGCTAAACAACAAAGCTACCGGGGCACCAAACCAATGCGCAAGAAGCCCTGCCTGAAAACTGCCCAAAGGCATCATGCCTAAGAACATGAGCGAGTAAAAACTCATAACGCGGCCACGCAATTTATCAGGCGTATAAAGCTGCAGCAATGTATTGACTGTTGCTGACTGCGTTATTATGCCCCAGCCCGCCCCAAAAAGCAGTATAAGCGACAACATATAATTGCTGGAGAATGAAAAAGCAATCAAGCTTAATGATAAAATTATTGTCCCGCTTTTTATAAAAACCTGTTTTTCTTTCTTGTGGCTAAATACGGCTAAGGCAAGGGCTCCAAATATAGCGCCTATCCCTACAAAAGCCATAAGAAGCCCCAGGCCTTTAATACCAACCTTCAATACATCTCTTGCAAATATAGGCATAAGCACAACATTTGCCATGCCAAAAATACTGGATATAGCAGTTATAGCAACTAAAGCGCGTATTTTTTTATGCCCTATTACATATTTTGCACCTTCATATAAACCATTTATTATGGTATCCTCTGAAACATCCTTTGGAGAAAAATCGCCTTTTATAAATAAAAGCGCAACTATAACTGCGAGAAAACTTATGCCATTTAAATAAAAACAGCTGCCTATGCCAAGTGAGCCAGCCAAAAAACCAACTATAACAGGGCCTATTATCCTTGCAGCATTAAATAAAAAAGAATTAAGCGCAATGGCATTGTTTAAATCCTCCTTGCCAACCATCTCTACCACAAATGCTTGCCTGGCAGGGACATCAAAGGCATTCACTAAACCCAAAAGCCCTACTACTAAAGCTATGTTCCAAAACTGAGCTATTTTCAAAGAAACCAGCATGCCAAGACAAAAAGCCAATACCATTGACAATGTCTGCGTAACCAAAAGTATGTGTTTTTTATTTAACCTGTCAGCAATTACTCCTGCCAGCAAAGAAAAAAGCATTATAGGCAAGGCCGCTATGGCATTTATCATGCCAAGCAAGAATGCCGAATTTGTCAATTCAAATACAAGCCAACCCTGCGCTATTGTCTGCACCCAGGTGCCCGACACAGAAACCATTTGCCCAAACCAGAAAAGACGGTAATTAGTATGCCTAAATGAAGAAAATGCTTTTTTTAACATATTATAACGTCTCGTAATTGCGAGGGAGCCCGCGAAGTCCCGAGCGAAGCGAGGGGAAGGGCGACCGAAGCAATCTTCACGTGGAGATTGTTTCGCCCTCACTTCGTTCGGGCTCGCAATGACACCCTGTTATGTACGGAAATATTAATATAAAAGGCTGGGTACATCAAAACTGCATTAAAGAGAGATTATAATAAAAATTCGTCAAATTGTCAAGATGACAAAATTATTACCCTTAATTATCACTTTGCCCAAACAAACCAAACAAATAAATAAGCCGCTGTTACAGCAACCAATGTAAACACAAGCCCTACCTTGGCAAAATCTTTAAAACTAACCTCAATACCCTCTTTCTTTAAAATGCCGCATGCTACTATATTGGCTGAGGCGCCTATGGGCGTAATATTGCCTCCGAGGCTTGCGCCAATAAGTAAACCAAATAAAAATAAAGACGGATTCACCCCCAGCCTAGCTGACATAGAAATGGCTACTGGCAACATGGCTGCCAGAAACGGCACATTGTCTATAAAAGCTGAGAGAAAAACCGAAACAAACACAATAAGTGTAAATCCTAAGAATATATTACTTCCTACCATATTAGAAAGAGATATCGATATAGTATCAATCCAGCCTGTCAAGGTAATGCTTCCGACTAAGATAAAAACGCCCATGAGAAAAAATGTTGTTTGCCAATCCAGCTTTTTGACGCCTGCCACAAGCGAACTCTTATTAACAAATTTTTCCCAAAGCGCAGCAATTGCCGCAAACGCCATACAGATTATTCCGGCAGCATAAGAAAAACCACTGTCAAAAAAAGAACTAAGCGCCAATAAAACAATAAGGCTGACTAAAATAATTGTTGGAACCCAGGACCTAACCTTTTCCACTCTGACAAGCTGCACCTTTTCCTTATGATGCCTGAAAATAAAATACAAAACAACAAATGACACAAATGCGCCCAGCTCTACTGCAAAAAATATACTGGGTCTGCCCTTATAAAAGAAAAAGTCCATAAAATTCATCTTTGCAAAACCGGCTAAAAGCATGCTTGGCGGATCGCCTATCAAAGTAGCCACCCCCTGCAAGTTGCTTGAAACAGCAATTGCAATCATCATATTCATTGGGTTTGTCTTTAATTTCTTGGCTAAAGACAATGCAATAGGCGCGACAATTAAAACTGTGGCTACATTTTCTACAAATGCAGAAATAAAACCCGACAACATACATATAAACAATATTGACCAGGCCGTATTTTTAGCCTTATTGACTATTATCTCGGCGATATAAGCTGGCACACGGCTTTCCATAAAAATATCAGCGATCACAAGTGTGCCGACAAAAATACCCATGACATTCCAGTTTATGGCAAAAAATGCCTGCTTCAAAGAAATTACGCCTGCCAAAATAAGCAATACGCTTGCGCCTACGGCAATATACGTCCTTTTCCCTGAGAAAAATATAAAAAGCACATACGCCATAATAAAAGTTGACAGAGAAATAATTTTAAAAATTTGTATACTTTCCATTTATTTAGCTTCCAATTTTAATTTCTTTTTTTAACTTACCGCTTATGCTGCAGTACGCCTCTACGGACAACACATCGCCATCTTTAACATCCGGGATAAGATAACTAACTGTCTGGCTGATATTATCATCCTGCTTTGAGATTTCCTGTTCTATTATTTCTTTATCATTTAAACCTATGTCCACCTTTTTAATATAATGATTCAAAGGATTGCTTACATTATGAAATATAATCGCTTTTAATATCTTTGTAGATGCATCAAAACTTATTTTTATATCTGCCGGCGGATGCGCATATGCTACGGAGCAGGTCCCAAAAAAAATACAGATAATCGCAAAAATATAAAATTTTTTCATATCAGACTCCGATTTTTTATTTGTTTAAAAAATCGTCCCGAGCCGCCACTTTCGGGGACACACCTTAAAGGTGTGTCCCCGCCGTGTTGCGGCGAGGGACAAAATTCAGCAATAAGATTGCCGCATTTGCAATCAAAAGGCTGCAAAGTTCTGCGTCAAACTTAACGCCTATATTAGTTAATAAAAACACTAGGACTGCTACAATAATTCCAAATATAAATTTTGGTAACGGCCTCACCGGAGTTGTCTTTGGTTCAATGATCATAATAAAAATATAAAAATAACTAAAATAACCCCATATACCTGTTAAGGGCGCATTTTGAAAAATTGCCTGCCCGCCGAATAAACATAAAGAGGCTAAAATATAACCCAGCAACAATTCTATTTTACCAATTTTCCAGATAAAGTAAAGCCCAAACGGAACCAACACATACCAATAATAGGTTCCCTTCCATTGCGTAGTGGCATTTAGAAATAATATAGCGGCAAATACCCCAAATGCAGCCGGGTTAAATATATGCCTGGAATTAATCCGCATCAAATATTTTAAACCAATCGCAAATAAACATGCTAATATTTTAATCCATGCTGCATTATCTGATGCTATTATAAAACCGATTATTAAACCGGTTATAATGGAACTTTCCGTTATTAAAAATTTCTTTGTTTTTATATATGTAACAAATGTATCAAAAATAGCCGCTGAAACAACAGTTATAAGAATGCTAATTAAAAATGCGCTGTCTTTTTCAATGGCATATAAATAAATAGAAAATAAACCAAGAAATGCAATTAATTGACTTTTTATTGAAAGTTTTTTCATGCACGATAGATTTTCTGTTTTATACAATAACTATTTTCCTTTAAACAATGCTTGAAACTTTTCTATTTCTGCTTTTACATCGGCTGCGGAAACAACAGCCGATATGGCGCATAAACTATCAGCGCCTGCATTAACAACATCTTTGGCATTTGACAGGTTTATACCGCCTATTGCAACAATGGGCAGTGAAACATTTTTTTTAATCTGCCTGATCAATTCCAAGCCCGCCGGTTTACCTGCATCAGGTTTTGTAGTAGTTAAAAAAATAGGCGATACCCCAAGATAATCAGCTCCCAGCTTTTCTGCTCTTTGCGCCTCTTTAAGATTATGGGCCGTAACACCTATTATTCTATTTTTACCAAGAAGTTTTCTTGCAACTGAAAAAGGCAAATCGTCGTTTCCCAGATGAACTCCGTCGGCATCAACAGCCAGGGCTATATCAACCCTGTCATTAATCAAAAATTTTATATCTTTGCATATCGCGCGCAGCTTGACAGCCTCTTCATACATCTGGTGAGTATTTTTATATTTCTCCCGGTACTGGACAACCTCTACATTTGCCCTTACTGCATTTTTTACATCATTAAGGTTGCCGGCGCGGCTGGTTTTTGCATCTGTTATAAAATAATACCCTTTCATGCCTCAACCTTCTGCATTTCGTCAATTGTCTTTTTATCTAAATTATAAAGGCAGTCAAAAAGCTTTTCTTTAAAAGTGGCTGGGCCTGAGGCATTTTTAGCGGCGCATTCTGCCGCAACCTCAAAACAAACAAGCCCACAGGTGCAGGCATAAACATAGTCATGTTCAACTGCTGCAAAGGTACCCATGATAGATGCGGCCATACACCCGGTGCCAACAACATGTGTCATCATGGGGTGGCCATTTTTTACAATATAAACTTTTCCATTGCCAACAACTATATCTTCTTTCCCGGTTACAACAACAGTGCTTTTACGTTTCTCGCTTAAACTTTTGGCAAGGCCTAATAAATCTTTTTCAACATGTGCTGCATCAACGCCCTTCGTTTTCACATCCTCGCCTGAAATCCTGGCTATTTCAGAACCATTGCCCTTTATTATATCAATCTTGACTTCGTCCAAAAGTTCAAAACATTTTTTATCGCGCAATCCAGTTGCGCCTGCGCCGCAAACATCAAGAACAACGGGAATCCCTTTTTCATTAGCGCTTTTTGCAGCAATCTTCATTGCCTCTACAAAATCTACTGTTAAAGTGCCTATGTTTAAAACAAGGGCTGATGCAATCTTTGCCATATCCGCAACTTCCTCTTTTGCGTGCGCCATGACAGGCGAAGCGCCCAGCGTCTTAACTATATTTGCGCAGTCATATATAGTAACCCAGTTGGTCAAATGATGCACAATTGGTTTTTGCACCCGTACTTTTTCAAGCAGTCTATATACATCCATATTTACTTTTTTAGTCATAAAAACCTCTAGTGATATATCGGCAAAAACAGAAGCGCAAGCCAAACTATTATTGTTGTAACCGTACCGACTACCAGGCCTATCCAAAACCACTGAAAAAAAGTAACATGTATCTTTTTTTCTTTTTCCAATATGCCCAATGCGACAATATTTGCGGTCGAGCCTACCAGTGTAATATTCCCACCAAAACATCCTCCAAAAAGAAGCGCCCACCATAGAGGTTGAAGATTCATATTTAGATTTTGAAAACTCTGAATAATAGGAATAAAAGCTGCAACCAAAACAACATTGTCCAAAATACTTGAACCAATCGTTGAAATCCAAAGCACCATGCCTATTAATGCCGGTGGGCTATTATTTACACACCCCACCAGATTTTTTGCCAAAACATCTGTAGCGCCGGTAAATTTCAGAGTCCCTGCCTGCGCGAAAAGAAGCATAAAAAACAAAAGCGTCCACCACTCAACGTCCTTTTCAATATAATCGCGGGCCTTTTTATGCTTCCACGCCATAACCAAACCGCTTGATATAAGAGGCAATACCAAAAGAATAGTATTTGGCTTAAGATCCCATAAAACCTCAAGGCGGTGATGAAAGGCTATGGAAACCAAAGTTGCCCCAAAAATGGCAAGGCCTATCTTCAATTCCCTTTCCGGAGGAACTGAAATAAGCCTGATCAATATCTCATTATAACCATGTTCTTTTATCTTATGATCAAAATCTAACAAGGCCTTCCTATACCAAATCCTGAGAATAGCCATTGCAGCCAAAAGGCATAACAACATTATGGGGAATGCCTTTAATAAAAAATCTTCAAAAGTCAGGCCAGATTTTGAAGCAATAAGTATGCCTATAGGATTTCCCAAGGCCGTGCCGCTTGAACCTATATTAGTCGCTAAAACCGATATTATTAAAAATGGCGTCGGATTAACTTCAAAATAATCGCAAATTTCGAATACGGCCGCTACTATAAAAATTATTGATGTCACTTCGTCTACTGCGCATGCCAACAAGCCTGAAATAACAGCTATGA
>Ga0172368_10005453_pt1 | contig 14175 bp, 15 predicted proteins | sample Lak11m_FD_114540 | JGI IMG/M metagenome (GOLD analysis project Ga0172368, IMG submission 114540) | Freshwater microbial communities from Kabuno Bay, South-Kivu, Congo - kab_022012_11m | ecosystem: Environmental > Aquatic > Freshwater > Lake | place: Democratic Republic of the Congo: South-Kivu...
CAGCAGGATCGACTGAAGCCATAATTTCAATTCTCAGCCTTATACATCAGGTCATCTGGCCTAACCTGAATTTCAGGTCACCTATTCCCGAGCTTGGCTTTTCACCGGTATCTTCATTGTTAAGAAATATTCCTGTAACTACAGTCATGTCAAATTCGTTTGGATTCGGAGGCAACGACACATCACTTATCTTTACAAAAGTGTAACTCGAAAGATTATTATGTGCCCTGTTTATTTCACTATTTAACTTATGGCATTCATCAACGGCATCGGTCTTATCTCCCCCCAAAATACACTGGATCCGGATTCATTTCTTCAGAATATCGTTGAACAAACCGCCGATTATTTAAAGTGCGTGGATCCTTTATATAAGTCATTCCTCGATCCTCTGCTTGCCAGGAGAATGAGCCGTCTTATAAAAATGGGGATTGTCTCTGCAAAGGTTTCCCTTTCGGATGCCGGTTGTTCAATGCCTGATGCCATTATTACAGGAACCGGACTGGGGAGCGTGGAAGATACAGAGAAAATTCTTGGTGAGATAACAAAGGATGAAAGGTTTCTTAATCCAACGCCTTTTATCCAATCAACATACAATACCATTAGTTCCCAGATCGCTATCAATTTTAAATGCCACGGCTATAATTCAACATACGTACACCGGTCATTTTCCTTTGAGAGCGGCATTCAGGATGCACTTCTGCAACTTAAGGAGGGTTTTTCGAAAAACGTACTGGTCGGGGGAATTGATGAGATGACATTAAATCATCTTCAGATAACTCGAAGGCTTGGTCTCTGGAAAATGAATCCTGTCCATAATTTAAGTTTACTTAAAACGAAGACTCCCGGCGCTCTTGCAGGCGAAGGATCAGGATTTTTTCTTGTCTCTTCATTAAAGGGTAACAGGTGTTATGCAATACTTTCAGGCGCCCTGACTATTTACAGACCAAAAACAATCGATGACCTGGATGATAAAACATCAGCGTTTCTTTCAATCTATGGACTACAGAAAAATGATGTGGATATTATAATTTCAGGCATCTCGGGAGATTCAAACTGGGATTCGCTTTATCACGACTATACTTCAAAGGTATTTCCGGGAAAACCTGTTTCATGGTTTAAACATCTTTCGGGTGAGTATTATACCGCCACGGCGTTTGCTTTATGGATGGCTGCAAATATGATTAAACGACAGGTCTATCCTGAGATTGTAAGATATAACGATCTTTATCCATCCCGGATTAAAAACATATTGATATACAATCATTTCAAAGGCATAAATCACTCTTTTATACTCGTCAGGCACTAACCCGGCAAATTCATTCCCCGTTTGATTTTTCCTTTTATCTTTGCCGTTCCGAATTAAAATTTCCACCCACTGGAAATGATTCAAAAATAAATATGACCGAACGGATTTACATAACCGGGATTGGGATTATTTCTTCAATTGGAAATAATACAAGAGAAACGGAGGAGAGTCTGTTATCAGAAGAATCAGGCATTAACGGGATATCATTGTTTCCGACAATTCATAAGGACAATCTGCCTCTTGCGGAAGTCAGACAATCAAACAAGCAACTTGCCGAACGCTGTGGTATCAAAGATGACCGTTTTTTAACCAGAACCACATTATTGGGAATGGTCGCGGGAAAAGAGGCTGTAACATCTTCCGGCCTTAATCTGAATGATGGATACAAAACGGGACTGATATCCGCTACCACAGTCGGTGGAATGGATCGGACTGAAGATTTCTATAAGGAATATCTTTCCAGTCCTGTCAGGGGAAGATTACGCGATGTTGTGAATCACGATTGCGGTGATAGTACTGAGCGGATCGCCGGTTTTCTTGGAATTAAAGATTTTGTAACGACTGTAAGCACTGCATGCAGTTCTTCAGCCAATTCATTAATATTTGGAGCACTGCTGATCAGATCGGGAATGGTCGACCGTGTTATTGCAGGAGGAACCGATTCAGTTACACGTTTTACCCTGAATGGATTCAACACTCTTATGATCATCGATAAAAAGGGTTGCAAACCGTTTGATGAAAACCGGGCAGGGCTTACAATCGGTGAAGGTGCTGCTTTTCTCGTGCTTGAATCCGGGAAACTGGTAAAGAATATGAACAGGACGGTTCTGGCAGAACTTAAAGGATACGGAAATGCTAATGACGCTTACCACCAGACTGCCTCCTCCCCCGAAGGGAAAGGCGCCATCCTTGCGATGGAAAAGGCTTTTCAGGTCAGTGGCCTGAAACCCCCGGATATCAGTTATATCAATGTTCACGGAACAGGTACCCTTAACAACGATCTTTCTGAAGGACTTGCCCTTGAAAAAGTATTTCATTCCGCTGTTCCGCCTTTCAGCTCCACAAAATCATATACCGGACACACTCTTGGCGCTGCCGGAGCCATTGAAGCTGTAATTTCAATACTTTCAATGAAAAACCGTTGTATCTTCCCTAATCTCGGATGGGAAATCCCAATGAAAGAGCTGTCGATCCGTCCTGTCAATAAACTTATAACGAATTATGAAATTAATCATATCCTCTCAAATTCATTCGGATTCGGAGGAAATAATTCATCACTGATTCTTTCAAAGCATAGCTTATCTTTAATGACCTGATGTCTTAATGAACTGATGCAATGTCTTCAACTCCCGTCTATATAAACGGTATCGGAATAGTTTCTCCACAGGATACATTGAGTAATCTTGCATTTCTCGAAGATGTGACCGGTTCGGAAACTAACATTCTCAGATGCATCGAACCTAATTATAAAAATTATATCAGCGGTGACCTTGTAAGGAGAATGAGCCGGCTGATCAAAATGGGAGTCTCCGCATCCAAGGTATGCCTCCAGGAAGCCGGATGCGGGAATCCCGATGCAATAATTACTGGTACAGGATTGGGGTGCATTGAAGATACCGAGAAATTCCTGGGAACAATGATAAGGAATAATGAGGAGTTCCTGACACCAACATCATTCATTCAATCGACTCATAATACTGTTGGCGCCCAGATCGCATTACTTCTTAAATGTCACAACTACAATATTACCTACGTTCATCGCGGATTTTCCTTTGAAACGGCTTTAGTCGATGCCCGGCTTCAGATACAGGAAAATGGACTGTTAAATATACTCGTCGGAGGATTGGATGAACTGACAACCAACTCTTTTAACATTACATTCCGGCTTGGACACTGGAAAACAAAGCCTGTTAATAACCTCAGGTTGCTTGAATGCGTAACGAAAGGTTCGATTGCAGGTGAAGGAGCCTCATTTTTCCTCGTTTCCAAAGAAAAAAACGAAAGGACTTATGCTTCTGTAACTGATCAGGCTATGATCCTGAAACCAGAAGGTCATCAGGAAATAATTTCAAAATGTTCGGTTCTGCTCAAACAAAACAATCTCTCAGCAAATGATATTGATATTCTAATCTTAGGACTGAACGGTGATTATCAGAAAGATAAGGTCTATCATGAATTTATACGGATTTTTCCTGGAACAGACCAGATATATTTCAAACATCTTTGTGGCGAATATCAAACAGCTTCTGCCTTCGGACTCTGGCTTGGCTCAATGATTATGAAAAGGCAACTTGTTCCACAGGTTGTAAGGCAGAAGGGAGAATTCAACCGTCCTGTCCGGAATATTCTGCTATATAACCATTATCAAAACCTGGATCATTCCATCATACTGCTAAGCCGCGCATCCTGATGTGGACTTTTAGGAACTTTTCAATTGGATTCTTTATTCTTCTTTTGCTTTTTAATCTCATCACCTTTTTTTTCTGTCCCTGTTCTGATAAGATCATTATACTCTTCTGCTCAAACGCTAAATTATTTTACGCTACTTTATTTTTTGCCTGTTTCATAATTCCGGTCTTGCTTTCGTTTTTCCCATGCACTGAATTCCATCATAAACCAGTCATTTGTAAAGTTGATACTAATGAGAAAGAGGTTGTTTTAACTTTTGACGACGGTCCTGATCCTGAAAATACACCAGTAATCCTGGATATTCTTGACAGATTCGGGATCAAGTCAACATTCTTTCTGATCGGCAAGAAGATAAAAGGGAATGAAGATCTGGTTCGTAAGATCGTTGAGAAAGGGCATAAAATCGGAAACCATTCATATGAGCACTCCATATTATGGGATTTTAACTTTTCCGGAAAGATCAGGAATGATATTCAGAAAACAAGGGATATTATCTTTGAATTAACCGGTTTCAGTACGAACTATTTCAGGCCTCCTTACGGAGTTATCAATCCGATGGTTCACAAGGCATTAAAAATTCTGGATTATAGGGTCATTGCATGGAATAAGAGATCATTCGATACAATTTTGAAAAGTCAAAAGACAATATTTCGGCGAATGACCCGTAAACTGGGTCCCGGCGACATCCTGCTTTTCCATGACACTTCAAAACTTACCCTGGTGGTGCTTGAACCAATAATCATCGCAATTAAAGAAAAGAATTTCCAGATTGTAAACCTGGATAAGTTCATAAACACAGATCAACATGCTTAGACAGTTCTTTCTTACCATATTCTCCGGATTTATCATGACCTGCATGGCACAGCTCAATCCTATGCAGAAAAAAGATGCGGAAAATGTCAGGCAATATATTGCTGAAGCAACACGGAATACTACAGCAATTCAGAGTGAATTCGTTCAGGAAAAAGAGCTCAGTGTCCTTTCTGAAAAGATCATTTCAAAAGGGGTCTTTTATTTCAGGAAGGAAAATCAACTGAGATGGGAGTATATTACTCCATTCAACTATCTGATCATCATCAATAACGACAAACTTCTGGTTCGTGACGGCAATACCGAAAACCGTGTAAACATACAATCGAACAAGGTTTTCAGGGAGATTAACAACATAATCATAGGAGCGGTACAGGGAACTTTGCTGAATGATACAAAAAATTTCCAATCATCGCTCTTCGATGAAAATTCTTACTATCTGTGTAAACTTATACCTGTCAATCCGAAATTAAAAGAGTCATTAAGCGAGATATGGCTTTATTTCAACAAAACCGATTATACAGTCGACAAACTTGACCTGCGCGAATCTTCCGGAGATTATACAAGAATTACATTCATCGCAAAAAAACTAAATCCATTGTTATCAGATGAAAAATTTTCTGTGCGGTAGTCTTGTACTTTTATTAATCTACGCCTGCTCCGTTTCAAAACGGTCAGCCGGCCCGGAACAGTTGTCAGGTATACACTCCTATCCCTTTTTCATCTCCGATACGTTTGATAAAGCGTTGTATAAAGCTACGCTTGATATTAAAAATCAGCATTTGAGTGGTTTTCTTCTCATAAAAAAGATTTCTGACAGTGTTCACCGGATCGTTTTTGCCAATGAAATAGGAATGACTATGTTTGATTTCGGAATCCAGACAAATCGGTTTACAGTTCATTATATCTTTGAACCATTGAACAAAAAAATATTGGTGCGTCTTTTTGAGAAAAATTTCAGACAATTGATTTTCAATGACGGACCAGATAATGTCAATCCGTTTCTGAGGGTACAACTTCAATCCGAAGGGCAGCCAGATCAAGTTCCGGATAGGATCACTATTGTCAATCCGGGTATAAAAATGAGTATGGTACTGACACTTATCAGCCAATAGACCTACCTATCATCTCTGGGTCATATCCCGACATTTTGTACCTTTGCGCTTTATTATGATTTCGATGCTTTTAAACAGGTTTTTCTCGATCTTGTCGGTTAGTGAGCTCACGGAAGAGAACCTTTTAAATCGCGGTTTGAGCAAGTATCTGATCAGGATTGAAATAAATCCAGATCATCCTGTTTTTAAGGGACATTTCCCTGGGAGTCCGGTCATTCCTGGTGTTTGCCAGATACAGATTATAACCGAGATGCTCGATGAAATATATAATAAAAAGTTCACGTTAACCAGTGCAGATAATATTAAATTCCTTTCCTTGATAAATCCTCTCGTAACAGGGTCATATTCTATTGAACTGAATTGCCGGTCAGGATCTGCTGATGAGGTAACGGTAAATGCCGTTGCATTCAATGATCAAACCATTTTTCTTAAATTAAAGGCAAATTATTTATCAAAGAGTTGAATACAAAAGGAATGGACAGAATAGGCTGGGAGATTAAAAATGATATTGGGATCATTACAATTGATAATCCACCTGAGAACTATCTTCCAAAGCCTGATTTTGTTCAACTGGAAGTCCTGAAGAAATGGACATCCTATGATTATCTCAGAGGCTTAATGATCACAGGAACCGGAAAGCAATTCTCCGGGGGTGGTAAGCTGGAGCATCTTTTTTCAATGATTAATGCCAGGGAGGACATTCCCAACAAGATAACAGAAGGTAAGAAAGTTCTGGACTTCATTGAAAACTTAGACATTCCTGTTATTTCCGCAATTCAGGGAATTTGTTTTGGCGGCGGGCTTGAGATCGCTCTCGCCTGTCACATAAGGATATGCAGTGAAAATGCCCTTTTTGCATTTCCGGAAACAAATCATGGCATCATCCCTGGTCTGGGTGGCACCATACGATCTCAGGAACTTATAGGATTCCCAAAAGCTCTGAAGTTAATCTTAGGCGGAGATATGATAAATGCCGAAGATGCGCTTGAGATGAAGCTTGTCGATTACATTATCCCAAAACATAAACTTCATGAATTCTCATTTAATTTCCTGCTCAAACTGACTAAAGACAGGCCTCTTGAAGTTATCCATGCCGTTATGAAAGTGCTGAAGAATGCCAGGACTCTCCCTGTCAAAGATGCCATGGAAAATGAAACCCGGCTATTTTGTGAACTGGCACTTGCTGAAGCCCGAAGAAGAAAGAGTGAAGAATAACTCACGGTGAAAAAAAAATATTACAAAACCATCAAATTCGAATTAGCTGATACCATCGGTCATCTGATATTGGACCAGCCACCGTCCAACAAAATGACACTTGCATTCTTTGAAGAATTAAATCATCTGATCGGCTTTATCAATAAATCAAAAGAATTAAAGGGTCTCATAATAAGCGGAAATGGAAGGCACTTTTCTTCAGGGACTGATTTGCCGGCCATACTTGAAGTAGTTGAAACGAGTGCTGTTACAGATGACGCCGGTTCTCACGTTAAAATTCCTGATTTCCTATTAAAGAATTACTTCTCAATGAGGGCGCTCGAACAACTCTCATTCCCGGTCGTTGCCGCAATCCGTGGCGCATGCCTGGGTTCCGCCATGGAATTAACTCTGTTCAGTCACTTCCGGTTTTGCAGCGAAGATGCCGTTTTTGGATTGCCCGAGTCAACTTTTAATCTTATCCCGGGATTAGGCGGGATCTCGAAGATCTTTCACCTCTCAGGCAAGGCAAGGGCGATGGAACTTATACTGAAAGGTAATATTTTCCCGGCCTCGGAAGCCTTGAAATACAAACTTGTCGACAGGATTATCCCTAAAAAAGAACTGATCCAACAATCCCTGGTTTTTGCCAGATCCATCTCTTCCGGATATATTAAAGATAAGAAAAAACTTTATCTGAAGAATTTTTTTGAATAATGACACAACAATTTAATACCTCACACAGATTCGTTAAAATTATAGGAACAGGTTCATTCCTCCCCGGGAAACCGATCCCCAGGGAACAACTAGATCTCTATCTGGGAGAATTGCCCGATGCCCCTTTAAAAGTCCGTAAATGGATTAACCGTATCAGGGTACTGATGAATGAGCTTGTGGATGTTGAGTATTACCATTACGCTATTGATCCTGTAACCCGTAAATACAAAGATGATAATATCACCATGTCGGTTAAAGCGTCAAAGGAGGCTTTGACTGATGCAAACCTTTCCCCGGAAAAAATTGATCTGATAGTGTATGGCAGTGCACACCAGGATCAGATGCCGACTGCTTCGGTAAGGATCCAGGAAGCATTAGGGATCGAACATTGCGCCGAACTCTCAATTCATGCAAACTGCACATCGGCTTATAAAGCAATGCTGGTTGCGTTCGACATGATCAGAAACGGGAGATACAATACGGCATTGGTGATCTCATCGAATATCTCTTCATCCGAATTGATTGCTGAATATTTCAACCAACCATTACTGACAAAAGAGGATATTTTTTTACGTTACTTTTTATCCGACGGGGCATCAGCAATGATTCTGCAATCTGATACCGGAAAACAGAATGGTGTCTATCTCGATCATGTTTATATGGAATCAATCGGGGGCAAAAAACCTTCTGCAATGGGTAACAAAAGACCTGCATACTGGATGAATCCAAAAGAGGAATACGAACAAGGATATCATCATCTTGCACAGATGTTCCGGGAAGAACTTAGCCCCAGCTTTCATGAACCCGGAGGTTCGGTCTTCTTTAAAGGTCTGAAAAGGATGCTTGATAGCCATAATACCGAAATGAATCGTTTAAAATTTTTTCAGGTCAATTTCCCATCAAAACATATCTCGGAACTTATAATGGATGAATGCGAAAGTCTTGGAATTCCAAGAAAAACATTTTACTCAAAAATGTCTACAATGGGATACATTGGTCCTCCAATGGCATTACTTTGTCTTGATAAAATCCGGAAAGAGGAAATACTTGCTCCCGGAGATATAATTATGAGTTTTGTTACTGAAGTCAGTAAGTTTATGCAAGCTGGATATATCATTTCAGTAAGCTAAAAAGTAAACAACGTTTGTTTTTAAAAATGACAAAAAAATATATCCTGTTTCTTATCAGTCCTAAACAACGTTTTGTTAACTATCCGGCTCAGACTGAGCTGGCGAGGATATTCGGAAAAAAAAGGTTCATGATCCCCCTGGCTCTTCCAACCCTTGCAGCCCTGACGCCTGATAATTATGAAATACATATCTATGATGAGGAGATCGAAAGTCTGCCTGCCGGGATAAAACCTGATATTGTCGGGATAACCACATTAGCGGCGACCGTAAAAAGGGCTTTTGAACTTGGAGATAAATACCGTATTGGCGGAGCAAAAGTCGTTTACGGGGGACCCTATGCCTCCTACAGGAATGAGGAAGCCCTGGAACACGGTGACAGTGTAGTGGTAGGCGAAGCAGAAAATTTATGGGAAGAGTTGCTTTCTGACTTTGAGAAATGCCAATTAAAAACCATTTACCAATCCACGGTAAAAGTTTCATATAAAACCCAGAGACCACCGAGATGGGATCTTGTCAATATGAAGCGGATTTTTCAGGTTGCCATCCAGGTATCCAGGGGGTGCCCGTTTAACTGTGATTTTTGTCTCGTCTCAAAAACGTTCGGGAGAGTAATGAGGTATCGAGATATCGACAATGTGGTGGAAGAGATAAAAGCGGCGCCTTCCAGATACTTTTTCTTTGTCGATGACAACCTTACAATCAATAAAAAATATGCCAGGGAACTGATGAGAGCCTTGATCCCGTTAAAGATTTCCTGGGGATGTATGTGCAGTATAGATGTTGCAAAGGATGAAGAACTGCTAAGATTGATGGCAGAAGCAGGATGCTTTAATATTCTGATCGGTTTCGAATCCCTGAACCGGGACAGCTTATCCGAAGCCGATAAGCACCAGAATATGGGAGGAGAATTTTACGAGGAGGCCGTAAAAAAAATTAATGAGATGGGAATTCATATCAATGCAAGCTTTGTCGCAGGATTTGACAATGATACGCTTGATGAATTCGATCATATCTTTGATTTTACAATGAAAAATCACCTGCCATACGTCAACCTTCACATCCTTAATCCTACTCCCGGGACCAGACTGTATGAAAAATGTATGAAAGAAGGCCGCCTTTGTGGTTATGATTCCGATCTTGGAGTAGGTCATTTTCCCAACATGGATTATGCGAATATGTCACAGATAGGGCTTTTCGATGCATATATGAAAACCATAACAAGACTTTATTCTTTTGGTGTTATCCGGCAAAAAGCTGAAGCATTGTTCATTAAAGGAGATTTCAAAAGGCATGGCACTAAGATATCCACCGCATTGAAGGTACGGCTTTCATTCATTACCCTGAAAGAGTTTCTTCTTACTTTAGATTCTGACCGCCGTAAATTATTCTGGCTTGTCATCCGGCTTATCAGGTCGGAGAAGCTGGCTGTTGACAAAGGTCTTGGATTTCTCCTTTCAATATTGGGATACCATCGTCATATAAGAGATCATCATAAGAAAATGGCTTCATACCGTGCCATGATCCTTCAACGGGACAGAGGTCCGTGGAAAATAGGAAATCTTCAGGATCAGGCTGAAACAGGCGCTTCATGACAACAATCAATACCGTTGGAATTATCGGGGGGGGTAAAATGGGTACCAACCTGTTTTATTATTTTTTAGACTTCGGATTTAATATCCGGTGGTTCAGAAGTCCTTCCGCCGACCTGGAAAAGGCAAGAAGGACTTTTAATAAAAGAATTAACCGTTCAAGAGAAACTGGTATCATTCCGGAAGGCACATTTGAAAAACTGAAGGCCGGGACATCGATCTCACAGGACAAAAAAATTTTAACCGATTGCGACCTCGTCATAGAAACTATACCTGAAGATATTAATCTTAAACGGGAACTATTTAAAACTCTTGACGATGTGCTTAATGACAGGTGTATTATCGCTTCCAATTCTTCCTCTATCAATCCAGGAGCTTTGGTTCCCGCACCACGAAGGATCCCGTTGTTCCTCGGAGTTCATTTTTTCTATCCTGTCAGTCTAAAGAACGTTGTTGAAGTCATTATCCCAGGTTCATTTCAACCTCATGCGAGGGATGCAGTCATTAACTTTCTGCAAAAGATCCGTCGTAATTATATAATACTGGATGAAGAAAACAGTTTTATTCTTAATAAAATTTTCCTTGATTTCCAGAACGAGGCATTCAATTTGGTTCATAACGGACATATCACATTCAGCCAACTGGATAAAATTGTAAAAGAACATTTCTTTCCTGTTGGAGTTTTCGAGTTCTTTGATTGTGTTGGAATCGATACGATGCTGGCATCTATCAGAAACTATATTAAGCCTTACCCTCACAAGGATTATTACTATCCGCTGGTCGGCCATCTTGAATCAATGGTTAAGCAAGGATTTCTCGGACAGAAATGCTCAAGAGGCTTTTACCAATATTCCAGAGGAGAAATAATTAGTATAAATGATGATTCATCTTCACTTTCAAAACCAATGGCAGAATTCGTGGAGCATCTCCGGTTCACATATCTGACAACCGTAAGAAGGTTTACTGTGCATTCAGGTCTTTCAATTCAGGAAATGAATGATGCTGTTAAAGAATATTTTAGTATTGAAAAAGGTCCGTTTGAAATTTAATAATCGTTTCAATCCTTTATGTAAATTTGTTTGTTATAACCTAAATACCAGAAAACATGAAAAAAACAGCATCCTTTTTAGCCTTTGGCCTCGTTATCATATTCATTTTGGCCTTTATATTTCAGCCTGGAAACGTAACAGGTTCTCAACCCGGATCTGCCGGTCCATCCTCTATCCCGGATAGTGTTATGAAGATCATTCAAAAGTCATGTATATCTTGTCATTCAAAAGATGGGAATTCAATGGCAAAGATGCATGTCAATTTCGATAACTGGGATAACTATGGAAAAAAACAATCTTCCAAGGCACAGGATATGTGTGATATGATAACAAAGGGAAAGATGCCACCTAAAAGTTTCAGGGAGAAAAATCCCAATTCAGTGCCCACAGATAAAGAAATTAAAACAATTTGTGCCTGGGCAGGTTCACTTAAGAAATAAAAGAAAAGATGTCTCGAAGAGTTGTTATTACCGGGATGAGTATTGTTTCATCCCTCGGTTTTGATTTGCTTTCCAATTGGAATAACCTGGTTTCGGGTAAAAGTGGAGTTGGCAGGATAACACTTTTCGATCCTTCTCAGAATATTACACAGATCGCTGCTGAAGTGCCGTCGGCATTCAATGAATATTCAAAATCCTATATTAAAAAAAGGGCATCAGGCCAGATGACCAGGGTTACCCGGATGTGTATCGTTGCCGCAAAAGATGCCATTAAAAATTCAGGGATAGATTTTGAACTTATTGACCGGAGCCGTTGTTCAGTGATCATTGGGGTGGTCAATACTGGAAATTCAAGTTCGGAGAAAGATACAACCCCTCAGAACACCGTTTTTAAAGGCATGACAAATTCAATGTCCGCTTGGATTTCGCTGGAATATAAGCTTCTCGGCCCGAATTTTGCGGTAAACACAGCCTGCGCTTCATCAGCATATGCAATAGCCCTGGGATTTGAAATGATCCGCAATAACCAGGCGGATGTGGTAATAGTGGGTGGAGCTGATTCGATCATTAATAAAGAAGAGATAGAGGGATTCAATTCGCTGTATGCTCTCTCGGTTGCCAACGAGCCTCCTGAAAAAGCCAGCAAGCCGTTTTCCGCCGACAGGGATGGTTTTGTAATAGGTGAAGGTGCAGGTGTCCTGGTCCTGGAGGCTGAGGATTCTGCCAAAGCCAGGAATGCTCATATTCATTCCGAAATATGCGGATACGGACTGACCAGTGAGGGATATAATATAATGGCTCCCATGAAAGACGGGGAAGGTATGTCACAGACAATGGAGAAAGCATTAAAGAATTCAGCTGTTTCCAAGGATGAGGTTGATTATATAAATGCCCACGGTACGTCAACCGAACTGAACGATCTTTATGAGACTCTTGCAATTAAAAGAGTGTTTGGCCAGAGTGCGTATAATATCCCGGTTTCTTCTTCCAAATCGATGATCGGACATACTATCGGAGCTGCGGGGGCAATAGAAGCTATCATAACGATACTCAGCCTGGAAAACGGACAACTAACTCCCACCATCAATCTCGATAAGCCTGATCCCGATCTTGATCTGGACTTTATTCCTAACCATTCAAGAACCGCCATGATAGAAACTGCCATCTCCAATTCATTTGGTTTTGGTGGCCATAATGCAACACTGGTATTTAAAAAATTCCACGGTTGAACATACGCCAAAAAAAATTATTTTTGTAAAAAATTTTAATTACGGATGGCCAGAATAAATGATTACACCCGCAACGAGGTAAAAAATATTGTTTATAGTTTTTTTGCGGAGGAATGTGAAGTTGATAAAGGTCAGATTACCGACCAGACTAATATTATAAAGGATCTCGACGGCGACTCTTTAATGTTTCTTGAGTTGATTGAAATTTTCAAAAAAAAATATAATCTCGAAATTGAACTGAAAACCATCGGTAAATATGCAGTTAAGCATCCTGTTTCCACTATCGGTCAGTTGATAGATATGCAGATGCTGATCATAGAACATGAAAATCGTCTTTTAGAATTAGAAAAATAAATCTGTAAATTTTTGTCTGATCCCGGAATTGTATTTCTGTTTCCGGCATTTGCCAGTGATTATAAGGATAACCTGTCGCTATCGATTCCCGGGTACGCCGAGCTTTTTAAGGTGTTTCTGACCAGGGCTTCGGACTCAACGGATTCAGATTTAACTTCTTTTGATCCCGATTCGCACAACTTTCTGGAGAATGAGTTAAAAAACCAGTATATCGCTTATATCCAGAGTTGTACATGCGCATCTATTTTAAGGAGTAAGGAGGTGAAACCCGGTATACAGGCCTACTACAGCATGGGAATATATGCCGCTCTTTTTAATTCAGGATCGGTTACTTTTGAGACCGGTCTCGACCTTATTAAAAGCGCTTTCACCGTGATCCGGAATATCTTACAAGATGAGAGCTTTTCAATGTGTTCGATCATCGGATTAAATATTGACGATATTCGGCATTTGATTTTACTGACAGATCAGGATACTGAAGTTTCAAACCAGAACGGGGAGTTCTCATTCATTCTTTCCGGGAGATTGTCTTCTTTAAAACAGATTATTTCTCAGGCAAAAGAAGAAGGAGCAATTCATACCGGGCTCTTCGCTGTAAAAGTACCGTATCATTCACAATTTCTCAGGGAAACACAATCCGGGTTTTCAGAGTTTATCGGTAATATCCGTATCTCTGATCCTGAAACACCAATCTTATCATCCCTTGATCAGATCCTATTGACCACTTCCGGACAAATAAAGAGTGAATTGATCAGGAATCTATATAATCCCTTCAACTGGTATAAAACTCATATGAAGCTATCCGAACTTGGTTTCAGGATTTTCATCGAATG
>Ga0172368_10005455_pt1 | contig 14169 bp, 20 predicted proteins | sample Lak11m_FD_114540 | JGI IMG/M metagenome (GOLD analysis project Ga0172368, IMG submission 114540) | Freshwater microbial communities from Kabuno Bay, South-Kivu, Congo - kab_022012_11m | ecosystem: Environmental > Aquatic > Freshwater > Lake | place: Democratic Republic of the Congo: South-Kivu...
CAGTGCGTGGGGTGCGGCCGCTGCGAATTCATGCGCGATGCGTGTGATCGTTTCGGCCGGAATACCTGTGAGTGGGGCAGCCCAATCCGCCGTGTATTTGCTGACTTCCTTTTTTAGTTCATCAAAACCAAGCGTATTTTGTTCAACGAATGGACGGTTATATAATTTCTCGCCAATGATTATGTTTAACAAGGCCAAATGAAAGGCAAGATCATTTCCGGGCTTGATGGGCAGCCACTCGGTCGCTTTGGAAGCGGTCTTGGTGTAGCGCGGGTCGAGATACACCACCTTCGCGCCGCGGTCGATTGCCGCGCTTAGATCGTGCGTTTCGGAAGTGGAAATCGCTTCAAGCAGGTTGCGTCCGGTTAACAAAATATATTCAAGTTTGTCGTCGTAGATGCGGGCGGGTTCTTCCATGCCATAGGTCATCAGATTGGCAACGATCATCGCGTTGAAACAGAGTGAACGCTGTGTGCCGTAGTTTGGAGACCCGAAGGCATACAGTAAATTTTCGAATAACGGCTGGCTTAAATTATGGGTGGATGAAAAGACCATCGCTTCCGCGCCGTATTTATTTTTGATCTCCGTCATTTTGCTGGCGACCAGGTCCAGCGCTTCCTCCCACGATGCCTGGCGGAATTTTCCCTCGCCGCGTTGACCCACCCGAATGAGCGGAGTCAGCACACGGTCGGGATCGTACGTGTTCATTAATCCAGATTGCCCACGTGGGCAAAGATTCCCGCGTGAATGTGGGTGTTCAGGATTGCCGTCCAATTTGACAACGCGCCCATCCTTGACCTTTGCCAGCACACCGCAGCGCCAGACACACATCTCGCACATGGTCGAGATAATGCCATCACCGGCGGCGTTGAGCAGACCACTATCTTTGGCCGCCTTCGCAACCATCGGCGGCAACATTTGGCCAACCGCGAATGCTCCGACAGATGCCGCGCCTAATTTTAGAAAATCTCGTCTTGAGATTGTTTTTGTCATAAGTTCTCCGAAGTCTGGTGATTGAGTAATTAGGCCTTTCCTAATTTCTAATCACCTAATCCCTAATTGGCTTTCTCTTTCCTTTGCCATCCCGCGCGGTCGATCAAATAGAAGAGCATGAAAGACATCAACGCAAAGAATAAAACGGTCAGGAAGGGACTTAAATTCCATAGATCGGGCAGGGTTGTGTTGCCATAATTTGCGATCGCAGAGATCCCCGGGAATACTTGCTGATAGGTTAATCCGTAGATCACCGCACCTGTTAAAAATCCAAGCAAGCCGGGGATGATGTAATCCATTTTGCCTTCACCGGCCCCAGCCGCACACGTGCCAGGGCAGTAGCCGCTCAACGCCATGCCTACGCCAAAGATCAAGCCGCCGACGATATTGCCGACAACATAAGTTGCAGGAACAGCGGGGAAGGTGATCAGTCCCAAGCCGCGCAATGTAAAGAGTCCGCTCATGGCAACCACCAGCGCGGTCATCATGAATTGGAGCACGGCCATATCGGTAAAGCGGAACACATTTACGATCTTGTTATATTTAGTCAACCCGGCCTTGTTCAATGCAAAACCAAAGAACACGCCGAGAGTAAGAGCCACGATATAGTTCATGTCAGTCTCCTAATAACGCTTGCGGTAAATGACCAAAGCGGTGACGATGCCTGAGGCAAACATCCCGGCGATGAACAGAAAGGCAGACGGCGCAAGCAACATGCCGCCTGAAATGGCCAAACCGCTTGTACAACCACCCGCGATCCCGGCCGCGTATTCAAGGATGATCGCACCAATGAAAGCGATAATCCAGCGCTTCCAGGTTTGATTCCCGAAAATATGCTTCCATTGTTCGTCAGAATTTGCAGAATCTTTCTTGCCCCATTTAAGAGTTCCGCTTGTAGCCGCGCCGATCATGCCGCCAAAAAATATTCCCAAAATAAGGATTACACTCGTGGTAATCCCGGGCGGCATAATAAAGTTGAAATACATATTGTCAAAGGCTTTTGGCGCAAGGGACTTGCCGATCATACCGGCTAAATTTTCAAATGCTCCGGAAGCGCCTAACAGGCTATTGCTGATCCAAACGGCTGCGATGCCCACCAGACCAAGCAGTATGCCTGCCACATATGGTGACCATACTTCCTTGCGGATGTAATTCAAAATAAATTTCATGGCTTACTCCTCTTCTTTTTTCTCGGAGACAACGGCATCCATCAGATCTAAAACTTTGTCTGCTTTTTTGTTATCCAAAACATTATTCAAGGATTTGCGCGCCTGCAGTTTGAGTCCGGCAAGCTTCGGCAGCATATCCACCACATCGGCCGGATACTCACTGTCAACTTTGCGTGTATCGCCAAAAGCAACATGGATCAGTTTTTCGCGAAGAATAACAAAACCGCCACCCCCCAAAAACATCAAAGCGATCAAAGCAGTCAAGATCGAATTTCCCAAATTGGAGGGTTTCTTCCCCAAAACGATTTGATCATAATTAGCGGCATAGTTGACAGCGTTTGGATCGTCAACGACTACTTGATTACAAGTTTGATTTGATGTTCCACTTGGAGCCGGATTCGCAGCGACGGGGATCGCTTCAGATTCTCCGCCCGTAGCTGGTGCAATAGAACCCGAACCGATCTCTACGCCCAGAGTGGTTGCATACACTTGAGCCCGCGCATCCAAGTCAGTCACATGACACTGCTGACATGAAGCCTTCACATCCGCCAGCGGAGAGACCATTCCTTCGTGCGCAGCGGCTTTATCGGTTGCCTGATTATTGCCGGCATGGCAGATATAGCAAAAATCGCCAAAGGCATGAGACTGGTGCCAGCCTGTGCCGTCTGCGTTAACAGGTTTTTCAGCCTGCGCTTCATGACAATTCTTGCAAGACGAAGCCTGTGAACCGCACTGCGCGCTGACTGGAGTGGCCGTGGACAAAAAAATGCTGGCAGCAACAAACAACGCCATCCCAGCAAAGAGAAAATAAAAAGCATTCTTTTTGTAGTGCATGTCTTCTCCTAAATTAACAGGATGCGGTAACCGCAGCCTGTCTAAGTTTTAGTCAGTCTTAGCAATCAGGCTTGCTTGGACAACAAGGCTGTCGTGCAAAACGCCTCGTAAAATATCAAGCACTTTGATCAAGCGGATATCACTTAGTTCATAGGTGATCGTCACACCCTGCCGGGTGGTATGAACCAATCCCAAATCGCGCAAGACTTTTAGATGGCGTGAAATTTTCGGTTGATTTGATCCTATCTGGGTGGTTAGTTCCGTGACATTGTGGGGGCGTTCGCCAAGCGCGTATAAAATGCGAATACGGGTTGGGTCCACAAAGGCGTAGCATAAATTTGCCTCAAGTTGGGAAATCTCTTGTGTTTGTGTATTCAGAAACATAGGACACCCTTTACTATCCAAATAGGCGCATAAACGAACATGTTCATTGTAGTGGGGCATTATCTAGGCAGGTAGTGAAAACTGTCACTTATATTGTGATTAATGTAACTATATATTGTATTTTGATGCTCAAAAACTGCGTATTCACACATTAAATTGGTTTAGAAGCGGTTTATGTCTTAAAGTAGAATACTCGCTAAGAGACAACTCTGACGCTGTCGGTGTCAGAAAACCGTGTTCGTTATAAAAGGTAAATTACGGTTTTTGTGGCGATAAAAAAAATAAAGCCAGCCAAAATCCAAAGAGCGCGAGAGCGCCAGCCAGCCAGGGTAACTTATCCACGAACGAGTTGGCTTCAGGAACTTCAGGAAAACCAGCCGTAATTTCAACGGGGGGGGTATACGCTTCGGTTTTGATGACTGTGCCAAACCCGCCTTCAGATTCAAATGTGGCCAATCGAGTCTGGGCATCTTGCTGCGTGTGGCATTCCTGACATTTTTCTCCGTTGTTCTCCTGCGGATGAGCAATCAGGCCTTGGTGCGATTGTGCTTTGTTCATCACCGCCGCATTCCCCTCATGGCAATTGACGCAACGATCTGTGTGGTCTGTGAGGCAATACAATTTTCCTGTGTCATGGAGGTAGTACAGATCCTCATGGCAGGTGAAACAGGAATTCGGCGTTGAATTTGCTGCTTGATCTGCAGAGACCTGAGCAGGCAGACTCAACATTCCAAACAGCACAACAAGCAAGGTTGCGGTTAGTGCGAAGATCCAATGATTGAATTTGGTTAACATTTTTCACCTCCGAGGTTTACAAATCACCATGTCTTATGGCATGAAATATCTTTCTGGAAGAACTTCAGATGAATCCTCCGGACACAACACAAGCAATGCGCTCGAATTTCTTGAAGCAGTATTCCGCCAAGAATGAGGCGTATATGCATCAAAGATCAGGCTGTCACCTGGAGCGAGGGGGTAAACTTCATTCTCAATAGTGTAGGTAATGTGTCCTTCAAGGCAGTAGATAAACTCGCGCCCTGCATACACAATCGGAGTCTTGCCACTATTGGCATCAGGTTCAAGCCTTGTTATAAAAGGTTCGGACCCCATGTTTGTCATCCCTACACTTAATTTCTCCACCTGCCCCTGAGAGAATACCAGTTGCTGTCTCTCGCCTGCTCTTTGATAAACAATCCGCTTTTTTGGATGTTCATGCTCAAAAAATGTGGTGATGGGCACATCCAAACTTTGTGCAAGTTGATGTAAAGTGCTGACGCTGGGCGAAGTCTTTCCGTTTTCGATCAAGCTTAAAGTATTCACGCTTAAGCCGCTAAGATCTGCCAATACGCGAATGGACAGCCGCCGGACTTTTCGCATGGTATGCAATTGTTGTCCAACTCGCTCTGAAGCCAGACTCGCTTCTTGTTTTCTCAAGATGTTACGATGGCTTTTCCCGGTCCCAATTAAGCTATCTGTAATTTTTTTTTGCGGCATATTTTCCTAATGCAGTTTCTCGACATGATTTGCGAGAATCCCACTGGCATAATCCAGCGCAGCAATATCAATATCTTCGATGTCGGTGATGATGGGGCGGATGCCACGCTCCTTTGTACTTTCGTACGCTCCAGCACCCATACCGCCACAAATCAGAGCTTCGCAATCAGTAATGGTCTGCGACATTTGTTCATAATGAGATTGAGAGGCAGGGTCAAATCCGTGCTGGGGATCTGAATCGCTTAAGTACTCCTGCAATTCATTGGAAAAATATTTTTGACCGAGTTTCTCGCGTATTTCGCGCTGAACGATCTGTCCATTTTCGATAGTTAATACTGCATAATAATTTGCCCGTCCAAAATACTGGCTAATGGTTTTTTCATCGTCTGTAATGATTGCGATTTTCATAAGATTATCCTGCCATAGTACTGAACGGATGTTTTCCTTAATATCAGAATTTATTATCGCGCGAACCTGTCAATTATTTTAGTAACAAATATCATAATTTAATGGTGATAATAACAATATTAGTGACGCGTGAACCATATAAATGTGAATAAATGCACAACCATGCAGGTCAGCACTCTTTTCGCATGAAAACTGCTTATTTTATGGAAACAGCTTACCCGTTGGCAGGACCGAAGTATTGTCTGTCACAAAAAATTGTGTGTTTGGCGGCAGTCTGGTATGATTGAGGCATTCATTAAATAAAATCCGAAAGAGAAATCTGTTTTGGAAGGAATCCATATGGAAGGTTCATTTTCCCTCAGTGAAAAATTGCGCCAACTTCGAAGTGAGCGTAACATCTCGCAGCGCGATCTCGCCCGATTAGCGGGGCTGTCCCCTAATTCGATCAGTCTGATCGAGCGCGATGAGACATCTCCAAGTGTGGCTACCTTGCAAAGTTTGGCAAGCGCACTTAATGTCCGCATGAGTTATTTTTTTGAGGAAGAAACTCCCGCTTCTGTTCTACACATTAAATCCGGTACACGTCCGAAAATCGAGAGCGATGGCGTGATTATCGAAGGCATGGGAAAAACACTCCCTCAACAAGAACTGGAGCCATTTTCAATCACATTAGAACCGAAGGCTGGAAGTGGCGGGGAACGGCAGGTGGTCCATACGGGACATGAATTCGTTTATTGCCAGCAAGGGAGGATTGAATATGTAATTGACGGCAAGGTGTATCTTTTGGAATCGGGAGATATTCTTATCTTCGAAGCCACCCTCCCTCATCTATGGCGCAATCCGTTTGATGTGGAGGCAAAAATTATTTTGGTACTCCAAACCCCCAACGCCTCACGCGAACCTGTCCAGCGACATTTTTCAAGCCACCCATCCGTGAATCATATTGGCTGATCGTCTCAGAGCTATTTCACTAAAAGTGTTTTTCCGCTCCCCTTTATCGGATTAGCAAAAAAAAGAGAGAACCGTTAAATAGGTTGTCTCTTTTTTGATTTAAGATTGCAATTGCTCTTAGCTCAGAGCAGGCAGGATGTAACTTATTTGGTATATCTGCATCAAAGTAAATGATAATAATCATATTATTAAACGCCTTTAGGAGGCTAAAATGAAAATGAATGAATCAAACGCAGATCGCATCATCCGTGTGGCTGCAGGCATTGCGTTGCTTTATTTGGGATTTGGTAGCGTTCTCAGAGGTACATTGGCTGGTTTGGCAGATGCGGTCGGCCTTGTGCTGGTATTGACTGGTGCAATTGGCTTTTGCCCACTTTACGCCATGTTCAGGCTTAGCACGCTTAAGAAATAAATTTTATTTATCGGAGTAAGGAGCATGGTCTAACCGCCATGCTTTGTTTGCCTTATGGACTCTCAAACTTTTTTCAAAAAACTAAATGAAAGCCCACGCCCCGTGGTGGTCGATTTATGGGCGCCCTGGTGCGGACCCTGTAAAACGGTAAAGCCCATTTTAGAAAAACTTGCCCAGGAATACCGTGGTCGGGTGGATCTGTGGCAAATCAACGCGGATGATAATCTGGAACTGCTGCGGGAATTGAAAATCTACGGAATCCCTACTCTGATTGTATATCGTAATGGAAAAGAAACCCAGCGCCAGGTGGGAGCAAAGCCTGGCAGTAGATTACAAAGGCTTTTTGAAACGCTGGCTAATGGGGAAGATCCCTCCCCGGCAGGTATGTCAATTATGGATCGTTTCATTCGCATGGGAGCAGGGTTAGCCCTCGCTGCGCTTGGGTGGACAACCCAATCCAGTTGGGCCTGGCTTCTAATAGGCGGTCTGCTGATCTTCAGCTCTATCTATGACCGCTGTCCCATCTGGCGAGCGCTGACGAATCGATTCAAGAGGATAAATGGTCCGGCCTGAGGTTTATTCCGAATACCCTGCCGGCGGGATGCCCAGCGCCTGGATCAGTCGTGCCCAATAGTTAACTTGGGCGGCCGTGGATGCCAGGATAACCATTTCGCGTTCATTGAAATTGACTTTAACCTGTTCGATGAATTCCGTATCAAATTTCAGCGGTGTCTGTGACACCAGTCGCGCATAATGGATGGCCAACCGTTCCCGTGCGGAGAATGTAACGACATCCTCCAGATTCACCTGTCCACGAAGAGCCAATACTTCTTCGGATTTGATATTCAAAGTTTCATGTTCGTGAGAATTCATATCAATACAAAAAGGACAGGCGGCTGCGAATGAAGCGGCCATGCGTACCAGCTTAAGCATTCGTGCATCCAACTTGCCGTCATGATGTGCCACGAGCGACTCCAAAACGCCGGAACCAATTGCTACTTTCGGATACCAGGCCAGAATGCGTGCGGGAAGCATCATCCGTCCGGTAATTTTTTCAGAAAACCAGATGCCCAATCTCAGAAAGATGGAAATCTTTTGTGGGGGCTTAATAAAAGCATTCATGATTTTTCTCCGTTGACAAGCATTGTAAACGAAATCAAAAAGGATATTTATGTCACTAGATGACCGTCGTTTTGACCATAACAAAATGCACGCCCTGATTGGAACAGAACGGGAAGTCCGTTGGAAACCGGCACACTTTCTAACAAAGTTGGCTATTCGATCTGGCGCTTCTGTGCTTGACCTGGGAAGCGGTCCCGGTTTTTGGAGCCTGCCATTGGCCGACATTGTTGGTGCAAACGGCATTGTCTGGGCCCTGGATGTCAGCCAGGAAATGCTTGATCTACTGGCACAGCGGAACCCGCCAACCCAGGTCCATCTCCTTCGTGCTGAACTTCCAAAGATCGAGTTGCCCAATTCCAGTTTGGATTGGATTTGGGCGGCCTTTGTAATACATGAAGTCACCCCGCCTGAAGCGCTAGCCGGCGAAATGCGCCGCCTTCTGAAAGGGAATGGAAAAGTTGCCATTTTGGACTGGAGGCCGGATGCTGTTAATGAGGCGGGCCCGCCACGCCATCACCGCATGTCGGTTGACCAGATAACAAAATATATGCATGATTCCGGATTTAAATCAGTAAAGCAGATATGGCAGGATGATGACACATATCTGCTTGAAGCCCAATAAATATAGGAGGAACCAATGAAAATCGCACTTGTCACCGATGACCACGAGACCATCTCAGCGCATTATGGGCGCGCGCAGTTCTATGAAATATTTACCATTGAAGCAGGCAAGGTCACTGCCCGTGAAAGCATAACCCGGACCATTCAACAAGTTGTTTCGATAGACTCCCAAAACGAAGCGGGGGAAAAACACCATCATCATGACCACAACGCCATGATCGTTCCAATTGCAGACTGTGCAGTGTTGCTGGCGCGTGGCATGGGGATGGGTGCGTATGTCAGTTTGAAGGAACATGGCATTCAACCCGTCATTACCGACATCCGCGAAATACAAGCCGCAGTGGATGCTTATTTGGCAGGCTCGCTTGTGGATCATCCGGAACGCTTGCATTAAATTATTTGGGTCACGGAGAACAATTTATGCCTTTATATGATTTTCAATGCAAGGAATGTGGAGAGATCTTTGAGGTCACACTTCGCTTTTCTGAGGCGGATCGCATTCCAGCCTGTCCGAAATGTGAAAGCAAGAATACCAGGAAGCAACTTTCCAAAATCGCGGCTTTTGTGACTTCATCTTCATCTGGTTCCCAGGGATCCACTAGTAACAGTAGCTGTGGATCTCAGGGCGGATTTACCTGAGGAGGGTAATTCTGAACGACCGTGAGTCGTTATTTATGGAACACAAGTCGAGTTAAGATTTTAAGATCTATAGGAGAATTATGGGAACAGCAACAGTTAAGTGGATTCAAGGAAAGCGGTTTATCGGGGTCGATTCAACCAGGCATTCGGTGGTCTTATCCACTCCCGATGAAGGGATTGGGATCAAACCGTCTGAGTTATTGCTTCTCGCAGTGGCATCCTGCTCGGCAGTAGATGTGGTTGAAATTCTAGCCAAGAAGCGTATGCCTCTTAACTTCTTAGAGATCAGCTCCAGCGGTGAGCAGGACCAGGATCCCCCGTGGACGTTTCGCAAGATCCGCTTACATTACAAGATTTCAGGCAAGAACCTGACAGAGAAAGCCGTGGAACAGGCCATCCAGCTTTCAGAAGAGAAGTATTGTTCGGTTGCCGCTACCATCCGCGCTACTGCTGAAATTATCACTGAGTTTGAAATCGTAGAAGAATCCTGCCTGTAAGCCGCTTATTCTTGTTTTGCTAAAACATGTGATAATCCTCATAAGGAGAAAACATGGATATACCCCTGACTTCGATTGGAATTATACATTCGCCCTTCAAAGATCCAGCACAAGCGCCCATTCAGGCTTCCCGCTCCAGCGCCAAAGGAACTGTGGAGGTTTTTCCACAATACGCCGCCGGTCTGCGAGATCTGAATGGGTTTTCTCATATCTATTTGCTTTATTTGATTGACTGTCCACAAGGCTATGATCTGAGCGTCAAACCGTTTCTGGATGATCAGGATCATGGCGTTTTTGCCACCCGCTATCCTTGCCGTCCAAATTCCATTGGGTTGTCTCTTGTTCACCTCTTAAAGGTGGGTGGCAACCTTCTGAACATTGAGGGCATTGATATATTGGATAATACACCGCTGTTGGATATCAAACCATATGTTCCTGATTTTGATATCCGAGAAAACGCAAAAATTGGCTGGTATGGTCGGCGGGCTCACAGTTGATGAGTTGAGCCCATTGGTATCATGTCAAAAACGCACCATCTTTACCGTTTCTTTAATTTGCCTTTATAGAAAGTTCAACGGTCCCGTGATATGCTTCAAGCTTATCTTTGAAAAACAGGAGATGTTCGATGATGAAAAAAATTGGAATTGTTGCTGTCGCAGCATTGGTGGTCTTTGTAATATTTTTTATGAGCATGAGACGCTCCCACATGATGAATGGCGGCGGAGCAGGGGCGCAGCAGGATCTTGTCGCTGTCTCTGCGGACGGTAAACAGATTACGGGAGGGAGCACCGTCAGCGCCGAGTTGCCGAAGAATACCGCTGTGCAGCAGTCGGGTGAAATGATCGTGTCTTTGTCGCTGAATCCATATCCACCCAGTGCAGGTCAGCCTAGTCAGTTCGAAGTCACCTTGACTGACCTCAATGGAAGCCCGATTGACGATGCCTCCATCAGTTTGAACTTGACCATGCCTTCGATGTGGATGCCGCCTAATCAGCCGGACATGCAATTTGTGTCATATGGAAAATATTCCACATCGGCTCCTTTCACCATGCGCGGCGGCTGGCGTATTGAAGTGATCATTACACGCGGCGGTCAGAAACAATCCGTTTTCTTTGATGTGGGATTGTAATGAATATGCTGCTTAGTACTCTGGCGCTTGCGTTCTTCACAGGGATCATCAGCAGTTTTGGCCATTGCCTCGGCATGTGCGGCGGGATCGTCGCGATCTATTCGGCAAGGCAGGCCGCGCAGACTCCGGCTGGAGAAGCTCAACCGGGGTTGCTGGCACGCATCAAGAGTTTTCTCCCGCTGCATCTTGGGCGTATCACAACCTATACATTCTTTGGTGCCTTGATCGGGCTGGCTGGATCACTAATTGATCAGGCGGGTGGAATGATGGGCTGGCAGGGCGGCTTTTCGGTTCTCGTGGGGATCATCATGCTCCTGGTATCGCTCAGCCTGCTGGGAATTCTGCCTCCCATTGAAGCGACATTGGTTTCACTGACAAAAGGCAATACCCCCATGACACGCATGCGCGGGCTTTTTGGAAAACGCAGTTTTCTCGCAACACTGACCCTTGGTATTCTGTGGGGATTTCTCCCGTGTGGGTTGGTCTTTGCCATGCTGGTTCTGGCTGCGCGTGCCCAAACCCTGGCTGGCGGCGCGCTCACAATGTTTGCTTTTGGATTGGGAACTGTTCCGACCCTGCTTGGGTTTGGTCTGGCCGCAAATTTACTTAGTCCAAAACTGCGCGGAAGATTACAATCCTTTACCGCAATTTTGCTGATGCTGTTTGCAGTTCAAACGGTATTGCGCGGGTTGGCGGTTGCCAATCTCATACCTTCATTTTCATACGGACAGGTGATGTTATGGTAGATACGATCAAATGCGACCATTGTGGCGCAGAAGCAAATGCAAAATACGTGATCACAAAAGAGTTTGACGGCAAGACCTTGAATTTTTGCTGTCGGGGCTGTTTGCAGGTATATGAGATGATGCGCGAAGAAAACTCGCAACAACAAAATACGAAAACCCTGCAAAATAATTAATTTCGAGCGAAGTGTCTGTCGTGCCGAGCATTCTCGAACACATATTTTCTGCAGATACCGATTTCAGTGATAGGATTTATTTCATATCGGCGTTATCATTACATAATAATTTTCGGACGATATTGAAGCGCCTCTGCCGGACGCACAGATTGAATCTCTTCGCTCCCCGCTAAACCTGCACTTGCAACTGTTTGCGATTCGATTCGGAGGCCTCGCAGACTATGTTTCCACTTAACTTTTCATTGTCCGCTCCCTTTACTTCGATGCAAAAATCAATTTTATCAAGCAAGGAATCGGAAACGCTTTTTTGATTTTTGGGTACAACAGCAGAGCCACAAGTACATGGCTTAAATGAATCAAAATAGCAGCCACATGGTTGTGGCCGTAATGGGATCCATCGGAAGCCATTTGGATGAAGTTTATAAAAATGCCATACCCTCGCCGCGATAGGTTCTGACCTGCCCCGTGAGCTTGCCGTCCTTGACCAGCCAGAGATCGTTAAAGCGTTCACACAACTCCCCGGCTTTGGCGTGCTGCAGGAAGACCGGGTCACCCAGATTCAACCTGGGGCAATCCTTTGGAAGGAGGAATGGGGTCTGGACTTCCCCTGCGCCTTCAAGGGAGAGATATTTCAGCCCGGCGGGATACATCGGCAGCGGAAGTTTCTCGACGCCGGCTGCACCGGACGCGATGTACCCCCCGCCCAGACAGGCGATCATATCCTCCTTCGGGATGCGCACGATCTGGATTGCAAAAAATGCCGCAGGCTGAAATTGAACTTCCTTGTAATGATGGAACAAACCCGAAGCATAAAAACCGGAGCCGACTGTGATCTCGGTGACAAGCGGGTCTTTGCCAGTTGAGATGATACTGCCGCTGCCGCCGCCATTGATGATCTTGAACTCCGCCCCTTCTGCACGCAGTCTCTCAACGATCCCGTCGCGGCGTTTGGTTAACTCGTGAATGGAATTTGATTTGATAGCCCGCATGAGCAGGTTTTTAAGGGTCGCGCCGGGGATATCGTCGCTCATTCCCGCAATGTGACCTTCGTAGCCCATGAGCGCGTCAACCTTCACGCCGGGAAATGTTTTTGCGGCGCGAATCAACTCGCAGGCCTGGTCAGGAGTCCTCACCGGACTGCGCCGCAATCCAAGATGGAGTGAGGAAATATTGAATGGCCGATAGGCCATGTCGACTTCCAGGCAGGCATGCAGGAGAACGCCGGAGGACTGACCCGCCTGGGATAGGATTCTCAAGTGCTCGATACTGTCGGCCATCAACCAAACCTGTTTGCCCGCACGCGTCATCTCCACCATCAGGGCAATATCGGAAGGTTGAACGGATGGATAGGCCACGATCATATCGTCGAAGCCCTGCTTGGCCAGCCAGGCGGTCTCTTCGACCGTGAAGGTTAGAAGTCCGCGGTAGGTTTCAGGGTCGGCGGAGAAAATCCTGCGCATCAGTTCAACACAGCGGATGGACTTGGATCCCAATCGGATGGACTTGCCGGCCGCCCTGGCAAGCCCGGCGACGTAAGCCACATTGGCATCGAATTTGTCCAGGTCGATGAATGCCAGCGGCAGGCGCTGGTTCCGAAAAATTTCGCGATACAAATTGTAGGTTTCGTTTGCGCTCATGGAATTATTTTGCATCAGGAAGGGGAAACTTCACCAGGAACCAAACACCAACCAGTCCTACCAGAATCGGTGCAGCTCCGGTCAGAAAGCGGATGCCCCAGACGGCGGATTCAAGCTGTTGAGCGGCGTTGGCAACATATCCACTGAGGGGCAGGATGATGGTGAATAACAGGCCTTGGATGGCATAGGAAAATTTGCCCGCACCCACACTGATGCCGAAGAACATTCCTTCGCGCCGGACCCCGTGCTGGGCGGCATCTTCATCAATGACCTGGGAGAGCAAAATATACGGAGTCATCATGATGCCGGCCAGTGCCGGACTGATCATCAAGGTGCCAATCAATCCGACGTAAAAGTTACTTGCGAGTGCCATCACCAGGAGGCCGGGGATGATGATCAGGTATGCGTACAACCAGGCTTTGCGGGCGCCAATCTTTGGTATGAATCGATTCCAGATAAAGACCCAGCCGACGCTGAGCAGCAAGGGGAGTCCCAACAGGATGGCTTCCTGATCCCCCGCTCCCAAGGTTGCACCAAACACAATTCCGCTCCCAAGGATGCCAAGTACATATTTTCTCCAGAAGGGCAGCGTGGCTACGATGGTCACGAACATGAATTCGCGCGTGATGAGAGCGCCAACATAATAAAGAAAGGGTTTGCTTTTGAGAGACTCCAGGACCGACTCTGTAAACCCGATCGGTGTTTCCTCCATGCGGGCGGGGTCTTCGCGCGTGCCCCACATCGAGATCATGTAAGTCGCCACCGTGATGCCTCCGATGATGATCCCCATCCAAACGAAGCCGACCGACTCGGAAAGGATCGGGGCAAGTACAAATGAAACCAGCAAAGCGATGGTGGCCAGTCCTTCCCGGAAAGCGGCCAGTAAACTTCGGTCGGGAAGATTCACCGCCACTTCAGGAAAGAGGGAGGTGTAGGCTGTGGTGATCAGGCTGTACAGGG
>Ga0172368_10005458_pt1 | contig 14165 bp, 10 predicted proteins | sample Lak11m_FD_114540 | JGI IMG/M metagenome (GOLD analysis project Ga0172368, IMG submission 114540) | Freshwater microbial communities from Kabuno Bay, South-Kivu, Congo - kab_022012_11m | ecosystem: Environmental > Aquatic > Freshwater > Lake | place: Democratic Republic of the Congo: South-Kivu...
CTGAGTGAGCTGGCATGCCCTGCAAAATAAAATGCACGGCCTTGCTGGCGCTGCCAAAGCCCCCAGCTGCACAGGCAGGCGATTGCAGCCGCGTCGAGGAATGTTTTTTCATGCGGCAGCTGAAAGACCAGGCGTTCATCTACGGGGTTGAGCGCACCAGCGGCCGCCATCTCGCTGAGCAGCTGCACATGACCGGTATCGGGGGGCAGAACCACAGGGGGCATAGCAGGTTATTCCAGGCGGGAATAGGTCTGGATCAAGCCCGAATCTGGCACAGCAACGGACTTGCCAGACTTCATGCCGGTGTGCCCCTTGATGAATTTCGCAATCTGGGGATTGGCGGCGGCGAAGTCCCCATCGGCGAATTCATAGTAACGCTTGAGGTAAACCGGATTGCGTTCGATGGCCAGGAAGACCTGGCAGATGATGTCAGCGGGCCAGCGGCGGGGCGGGTAGCTGTTCAGAATGGCGAGGAGGACGTCTTCAAATTCTTCCATGAGGTTCCTTGATGGATGATGAGGGCTAATGTCTACCGGAAGGATCTTTTGGCTTGCGGCTGAATAACTTTTCCCACAAGGTGGGCGGAAGCGGGTTAGCGCGCAGGGCGGCCTCAACCTGCTCCCACGGCGCGATTTTGCGAATGGCGCCGGCGCGCTTCATCATCGTGCCCGGCTGGTTGAAGGCCGCTTCGGCCTCTGCGACCACCTCTGGGGCGAGCGGGATGGCGCGCGCCAGGTAGAGCAGCATGTCTGGGCAGACGATGTGGTTGTAGGCGAAGCGCGCATCGCGCTTGAGCCCGGTCTGACGGCCATAATAACCCGGTCCATCATATTCGCCCAGCCAGCCCAGCCAGTGTTCCTTCTGGGTTAGATACCACTTGTTCTTGACGTGACGAATTTCATCTTCCGGCAGACGCTCGATGTGCCTGATCAATTCTTTGACGGTCATGGGGGGTGGAGGATGCATATTTTTGCGGTGGGTTTGTTTTGATTTGAAAAAACAATCATACACAAAGGGGTGTTTTTTAATCTTTCGAGATGGAAATGGGCTGATGTCAGTGTATATGAGCAGGGGTGCAATTGGGAAGCTGTCAATACCTGCAATTTTTGGGTGGTTGGCTGCATCCTTTGGAAGAGGGGTGTTGGTTGGTGAGCTATGGCTTCGCGTCTGAAAATTTTTGGACCTCTTCCAGGCTGGATTGAACAAAGGAGCGGATCCATTGAAGCTGAGCATCCTGGCTGAGGTCAAAAAATTTCGCCTCCGATGCCAACAAATCAAGCTTGTTTTCCCAGCCCCATTTTCCAAACAGCTTGCGCTTATAACCAACCTTTTGATCCCAACGGCTGAAGTCGACCACCCGATTAAAGGTTTGGAAAATTAAAGTTTCTGGCTGAGAGATGAACAAAAAGACAAAATAGGCCATGTTGTTCAAGTTGTAGCCAATCCATCCGCCATTGTGCTTGCCGGTGTCGAAATACAACCTGAATTTCGCGCCTGTTTCGTCAGTCGTGATGGACAGTGCCTCGCGAAGCAGGATCATCAAATCATATACAGGGCGAAGTTCGGCATATTTCAGCAGTCTTTGTGGATCACGGATGCGCGTGTCGGTCAGCGCTTTGCCATGATTTACGATGTACTGGTCCAAGCCCTCGGAAAGCCGCGAATGGGCCTGGGGGATGGTTATTTTAAGCTCTTGCAGATATCCCAGGAACTGGTGGATCAGGTAGGCCGAAAGCGGGTCTGAGGCCATCGCGCCCGATTGGATTTCGCCATGCAACTGCTGCGCGATATGAAACCAGCGAATCTCCGTATCCGGCCTTTCACTTTCCGGCAAGGGGTGCGGATAACGGTTTAATAATGTCAGGCTGGTTTGAGAACGGCCTGATTTTAGGAGGGCTTCGCGATACCGGGAAAGTTGTTTATGCCCCAACGACGCGTCTACTTTGACCTCGATGTATGCCAGAAAATCACGCGCTTCGATCGAGATATCCGGTGTGCCTTTCTGGGTGACATCCTGGGTTGTGATTTGCACTTCCAGCAGCGCGGCAGGGGAATTTGGGAAACGGCCGCCGGTCAGCAAGTGGATCAGGCGGCCGGCCGCGGCTGGCTGATGAACAGCCAGGTGGTTGAGCAGGTGGACGAACGCCTCGGTGGTGAAGTTTTCCCCCTGGCGAGTTGCGTAAGAAGACAAGGCAGTGAGAAGATTGTTTTTCATATTTTTCTCTCTGAAAAAAATTATCGCGGAGTAACTTCGTCTGAAGCAGCTTTTTGCGCTTTGCTCAGCGCTTCTTGCAGGTCTGGAGGCAATTCGACCAGGGCAAAACGAATTTCTGAGGGCACACGCCCTTCGCTTACTTCTTGCATGCAGCGGTCATACATGTCCGCTTCGGTCAGAATGACCAGACGCCTGGTCAAAGCGGGCAGCAGAAGCAGAAAATACATCTCGGCGCGAATTTTAGACAGTTTTGCGGAAGCATTTTTGCCGCTGGCAGTTTTGGCCTGACTGGTGGATATTCGAGTTGGCCATGACCTTTTCTCCTTAATGACCCTGTAATGGCTGTCCACGCGCTTCTTTCACCACGCGGAGCGTGTTTTTTTCCAAAATGTTTTTCACAAGAACTGCACCATCATTGGGGATAGAATCCCGGTTAGCCAAAAACCGTTTTTGTTACCAATGATTTTAATTCGCACTCTTTCCTTTCGTTCAGCAATCGATCGATATGGGTTATTGGCACTGGCCGTAAAATGACCGCGCCTTGAGCGCATCCCATCATCGGCTCGTTGATTTGGAGTTTCGAAACCCGGGCTGTATCGTGCAGGGTTGGATATAAAATCGTCGCCTGCCGGTTGATGGATTGGCTGAGCGCATACACGATGAGCTGGTACAGCATATCTCTGGGAAGACCTTCTTGCCACAGATCGCGGTATTTCGCGTCCAGCAAGGTGACCAGGCTGCCATTTTGAAAGAGCGCAAAATCAGGACGGGGCAAGGGATCCTGGCGATTGGGAAGCTCAAAACCAGGGATATAGGACAGAAAACCTTTGAGCGCATGTTCATCTTTGACCTGATAACCTTCCAAATATTTTGCAAGCAGGCGAGAGATGAAAGCCTGGAAGAAGCGGTTCATATCGAACAGGAACCCGTGCTGCTTGACCGGGTCGCGGTCCTCATCCAAACCACTGCCGCTATGGCTCATCAACAAGGTGATCAGCTTGATCGCCGGATTATAGGTCTCGTTTAAGCGGTTGGACGCGCATTCGACCTGGGAGACCGCCTCGCGGTTCAACGGGATTGGCTGAATGCTCTCGGAGAGGAGGCCGATGAGCTGGCTGGCACAGCTGCGCAAGGTGAGGTCAGCGGTCAGGAAGGCGGCAAGGCGCAACCCGGAAAGCAGAAAGCGATTGTGCAAACAGTCCTCGAGGCGGTGGTGGTACAGGCAGGGCAGCGCCCCACCTAGAAGTCCTCCCTGGCTGGTAAATTTTTGAAAATCCAAACGGCCAACCGGGCTGACCAGATTCTCAGATTTGCGAACATACTGCTTCAGTAACCCGCGCGAAACCAACTCCTCAACTTCCATAACCAGCTGATAAATCAATAAATCTTGAAAGGCCAATTTTTGAGAAGCCAAAGACTTCAATTTGTATGTATCAAGCTCGCGCAGGCCATAGGCGAAGCGCAGGAGACGCATCAAGGGCAGCGTATCAATTTTAGGCGTGACCGTCAGTGACAAACGCCCAAGCTGAATAGTGCCCACGACGGAGGATGTCTGGATTTCCAAACCGCTGGCGAATTGGTGCAAGGTCAGCTGGCCTGTTTCCGTGAGACGCCGCGCGGTCTGATCGGCAGCCGGTTCATCCGCGAACGAAAAACCAGCCAGGACCGGATGGGTTAGCGGGGTGGCTTTTGCCCATTCTGTGAGCACCAGGCCAATTTCCCCGCCGGTTTTACTTCGATTCTCCATCAGGCTCATCATCCTGCCCCGTATTGTCCAAATCTATATCATTGATACCATCTTGTTGGGCATTCGTCACCAGGCTGGAAGTGATCAGATCGGGTTTCAGAGCCAGGAGGGCTTCTACAAGCTGGTCCCAAAAATCCAATGAAAGAAGATCCTCGTTAAGCCGCTGATTTTTAAGGTCGACCAGGCGGTCCCCAAGAATGCTGCCGAGCGTGTCATAATCGCCATAACAATACTCTTCCAGCAGCGGGAGAATGTCATCGCGCAGGATGCGGACAAAACGCGCCTTATCGCTGACCGGTTTTTCGCCATCCAGGAAATAGGCATGACCGATCTGCAAGTTGCGCGCATCGCGCCCGATATACTGGCGAATACGTTCATTTAAGACTTGCAGCCAGGGCCCCAAAGGCAGTTTATCAATCGCAATATTTAGCAGATTGGTTTCAGGCATCAGTTCCACAAAGCCGAAACGCCTGCGCAGCGCGGTGTCCAACAGAGCAATCGAGCGGTCAGCGGTGTTCATCGTGCCAATGACATAAACATTGTCCGGGACCTGGAATTGGCTGCCACTGAGGGGCAGCAAAAGCGGCTGGCCGCGCTTATCTTTTTCCAACAAGGTGATCAACTCACCAAAGATGCGCGGGATATCGCCCCGGTTGATTTCATCGATCACCAGATAGTAAGCATGGGCCGGATCTTTCGCCGCATCTTCACACAGCTGCTTGAAAATTCCTGCGCGCCGCTCAAAAGCCAGCTGCCCGTTGGCCGAGACAGGCCGGTAGCCTTCGATAAAATCTTCATAGCCATAGGCGGGATGGAACGTGCATTTGCGGACCATGCCGTTGGCCTGGCCATTTTTCCCGGTGATGGATTGCCGCTCATCCTCCTGCAAATCTTTGTAGGCGCGGCCCCAAACGGCATAAGCAGCCAGGTCGTTAGCCGTGCGCATCGCCCAACAGGTTTTGCCTGTGCCAGGAGGGCCGTAGAGGATCACCTGGCGTTTGCGGTCCAACACATTTTGGATGCGTCCAGGTATGCCATCCAGATGAGGGATGGCTGGGACAGAATGATGGGGTTTTCCGGAGGGCGGAATTATCACCGCTGACTTTTCAAGGATCTGTTCTTCAGCGGCGATCATGTTCCTGTGCTGGCGGATCAAATACATTGGGTTGTTGGGGGTTTCCAGCACCGGCAGATCCCATTGTTTTGCCGAAAGCCAGCGCACCGGACGCCGGTGGGGAATGCGGGAGTTGGCGCGGTAATGATATCCCCCATCCACCACCTTGCCAACGCCGTGAACGCGTTCGCCGTCCCAGGCCAGCACGAGGTCGTTTTCTTGCATGGCGGTGGCGAAATTAAATATTGGACCGGTGTCTGGTTTGGGCTGGCCCTGGTAGGCTTGATCGATTTTGACGCGAAGCTCAGTCTTTGACTTTTGGTTGTATGCCAGCCAGGATAAATCATCCAACCTCTCAACCGGCATGCTCACCACATTCTCCTGCATCATCTCCTGAAGCAGCTCTATGCCGCTGGCGCCCCCCGGGATCCGAATGCGCCAATAAGAATATGGCTGGCCATTGATACGGTTCAACAGCGATGTCAGCGAATTAACCGACATTTGCAGATGGCGGGCGAGCGCGATAAAGCGCCCGGCGCACACATATCTGCCTTCCACTGCCGGGGGGAGCTGCAGCAGTTTGATCAGGTAAAAACGCTGAAAGCTGGCGGCGTGATAATTATCGAGTTTGTCAGGACAGAGCATATGGAAGTATTTATGCCCCCAGGAGCTGTTTTGAACATCGCCTGCTTCGCGGGACAAATCTTGCTGCAATTTGATGTAAGCTTCATCGCTGGCGAGGTCCGGAAGTTTTTGAATGAGTGAAACACCCCTGGTCAGCTGCTCACGATGCTGGCGGGCTATCTCAATGGCTTTATCCACGCTGATTTCTTCTTGCTTTTGGGGCGAACCGATCATCCAGACGCCGGTTTCACGCCGCTTATAGACACCGAACTTCAACGCAGTCCCCCCGGCGATGCTGCCGAATTTGGCTGGGAACTCGCTGTCATTCTTGAACTCCATCCAGTAGACCAGGCTGTCGCGGTTGCTGATATCGTGCATATACATAAGCAGGGCTTCGCCATCCAGCCCAGCCAGCGCCTCAGGGCCAAATTTTTGGCGAAACAGGCGGTAGTACCCATCCAGCTGCTGATCTGTTAACAGCTCGCCTGTGGTTCTCTTTTCGGCGTACAGGTCCAGAATTTTTTCTTTTATGGTTCGCTGGATCATGCTTCCTCCATAACGATCTGTTGAGAACCGGATACAAACCTGCCCTATGCTGCCCCTGCGTCCATGAGACGGTGAAGCAGGATGCGAAATATTTTTTGGTCAACTCCCCATCTAATCTTCTTCGGTTCAGGCCAGCGCAGAGGGTTGGAGTAAAAGACGTCCACGCGGCTAAACCATTACACTTTCTATAAGCATAGCATATCAATCATCATCCGAGTCCCAATCATCATCCCAGCTCCCATCCACGTCCCGGTCCCAATATTCCCCGGCGCCTTCCTCATATAACTGTTTGAACATGAAATCCTCTTGTGGGGCGCCTCGGCATACTGGGCAGACGCATATCCCCGCGATCGATTGAGAAAAGGGAACCAGCGTAAGTGGAGGTTCTTCTGGCTGAGCAAGCGGAACATCGTAGCCATATAACTCATCATCACAAAAAATGGCGTTGATTTCGTCTGCGCTGAGTTCGGGCGGCTCTTCATATACGGGGGTTGTATGGTTGGGATGGTTGGGATAGGTGGGAATTGGCTGCACCTGCGGCAGGTTCCAATCCGAGCGGGCATCGTAATACCTGTTTTCAAACCCGGTGATCCAGGCATACATCTCTTCGCGCCGCAAGGGCTGGCTCATCCACGAGGTATCTGGGCGCGGAAAGTCTTTGACTTCGTTGACCGTCAGCCAGCCATTGGGCAGGTTTATTTCGCGGTGGGCACCGCTCATCGTGTACCAGGTCAGCTTTCGCGCGGAATCGCAGGCGTTGGCAAGCCCAAGTGTGGCGCGGACATCCTGGGCATTGTAATCCAGCACAGTTTGATGCTGTCCACTCTGCCATAAGGCCGGGGCCAAATCGCCAGTCATATTCGCCATTTTTCCGGGCAGCCCCATACCGCGGGCAGCTTTGTCGAGGCTGACCAGATAGCCGGTCAGGCAAAGGAAATGAAACATCATATCGGTATGGTCCATTGCCAGATTTATGCACAAATCCGGCCTGTCGCTTTCCTCGGCCAGGACATCGAAGTCAAAACTCAAGCCGTTCCAGGTCACAATTTGCCAGCCTTCCCTGACCGCCTGATATAGGAATTGGACCAGCTGGTTGACATCCTGTCGGCTCATTTTGGGCGCAAAGCGGCCGCCGGCTGTGCGGCTGTACCATAACCGCGGCTCCTGACCAGCAAGCATCGTCGCGGCGCAGCAAATGCCCAGCGGCCTGTGATGTTTCCAGCCGCTGAAATCGCCGGGAACCACTTTGGCGATCTCCAGGTCAAAAGCCAGGTATCTGCGAGCCTGCTGGGGGGCGAACACAGATGGGGTGCTGCGCGCCTGTGGCTCAGGGACGTCTGCGGGTTTCTCAACTGGGGCCGATGTGAAGAGGTTTGAGATGGTCTTAAAAATGTTCTTCATGTTTTTTCGGTAAAAAATCTGTCAGACCATTCACCATGTAAAAAACTTCTTTTGGATGTGTATCCATTCAGAATATTGCAGAACTGGTCTGCACAAGCGAGCATTGGACAGCAGAAATCGTTGGGTATCTGCAGTAAGAAAGGTTTGTATTCCTCACGAACGACATGCTGGATTTGTTAACCAAATAAGAATGGTTTTACAAACTTGATCAAACGGTTTAGTTCTTCTTGATTATGGAGCAGAAGGGCGTGTCTCCAAATATTCTGGGTATTATTGGAACATTCGTTTGAAAGGGACTCGCCGATCCGCTCAAGCCCTGGATAACCCAGTTGGGCTTTTAGGTCTTCCGGCTCAGAAAGAACACCCAAAATAAACACCCTCTCAGAAATGTCGTCAGGGATCTGACCTTTCATTGAGTTCAGTCGTGAAAGATCATTATCAAAATCGATCAATAACAATAATCTTCTGAGGGAATATTGACGTAAAATTGAGATATACTCGCTCCGAAACGCGTCAAAGACCTTTCCCCAACCGCCAGCCACCGGCAAGATTTGAATAGCCCTGGGATTCAGATTGCCATTTGTAATAAATCCATTGGCCATCTGTCGATTGGCATCATCTTCTGGCAAAACTAGCAGATGGGACCTATATTTGTTGGTCATAACTCCAGGTCCCCGCGAATGAGTGTGTCCACCAAATCCCCCTGTGGAGCGACATCTCTTAATAATCGAATGATGGTTGGCTCTAAATGACTTTTTCGGTCAAGAACGAATGTATTTTCGTTCGAAAAGCGTCTAATTGTTTCGGGGTTATGGGAAGTAATGATGATTTGCCCGCCCGCTCGAAACGAATTTCTCAACGTTACGATAAAATTGCCGACTTCAGATAATGAAAGATAATTATCAGGTTCGTCCCAGAAACAAAACAAGGGTCCGTAGACCTTGTTTGCCGCTAAAATTACGGCGCATAGGAAGAAGCATTTCTCTCCATCCGAAAGATCGTTAAAATCGACGGTTAAAATTGCATCTTTCCTTTCAAACCGGACCAGCATATTTTTTGAGTTCGGTCCTGAAGGGGTATTAATAAAATCCATCATATCTGGCAAAACGTCGTGAAGGTATTTTTCCAGATGAGTATAAGCCGCCGGATAACGGCTTAGCAAACCAGAAAACCATTCGGCGAAGTTTCCCCCATCTTTTTTTAGATCAAAAGTCTCATCATTCGATTCCCCCGTCATTTTACTTGGGATAGGCGCCAGAATGATCATTTGCGCAAACCAGGTTCGGATTTGATGGATCGGATCAGTGGACGATTGTTCTTGAATGACGGGTAAGGCAACGAGATGCCAATCCATTGAGAATTTGGTTTCGCGTTTTGGATTTGTTGTTTGCAGACTGACTTGAGCAATCTGGCGCGAATAAATGATTTTGTCATCCACGCTTAATTCTTCTTCAACGACCCGAAGGTCTTTGAAGTTAACGGGCAAATCAAATGCAAGGACGTATTTAAATAACTTTTTCTCCAGCAATACTTCAATTTCAAAGCGCATGGGGATATCATTCCTGCCCCTGGTAAAATCTTTTGGGCCGATCACATAATCTTGCCTTTCGGCCAGGTCACGCATTCGATTCGTACCCCTGGCAATCCTTTGCAGTAATTCTAACGCCCGGACAATGCTTGTTTTTCCCGTACCATTTTTTCCGATCAAGAGCACAGACTGAATTCCCTTTGTATTAAGTTCGAAATTATCCAAACCTCTAAAATTATGCACATAAAATCTTTGAATCATATCGAACCCTTTCATAACCATGCGATTGATGTACCATCTCAGAAAAAGGGGTAAGTTGTGTATACAAATTTATACACAACACCCCTGCTTTTCGAGATGATACCGGTTAATGAATATTATAACGTTGCCTGTTTTTAAATTACCCCACTTTCCTCCACTCAACGCTCTTCCCGGCATGCTTCACTTCCTGATGGGCATCCTTCTCATAGCCCATGACCATCTTGCCGCAAAGGGAGCATTTGTACATGCCCCAGTCGGCGAGGGAGGGCTGCGGAACGCTATCAGGGGTCCGCTTTCCGGGTTCCGCCACGGAGGGAAGCTCGACGGGCTTCGGCTCTTCCCGGACGCCGGAAAGCGGATTGCGGACAGCGCTCTTTTCGCTCTCCGCTTTCCGGCGTCCGCTGTCGGCCGAAGAGTGAGCAACGGTTTCTCGCTTGTCTGGCCGGACGCCGGACCCCGGACCCCGGCCATCCTCTTTCTGGCTGACCGCTGACAGCCCCTCGCGGCTCGGGGCAGGCTGACCGCTGAAAGCTTCCCCCTCCAACCTCCCCCACGCCTCCAGCACCAGCCGCCGCGTGCGGTACTCGCCGTGCTGGCGGAACTCCTTCTCTTTGAGCACGCGGAAGGTTTCGCCGGGGAAGCCGCTGGCGGTGCGGCGCGCGTCGTAGCCGGCGGGGTCGAGCGGGTCGCTGACCTCTTCCCACGGGTCGAGGATGTCCTCCAGCTCGCGCGGGGTCAGGTCGGCCGGGTCGAGGATGTAGCGCAGCTGCTTGCGGTTCAGCCCGTACAAGCGGGCGTAGTAAGCGTCCAGCTCGGCGCGCAGGACGGCGCGGCGCTCTTCGTCCCAGGCGAAGGGGGCGGGCGGGGAGGAGGGATACGAAAGCGGCTGATACGGGAACCAGGCGTTCCAGGTATCTGCGCCGATTTCGTCGAGGATTTCCTGGGCGAAGGGCTGCAGGTCGTAGGCGGTGTAGGTTAGCTCGATGACGCGTGAAGCCACATATTTTATAGATTGTTGTGAATAATGTGTTGGTATTAATACAGGAATTTGCTTAAAAATGAAGAAATTCAGTGTTGTACCTGCAATTTTTTGACGTGATATATAGTCTAAGGGCATAGAACTTAGAGCTGCGACAAAACAGCACGTTCTTGTAAGGGATGCTGAAAAAAATATTTCCGGGAATTTATTACCAACACCTACTTTAGGTATGATGGAAGTAATTACAGTTCTTTCATTAGTGGCATTGGTGATATCTCTAAAACCAACAAACCAATTCTTGTTCCACCCGGCAATCCGTTGTTTCACCTCAGAAGCATGAACATAATACCGTGTATCAATTAAACAATTTGGGTTTTTCTTCTCTTCTGGTCGAATATCAACTACTTCATTTCCACTCTGGGTTCCCCAACGATGATCAAAGTGCCAAACATATTTGCCTTCATACAGCCTCACATAGCCTTCGCGCGGCTCGGTGGCGAAGAGGTGGCTGTCGTTGGACATATCGAACATGCGCAGGAAGCTGACGCCCCAGGGGTTTTCGCCTTTGCGCTCGTCGACCAGGACGGGGACGCGCTGGTAGATGGCGCGGGTCAGCTCGGCGTCGGCGCGGGTGCGGAAGACGGGCATGGTGCGCGTGTTGGGGTTGAAGAGGGCGATCTCGGCCGGGTTGAGGCTGAAGCGGCGCTGGCGGTCCTGCAGGTGTTCGACGCGGGTGGCGAAGAAGGCGAACTGGGCGGCCTGGACGGGCGCGCCGGAGAGGGTCAGCAGGCAGAATTTCATGCGGCTGTCGACGGCAGGGAAGAGCTTCTCGCGGTTTTCAAAGTCGTAGAGGCTGGCGATGGAACGCTTTTCAACCAGGCCGCCGAAGAAGTCTTTGGTGGTGTCGTCGGTGGCGATGCCGGTGGGGACGATGATGCCGGCCCGGCCGCTGGGGCTGGTCAGGCTGCGGTTGTGCTCGGCAAACAGGGCGTAGGTGTTGACGTCGCCGACCGCGGTCAGGGGGTAGCGGCCCGCGGCGCGCACGAATTTGCTGCTGGCTTCGGCGGCGTGCCTGGCGTCTTCAAAGGCCTGGGCCAGGGCGGGGTTGCTGCTGGCCAGGGCGTCGATCAGCTTCTGGCGGGCGGCCTTGTTGGGGGCGGCGGCGATCTGCGGGTCGCGCTGGGCGAAGAATTCCTCTTCCTGCAGCTTGATGCGCTCCCAGGGCGGGTTGCCCAGGATGCAGGAGAAGGCGCCCTCACCCTCGGTTCCTCTCCCAGAGGGAGAGGGATGGAAGACCTCAGAAAATTCGAGCGGCCAGTGGAAGAAGTCGACCGAGCGGCGCAGGCGCTCGACCTCTTCCAGCAGCCCGGGCTGCACGGCGCGGCCTTCGCGCAGGCGGCGCAGCTGGCCGTGGCTGGGGGCGGTGATCTCCAGGGCGCTTTTGCCCGGCGCAGCGATCTTCCAGAAAAAGGCGGCGGTCCACAGGTCGGCGGCCTGGCGCTGCTGGCGGTAGGCGTCCGATTCGCCCAGGGCGCGGTAGGCGGCTGCTTTGGCCTGGACCATCGCGGCGCTGTCCTCGGGCATCTGCTCCACCTCGCGCGCGCGCTGGGCCAGCCAGGCGTCGAGGTCGTCGCGGGTCTTGAGCAGGGTGACGAAGAGCGATTCCTGGCCCTCGCGCTCGTGCTTGTTGCGTTTCTTGAGCAGCGCGGCGGTGGGTTTGTCGTCACCGGTGACCGGGTTGAAAGCCTCGTCGGGCACGACCAGCTCGTCGAGCCGCATCCTGGGACCCAGGCCGGCCAGGCTGTTGCCGCACTTGATGTGGGCGTCGAGGAAGGAGAGCGGCTTGCCCGGTTCGAGGGCTTCGAGCCACAGGTTGACCTTGCACAGCTCGACGGCCATTTCGTTGAGGTCGACGCCGTAGATGCAGCGGGCGATGACGTCGCGCAGGCAGCGGCGGTAGAGGGTTGGGGAGGGTTCGTCGCCGTTGGCACGCAGCTGGGCCAGGCGGGCGGCCAGGCGGTGGGCGGCGGCGATCAGGAAGTGGCCGGAGCCGCAGGCAGGGTCGCAGATCTTGAGCGAAAGCAAGCGCTCCGCGGGATCCGCCGTCCGCTGCCCGCTGTCCGAACCGGAGAGCGGATGGCGGACAGCATCTTTCTGGCTGAGCGCTGACGGCTGAAAGCTGACCGCTTCTTCAATGACCGGGCCGAGGGCGGAGTCGAGCAGGAGTTGGATGAGCGAGGTGGGGGTGTAGTAGCTGCCGGTGGTTTTGCGCTGGTTGCCGGCGGCGCTGGCGAGGGTGAATTCGGCGCTGTCGAGGTTGAGCAGGGGGTGGAGTTCGAGGAGCGATTCGTAGACGGAACCGAGTTCTTCGGCGCCGAGGTTGCGGAAATCGACAGGGCGGCGCACGGGGCCTTCGGTGAGCCAGGTCAGGCTGGCCACGGCGCTGAGCAGGTCGCGGTTTTCGAGCGAGGCGGCGGCCAGGTCGGGCAGGGAGGCGGGGGCAAACAGGCCGCCGAGGGCGGGCAGGCCAAGGGCGGGCAGGCCGTCGGGCGAGCCGAGGCCGTCCATGACCAGCTTGAGCACGGCGTAAAGGTCGTGGTGGCGGGTGCGGATCTGCAGGGCGGCCAGGCGGCGCAGGCGCGCGGCGGCGTAGTGCTGCAGGTAGATCGCTTTGGCAGCGGCGGGCGCGGCGGGGTCGAGGAGCAGGCCGCGGTCTTCGGCGGTGAACAGGAAGATCAGGCGGTAGACCAAACGCAGCAGCTGGCGGTAGTAATCCTGGCGGTCGAGCTGGCCTTTGCGCAAGCGGGCGAGGAGGGGGGCGTTGGCGGGGTGGCGCAGGAAGCCGCTGCCGAGGGCCTGGATGGCAGATTGAACGCCCTGGCGGAGGGTTTCGAGGGCGCGCGCGCCTTGCTGCTGGGCGGCCAGGGACCAGCGGTCGAGCGGGCTGGTTTGGGTCTCGCCGCTCTGCTCAAAGCGCGACTGGTGGCAGATCAGCCAGAGCAGGCTAAAATCGGCATAGACCTCGCCGTCGAACATCGTCTCCAGGTCGAACTCGAGGTAGGCCTGGCGGGTGAGGGTGGCGTTGTCGCGCAGCAGGCGCAGGGCCAGTCCGTTGGAAAGCAGGCCCCAGCGCGCCTCTTGCTTGCGGTTGAGGTATTCCTGGACCAGGCCGTGGGGGCTGGTGCGGGCTGCGCCGGGCACGCCGCGCGAGGGACGGTCGAGCTCGACACCGCAGCCGATGAGGTGGATCGGGGCGGCGGCGTAGCGGTAGAGGATCGGGAAGCTGCGCCCTTCGATGTTCTCGCCCGGGCCGGCGCTCAGGCGGCCAAAGCCCAGCGCGCTGAAGAGGGGCAGCAGCCAGCGCTCGCGCGTGAGCGATGCGGCCGGGTCACCCGGTTCCAGTTTGGCGCGCTCGGCCTGGAAGCGCTGCCAGGCGGGGAGCAGGCGTGAGAAAGCGCGGCTGATCTCTTCGTTGAGCTTTTCGCCGGGCTGCAGGTGGTAATCTTCGGGGCGCAGGTCACCCAGGCCGGGGTCGCCGGTCAGGATGCGCTGGAGCAGGTCGGCGGGGAAGAGGCCGCCTTCGGAGCGAATGGAGAGGAAGGAGGAGTGGGGGCGGATTTGCATGGGTTAGTGGGGAAGACAGTCGCTAAGGCGCGAAGGCGCTGAGGGGGAGAAGAAGAGGCTCTCGCTAAGGCACAAAGGCGCTGAGGGGGGGAGAAGAAGATTCTCGCTAAGGCGCGAAGGCGCTGA